>ERZ1046367.800-NODE-800-length-20093-cov-4.807017_pt1 | contig 20093 bp, 9 predicted proteins | sample MGYA00383091_ERZ1046367 | MGnify/ENA primary metagenome ERZ1046367 (study PRJEB29581, sample SAMEA5548361) | metagenome | biome: marine; feature: coastal; material: water | depth 50 m | study: Short-term variability in the microbial, nano- and picoplankton dynamics... | reverse complement strand
ATCTTTTTCATTTAAAACTTCAAGATGATCAATTGTAAGAGACCCTAGTTTAGTACAAAGAGGAACTCCCCCAATTGAATTAAACTGATTAACATGAATTTTTGGAATTAGTCCATGTTTTTTCCCAGCCTTTATAATTAATCTAGTTTCTTCGATACCGAAATATTCTTTTTCACAAAAAACATCAATATATTTTGCAAGTTTTTTTTCTGATACTAAGGGAATCCATTCATTAATAATTTGAGTTATGTATTCTTCTCTTTTGTTTTTATATTCTTCAGGAATTGCATGCGCTGCTAGAAAAGTTGATTGTATTGAAGCATCATAATTTTTTTTTAATTTATTAATAACTTTAAGCATTTTTATTTCTGCTGAAAGCTCAAGACCGTAGCCCGATTTTATTTCTATTGCACCTGTACCTAATTTTATTACTTCTTCAAGACGTTTGGCACTTTGATTATATAATTGCCCAAAAGAAGTTTTTTTTAGTTTTTTCGCAGAATTTAAAATACCACCTCCATTTTTTGCAATTTCTTCATAATTGGCTCCAGCAATTCTATCAACAAATTCTTTTTCTCTGGATCCTGAATAAACAATATGTGTATGAGAATCACACCAAGCAGGAAGAATGAATTTTCCTTTAGAATCAATAATTTTATTTACCTCTATTTCAGGACATGACTTCATTTCTCCAAAGTCTGATATAATACCATTGTTAATTAACAAATAAGCGTTATTAATTTGAGATAATTTTTTCATCTCTAAACCTTTCAAGTAATTTTTACCTGCTCTAAGGGTTTGAAGAAGTCCTTTAATATTTTTAAAAAGAATTTTCATTTGAATAAAGAATCTAATAATTTGTCATCTACATTTTCAGGAATTATCACATTTAAGTTTTTAGACCTGTTCATTTCATTTTTTATTGCAAAGATAGCAGGCTTGTTTCTAGCCCAACTTCTTCTAGCAATTCCATTATTAACATCAAAAAATAACATTTTTTTTAGTTTTTTTTCAGATTTTTTAGAACCGTCAAGAAGCATTCCAAAACCACCATTTATTACCTCACCCCAACCAACGCCTCCACCATTGTGAATTGAAACCCAAGTTGCCCCTCTAAAACTATCTCCAATTACATTATGTATAGCCATATCTGCTGTGAATTTACTTCCATCATAAATATTTGATGTTTCTCTATAAGGTGAATCTGTCCCACTTACATCATGATGATCTCTGCCGAGAATTATTGGGCCTATTTTACCTTCTGAGATAGCCGAATTAAAAGCTCTTGCAATTTCAATTCGACCCTGGGAGTCTGCATATAAGATTCTGGCTTGAGATCCTACAACTAATTTATTTTTTTGAGCATCTTCAATCCATTTTATATTATCATCTAATTGACTTTGTATTTCTTTTGGTGCATTTTTCCTTACAGCGGAAAGTACACTTCTAGCAATTTCATCAGTGATTTTTAGATCTTTAGAATTTCCCGAAGCACAAACCCATCTAAAGGGACCAAAACCATAATCAAAACATAAAGGGCCTAAAACATCTTGAATATAAGATGGATAACAAAACCCTGTTTTATTACCATTCAAAACATCTCCTCCAGCACGAGAAGCCTCTAACAAAAATGCATTACCATAGTCAAAAAAATAAGTTCCCTTTTGAGCATGTAATTTTATAGCTTTTGAATGTCTTCTGAGAGATTCTTGAACTTTTTCCTTGAATAACAAAGGATCATCTCGCAACAGCATATTTGCTTTTTTATAACTAATGCCAACGGGATAATATCCTCCTGACCACGGGTTGTGAAGTGAGGTTTGATCAGAACCAATAGTTACTTTAATATCTTCTTTTATAAAAACTTCCCAAACATCTACAATATTTCCAACGTAAGCAATAGAGGTTGTTTTATTATTCAATTGGGCATCTTTAACGAACACGATTAATTCATTAATGTCAGTTATAAGAACATCTACCCAACCTTGATCATGTCTTTTTTTTGCTGCTGAGTAGTTAACTTCTGCAGTGATTGATAGACAACCAACGATATTACCCGCTTTTGGTTGTGCCCCACTCATTCCACCTAGTCCTGAGGTAAGAAATATTTTACCTTTTACAGACTCTTTTTCTTTTAAAACCCTCCTGAAAGCATTCATTAAAGTAATAGTTGTTCCATGAACTATACCTTGTGGTCCAATATACATAAATGAACCAGCAGTCATTTGACCAAATTGAGTTACTCCTAATGCATTATATCGTTCCCAATCATCAGGCTTTGAGTAATTGGGGACCATCATTCCGTTAGTGATTACTAATCTTGGAGATTTTTTTGAAGAGGGAAATAATCCCATTGGGTGTCCAGAATAAAGATGTAATGTTTGATTTTTATTCATTGTAGCTAAATATTTCATAGTCAATAAATATTGAGCCCAATTTTGAAAGACTGCTCCATTACCTCCATAAGTGATTAGCTCTTGTGGATGTTGAGCTATATTTATATCCAAGTTATTCTGAATCATCAACATAATTGATGCTGCCTCATCAATTTTTGCAGGGTATTTATCTATAGGACGTGCATGAATAGAATAATTTGGTTTAAAACGAAGCATATATATTCGACCATATTCCTCTAATTCTTTTGCAAAATCAATAGCAAGTTCATTATGCCATTCTTTGGGAAAATATCTTAATGCATTTCTAATAGCTAATTTTTTTTCTTTCACACTCAAGATTTGTTTTCTCTTAGGAGCTGGATTTAAGCTAGAATCATATGATTTAGAACCTGGAAGTTTTCTAGGAATTCCTTGGAGAATCTGTTCTTTAAAAGTCATAATTCAGGATATACATTAAAAACTTGCTTTTCTATCAAGTCAATTATTAAATCAATATCAGTATTTAAAACTCTATCCTGATTTAATTTTTTTACATTTTTACGAATAAAGGAAAGAGTTTTTTCAATTGGAGAAGAAAATTTATTTGGACGTCTAAACTCTAATGCCTGTGCAGAGTGTAATAATTCAATAGCAAGAATCTTTTCGAGATTAGCTATTACCTCAAGACATTTGCGCCCTGATATGCTTCCCATAGAGACATGATCTTCTTGACCCATTCCTGTGGGAATGCTATCAGCAGAGGAAGGAAAGCATAGGGATTTGTTTTCTGAAACTAATGCTGCAGTAGTATATTGTGTTATCATGAATCCAGAGTTAAGTCCAGGATTTTCACTAAGCATAGCGGGTAAACCGTGTAAACCCTCTAAAAGCAAATAACTTCTTCTGTCTGAAATATTTCCTATTTCAGAAGCTGCAATTGTTAAATAATCAAGAGCCATTGCTAAAGGTTGTCCATGAAAATTACCTCCAGAGATAGTAACATTATCGTCGAGAATTATGGGATTATCTGTAACGGAGTTAATCTCAATATTTACCAATTCATGTAGGTGACTTAATGCATTTCTTGATGCACCGTGAACTTGAGGAGTACATCTTATAGAGTAAGGGTCTTGAACACGATCACAGTCTTTATGAGAATCAGAGTTCTGCGAGTTTTTCAACAAATTTGTAATACGACTAGCTACTTTTTTATTTCCACTATAAGGTCTTAATTCATGTAGTTCTTTTTTAAAAGGCGCAAGACTTCCTTGAAATCCTTCCAATGACATTGCAGCAGATAAATCTGCTAAATCCATTAGATAATCTAGTTTTGATATCGCCTTAATAGCATGGGCTAAAATAAACTGTGTCCCATTAATTAGTGCAAGTCCTTCTTTCGCATGTAGAGTAAAGGGTTTTAATTTGTGTTGTTTTAAAACCGTCATGGCTTTAATTTTCTCATAGCCATCCCAGAAAAACCCCTCCCCAATTAATGGAAGAAATAAATGAGCAAGTGGAGCTAGATCTCCAGAAGCCCCTACTGAACCTTTCTCAGGAACAATAGGAGTCAGATCATTTTGAATAAAATAAATAAGACGATCTAACACTTCTATACGAATACCAGAATATCCTTGAGATAAAGATTGAATTTTACAGAGCATCATTAGTTTTGAAAGTTCAGGATTTATTGGGTTTCCAACCCCAACAGAGTGACTTAATAATAAATTTCGTTGTAAAGATTTGGTTTCTTCAGAAGAAATTTTTGTTGTACATAAAGGGCCAAAACCTGTATTAATTCCATATATCGCTTTTGAGTTTTCCACCATTTTTTGAACGCGATCGTAGCTTTGAGAAATCTTTTTTTTTGTTGATTTATTTAATTTAATTTCATCCGGATTCTCTAAAAGAAAATAAATATCATTTAAGGATATGTTTGATTTTTCAATTTTAGGCATGCTTAATTTTTAGATTAAAATAAAAACTAATTTTTAGTTTTTACCTCTTAAAATTATAAATAAACATTTTTTTATTGGGAAAATATTAATTATTTCAGAATCTATCCAATATAATGGGCTCTATCAAACATCAAAAACTTTTAAATTGATTAATAAAATACTAGACTAACTTATAGAAAAATTATACAGTTAACATGTTTTCTAATTTGGAGGATATAAGAGATTTTTTATTTGTTTCCAAGTAACTAATTTTATGTTATTTTTAATTAGCGCCTCTTTAAACTCAGGACTTGAAACTATAGTATAATCTAAATTTCGCCACTTTGATCCATAGGCAATTCTTTGTGAAGTAATTTTCTGCATTTCAGTATTATCGTAACCAAGATGTACAATTATTTCATTTAATCCGGAATTAAGATTATTAAGAATTGAAATATAATATTTTGACCAATTTTCAAAAGAAACATTTTTATCAGCCATATACATTTTATTTACAACAACTAAATTATTAGGCTTTAAAAAATTACCATTAAAATGTGGAGCTAAAACTTGAGGCACAAAAACAGGAAGTTCATTTTCATTTCCAACCTCGATATAGGTTTTAAAAAATTCTGGAGAAAAAAACAAAGCTCCTTCATGACTGTCAATATGGGTGGGAATAATTCCAATTGATTTTGCATAATCTATTTGTGCTTGTAATTCTTTTTTTACATCTGAAGCACTACCTCTTTTTATAAAAGTTTTTTTCTTTTCAAAAAAATAACCCTTAGTATTAATTATAGAAGGTATAGAATCATTAGGACTAATTCCTGCCCATTTATAATTTTTCCATTCTGCCGTAAAGGTTAAATGAAGGCCTAAATCTGTATTTGGGTTTTCTTTAAAGTAGTCAGCTACCTCAATAGTATTAGGTGCTGGAATCATCACACTAGCAGAGTTAACATATTGATTATTTAACGCATCAAAAGAAGCTTGGTTTACGGATTTAGATAAGCCTAAGTCATCTGCATGCAGGATTAATAGTTTATCATCTTTTTCATACCCTAAAAGTTCAGATAAGTTATCATATTGAGGAATTTGATTCTTGCTAAATATAAAGTTAAATGCAAGTCTAAGATCATAAATAGGAATGTCGTTTATATTAAAATACAACCTAAAGCTTCCTAATATTGATACAAATAAAAATATAAGAACTAATAATAATTTTGATTTAAGAATTTTGTTCATAAGCTTAATTTAAAGTATCAGTTCCTAGGAATTTATCTTTTTCGTTATAAAACCAAGATCTAACTTTTGGCATTTTTATACCATTAATTTCTTTTTCTTCAGAAAGTAAAATGTATTCTCCATCATTTTTACTTTCATCGTGAAAAAACTGATATACTTCAAGCGCAAATGATTTTGGATTAAAATAGAAATACCAACGATCTGTTCCAACAGGCTCCGTATAATCTACTCTCAAAACCAGATATTTTTTTCCTTTGAAAATTTTGGAATTTACTTCAGGATGAATAATTGCACCAGGATCTTTCAATTTCATAGGCAAACCGTACAAATAAGTATAATAATCTCTCATTTTTAAAGCAGATTCACATGTTAATCTATGTTTTTTTATTTCATCTTCTGAAAAAGAAGACTTTCCATTTAGAGTTATTTCACACAAATTATTTTCTATAATTTGTTCAATTATATTTTCATCTTGGAGAACCTTAGATCTAAAATAGGATCTTAAAATATCAATTTCAATCTCACTATTTCTTTCGGATTTGTCAGGCCTTGTCATTTTTATATTCATTATTCCCTTAAATTCATTCCATGAATTATTTGGATCATGATATGAAATACTTTTATTAAGTAATTCTTGGGAGCTTAATTGAGAAGAGTCATTGTAATTAATTTGTTTTATTGAGTCATTTGAAGTTACAGATAGAGTCAGGCTTGTAAAGATTATTATAAATTGACTTTTCATTGCAATTATGTTTTGTGCAAAATAATCATTTATGCTTAAAAATAAGAGATTTTATAATCTGTAGAGATTAGATGATTTTTTTATACATTAGATTAACAATGATTTAAATTCTATAGTAATGAGAAAACTTAATTCTTCTTTTGGTAAAACTCTATTCTTGACAATAAGCCTAATATTTTCAATAAACATAATTGCTCAGAAAAAATATTCTAAATCAAAATTAAAAAAGCATAAGTTAGAAGTTAATTCTATTGTGAGTGATAATCATAAGCAAACTCAAATTATGATTGATAAGATTTTTAGTTTTGCTGAATTAGGCTTTCATGAAGTAGAGTCTTCCAGATACTTGACTAAAATTCTAGAATCATCAGGTTTTGAAATTACTTATGGAGTTTCGGGAATTCCTACTGCTTGGTTAGCTAAGTGGACTAATGGAGAAGGACCAGTTATTGCTTTAGGAAGTGATGTGGATTGTATACCAAAAGCATCTCAATATCCTGGAGTAGCCTACCATAAGCCAATTGTAGATGGAGCCCCAGGTCACGGTGAGGGTCATAATTCAGGAATTCCAATGAATGTAACAGCAGCTTTAGCAGTACAAAAAGTAATGAAATCAGAAGGTATTAAAGGCACTTTAATTTTATGGCCAGGAATAGCAGAAGAGTTAGTTGCCTCAAAAGCATGGTTTGTTAGAGATGGTTTATTTGAAGGAGTTGATATGTGCATATTTACTCATGTAAGCAGTAATCTTGGAGTTTCATGGGGCCAGGCCAGGGGCACGGGTCTTATTTCAGTTGAATATACATTTGAAGGAGAAGCTGCTCATTCAGCAGGGGCTCCTTGGAGAGGTAGAAGTTCTTTAGACGCAGCTGAACTTATGAATGTAGGATGGAACTATAAAAGAGAACACTTACATCCTTTGAAAAGATCTCATTCTATTTTTACTGATGCTGGAGATCAGCCAAATGTTGTCCCTTCTAAAGCTTCAATTTGGTATTATTTAAGAGATGTGAAATACGAAGGAATTATGAAAATGTATAATGATGCAAATAATATAGCTGCTGGAGCTGCTTTGATGACTGACACAAAAGTTTCATCAAGAGTTGTAGGAACTGCATGGCCAAGACATTTTAATAAGATTATAGCTGAAACAATGTATAAAAACATTCAAGAAGTTGGACTACCTGAATGGTCAGAAAAAGATCAAACTCTGGCAAAGGCAGTACAAAAAGAAGTAAACTCAAATAACAATAAAGGCCTAGCTATTGAATTAAACCCTTTGGGGAAACCTTCAAAAATAATGGTTAGTGGAGGCTCTGATGATATTGGTGATATTTCATGGACAGTCCCAACAGTTACACTTCGTTTTCCCTCTAATATTCCAGGACTTCAAGGTCATCATTGGTCTAATGCAATAGCTATGGCAACTCCAATTGCCCATAAAGGAGCTACTGCTGGGGCTAAAGTTGTAGCAATGACAATTTTAGATTTTTTGGTTCAACCTGATTTGCTTTCTTCAGCGACTGATTATTTTGAAAATGTTCAGAAAAAAAAGACAGAATATAAGCCAATGATTAGTGCTGATGATCCCCCACCAATTGAGTTAAACACTCAAATAATGGGAAGGTTTAGAAAAGAATTGGAAAAATTTTACTTTGATGAGACAAAGTATGATTCCTACTTAGAGCAATTAGGGATTTCTTATCCTACCTTAAAGATAACTGACAAATAAAAAAAATTATGCAAAGTAGACGAGATTGGCTACGTTCTTCAGTTGGTATAGGAGGACTTTTATTAGCCCCAGAATTAGTTCTCTCAAACGAAGAGATTAAAAAATTTAACCCTCGACCATTTTTAAAAACAATTAAGTTAAGTTCAAATGAAAACCCATATGGTCCTTCAGAGCTGGTTCAAAAGGCAGTTATTAATGCTTTTGATCATGGCTGTAGGTATCCCTATGCTTATTCAGATGCACTTGCAATTAAATTGGCAAAAAAGCACGGTGTAGACCCTGAAAGTATAATAATTACAGGTGGCTCAACAGAAGGCCTTAAAATAACAGGCCTTACTTTTACGCAGGGAGGAGGAGAAATAATAGCCGGACAGCCTACTTTTCTTGCTATGATGGATTTTGCAGAACAATGGGGGGCTAAAATAAACTGGGTACCTGTAGATAAAGATAAAGGATATGATCTTAATGCTATTAACAATCAAATTAACACAAACACCAAATTGATTTTTTTATGTAACCCTAATAACCCAACTGGTACAGTGATACCTAAAAACTCTTTGGAAGATTTTTGTATGTCTGCTAGTAAAAAAGTTATTGTTTTTAGTGATGAGGCATATTATGATTTCATAAAGACACCAGATTACCCTTCAATGGATACATTAGTAAGAAAAGGTGCAAATGTGATTGTGTCAAAAACATTTTCTAAGGTTTATGGATTGGCAGGACTTAGGATAGGTTATTTAATAGCTCCTCCTCATCTAGCAAAACAGATTAGAGCAAATGTTGTGGCAATGAGTAACGTTTTGGCAATTGCAGCAGCAGATAAAGCACTGGAGGATCAAGAGTTTTACGATTTTTCGTTAAACAAAATAAGACAAGGAAGAAAATTAATTACAGACACGTTGGATGATATCGGATTAAACTATATTCCTTCTAACACAAACTTTGTATTTTTTCATTCTAATAAACACATTGATGACTTGGGGAAACAAATGTTAGATAAAGGAGTTAGAATAGGAAGGCCATTCCCTCCATTTTATGATTGGTGTAGGATTAGTGTAGGCACTTTACCTGAGGTTCAAGTCTTTATTAACAGTCTTAAAGAAGTTTATCAAGAAAGTTAATTCCATAGGTTTTAGCAAAGACTTTTTAAGTATATTTGACTTCTGTTTTTTTAGCAAATGAAGAATATATTTATTAGGATACTATTTTTAATATTAGTACTTAGCTCTTCTTTTGTTTTAGCTTTTTTAGCAGGAGATACTTCCAACGGCATTGACCTTTGGAATTCAATAACCCTCAAAAGCTGGTTTATTATTTTTGGAATACAGGTAGTTGTGTTCTTACCTTCATTTATTTTTAAAACTGAACATTATTTTGATTTAACCGGTGGACTCACATTTATATCGATATTGATATTCTTAGGTTATAGTTTAATTTCAAATAATAATTTCTCTTCTTTTTCTAAGCTGATTCCTTTATTTTTAGTCGGTTGTTGGGCTGTTAGACTGAGTTCTTTTTTGTTTCTGAGAATCAAGCGTTCTGGAAAAGATTTACGTTTTGACGAAATAAAAAAAAGCTTTTTAAGGTTCATGGCAGCATGGATTCTACAAGGATTATGGGTTTTTATGTGTATGCTTCCTGTTATAACGATGATAAGTTCAAACGAATCAACGAATTTAAAATTTACCATAATTGGAATATTTTTATGGGTAATTGGATGGCTGGTTGAGGTGATTTCAGATGTTCAAAAAACAAGATTTAACTCCAAATCAGAAAATAAAGGAAAATTTGTAAATATTGGCTTATGGTCAGTTTCAAGACATCCTAATTATTTTGGAGAGCTAGTTTTATGGTTAGGAATTACATTAATTGCATTTCCTACATTTTTAGGATTTCAATATTTATCATGCTTAACTCCAATATTTGTATATCTACTTTTAAATAAAATTAGTGGAGTTAACTTATTAGAAGATATTGCTGATAAAAGATGGGGAGATAATCAAAACTATCAAGAGTATAAAAAATCCACACCTATTTTTTTCCCTAAAATATTTAAGAAATGAAAAATAAAAACATCAATCATCAACAAATTTTAAAAAAACGACCTCAGGGACTTCCCGATAAAGACACTTGGGAACTTATTGAGACTGATTTAAAAGAGCTTTCTGATGGAGAAATGCTTATTGCACAAGAATATATCTCTTTGGATCCTGCTATGCGGGGATGGATAAATCAAACACGATCCTATATCCCTCCGGTCGAAGTAGGGGATGTTATGCGAGCAGGATCAGTTGGAAAAGTTATTAAAACAAAAGGAAAAACTGTGTTTAAAGTTGGAGACTATGTTACCGGATGGGGAGGTGTCCAAACGTATTGTGTCACAAAAGGAGAAAATTTTTATAAAGTAGATTCTGAAAAAGCACCCCTATCTTATTATATAGGAGTTCTTGGAATGCCAGGAATGACTGCTTACTTCGGAATTTTGGAGGTTGGAGAGATTAAAGAAGGAGATGTTGTTTTGCTTTCTGGAGCAGCTGGAGCTGTTGGGAGTGTAGTTGGTCAAATTGCTAAAATTAAAGGATGTAGAGTTATTGGAATTGCTGGTGGGAAAACCAAATGTGATTATATAACAGAAAAACTTGGTTTTGATGGCGCTATTGATTATAAAAATGAAAATTTAAATGATGCTATAAAAAAACATTGTCCGAAAGGAATTGATGTTTATTTCGATAATGTAGGAGGAGAGATTTTAGACTCAGCTTTGATTTTTTTAAGAAAAAAAGCAAGAGTTGTTATTTGCGGAGCAATTTCTCAATACAATTCTGTATCAAGTATGAAAGGGCCTACAAATTATTTATCACTTCTTGTTAATCGGGCTTCAATGAGAGGAATGGTAGTACTTGATTATGCTCCAAAATATTCAGAAGCAATGAAGCAAATGGCTATTTGGATTTTGGAAGGCAAACTATTTTACAAAGAAGATGTTTATAATGGTATTGAAAATTTCAGAGAAACCTTTTTAAGATTATTTTCTGGAGATAAGATGGGAAAATTGATTTTGAAAATAAAAGAATAATTTATTCTATTCCATCAATTGCATACAGTATCCCTTTTTCCAAAAGCTTTTGAAACCGTTCATCTTTATAGGTTTTTCCATGATGTCCAAGCCCTGTATAGAAAGACCGACCTCCTTCAAATTCATGATACCATGTGATAGGATGATTGGAGCCATTAACACCACCATCATATGTTTTTTCATCTAACATGAGAAGAGGAATTATGTTTAGGTTTCTAAAATTATAATTGTACCACTCGTCTTCTATATCCCATTTTTCCTCTAAGTGTTCAGTAAAAAAGGAGTTATTGGAAGTTGTATGAATTGTTGCTTTGGGAGTGCCTTTTGGGTGAGAGGCAAAATAGGCTCCAACTAATCTGCCATACCAAGGCCATTCGTATTCTGTATCTGCAGCTGCATGAATTCCAACAAACCCATTACCTGCATGAATAAATTCTTTTAATTTTTCTTGCTCTGAATTATTAAGCACGTCTAGTGTTGTACATAAAAATATTATAGCATCGTAATTTAATAATTCATTGAAAATAGAAGATCCAGAAGTATTTACATGGAGAATTTCAAAACTATTATTTACCCCAATTTCATTAATTAATTTTACTCCTTCACGAATAGCTTCACGATGCACATAACCATCTGTATAAGTGTAAATTAAAACATTATCATTTGAAAACTTTGATTGTGAAAAAAGGTTAAAGCTATTAAAGCTAATCATATATGTAATTAGAAAAATCTTGCACTTCATTAAAAATATATTTACTAAAATTTATATTTAATGTAATCAAATTTTTTAAACATCAATTTTTTAAGCCAAAGTGTTATAGAAATTAAGATACTTGCAAAGTATAAGTATGTTTTTTTGTTTTACCTCTTACTTTTCATTATATTAGTTTTTCGTACTACCCCCCTTACATAGGGAAATCAAAAAATAACTATGAAAAAAATACTTTATTTATTCGTTTTGTTGTCCCACATTGTTTGGTCAAATAATATAATTTCTAATATAGAAATACCACTAACTGACCATTCTTATATGGATGAGTTAATTGTTTCAAACAAGAGGGTTATTTCCTCAATAGTTACAGAGACATCAACAGGTAGCAGTACGACATCAAGTAATACTTGTCCTGAAGCCTGGTCTGGTCAGCCAGAGTTAGCTTTTCCTGTTGGAACTCAAGCATTTGATTTTCCATTGACAGAATTATTTTCTGATCCAGATGGAGACAATCTTTCATTTGACATTGGAACATCTAACCTTGGTGGAAACGCAACTGCATCATTAAACGGATCATTAGTTACTGTTCAATTTAGCTCTAATATTGCTGCAGGAGACAGATACAAACTAGATGCTTTTGCTAGTGATGGAACTTGTACAGCTAGTTTTGAATTAATAATAAATATAATAGCAGATAATAATTCTGGAACAGGTTCAAACACTACAGGTGGAGGTGATGGAAATAATACTGGAACAGGTTCAAACACTACAGGTGGTGGTGGAAATAGTTCTAATTGTTCACTTTCACACTATTCTGATTATCCAGACGGGAATGTTTTTATAGAATTAGATCCAGGAGAATTTGCTAATGTTGATATAGCTAACATTATAAATACTAGTACTGCTTCTCCCTCTATGATAGAATACAAAATTGATGATTTTGGACCTACTAGTGGTTTTAATGGTTCTCCAAGCTTTGATGGTTCTCCAGTATATTTTACTATGGCCCAAAATTATGGACACTTTGATATTTTTGGACACGTTGAAGCAGGGCAAAATTGTGCGCTTCCTTTTACAATTCATATAGACATTATAGATCCCAATTCTGGAACAGGTTCAAACACTACAGGTGGAGGTGATGGAAATAATACTGGAACAGGTTCAAACACTACAGGTGGTGGAGACGGAAATAATAACGGAACAGCTTGTGAGGGGATTACTTTAGAATTTGAAGGACAAGAACAGGAGATGGTTATTGATATAGAATTAAACGATGAAGGTTTATGGATAAACAACGCTTCTGATTCACCTTTGGAACCAAATATAATAACTGATTTAAGTTATCATGCTCACACAGGATCACAAGGAAATCCAGGTAATATTGTATATAAACTTGAAAGTGTTGATGCTCCTGGTCAAACAGGTTCAGCCTCTGACGCATATTCTAGTGCTGAGATTGCGGATGGATTTATTTTTAAAGTTGATTTTACAGGAGTTGAGGGTCATTATCATTTTAATTTCTCAGCTACTTTGGGTGATTGTCAAACACAATTCACAGTTGCTTATGAAGTATACTCTGATAGCTCAGTTGGAGGCCCTGATGGCCCTGATGGCCCAGATGGCCCAGATGGCCCAGAGGATGACTGTTCTTATTATGATCTTGCTGTTGGGGAAAATGCACTTATTTATGATTATATAGATGGTGCTTCAGCTGAAATCTCTCTTTCCGCAGCCATTGAACAACTTAATATTAGTACTTCTGACCCTCAAGTTGTCTTTGAAGTTGTAGATGAATTAGGCGGAGCAGTTGTAGACTTTTATATAGATTCTTCTAATACTTTTAATATTACAATTCCACAAAACGACTACTTTTTAGTAATTGACATTAAATATAATGATCCATCAACAGGAGAATGTTTAGGAGTAATTGCTATTGATATTACAAACAATTTAGACAACCTTCCTCCTGATGGAGATGGTGGAGATGGTGGTCAAGGTAACCAATGCCCGCAAGTGATTTCAGAAAATGGATTTCCTCCTTTTGAAGCTTCCCCCGATTTAGGATCTTTAAATATTAATTTAAATGATTTCTTTGAAGATCCAGATGGAGATATATTAGGATATGGAGCAGCATTCTATGGGTTCCCAGAAGATTTAGCTGTTTCAACTATTGATGAAAATGGACAATTAACAGTTAATTTCAGTGGAGCTACAGGAAATGGATTTATTGAAATAGTTGTAACTGATGGAGATTGTGAGATTTATGAAGGCTTTGAAATTCGCATAGTTAATCCAGTTGCAGAAGGATGTCCACCACAAATACAAAATATAGTTCATATTCCTGTTTCTCCTGTGGCTATACAGGTATGGTTCCCAGTGGAGTTTTTATTTGACACATCGCAAACAGGGCCTTTGACCTTTGATTATGTTGAAATAGAAGATTCATCCTATGCACAATTAAGTTTAGGAGAAGAAGATGGTTATAAGGTTGTTTATTTTGATTTGCCTGAAGAAGGAGCTACTGGATTCACAGAGTTTGATATAAAAGTTTCTACTGCTGATGGTGGATGTGGAGAAGTTTATACTGTTGGTCTTGAAACTGTTTTTGATCAGGAATTTTATGACGATATAGCCGATGGAACTATTGGAGGTCCTGATGGTGGAGGTCCAGATGGTGGAGGTCCAGATGGTGGAGGTCCAGATGGTGGAGGTCCAGATGGTGGAGGTCCTGATGGTGGAGGTCCTGATGGTGGAGGTCCAGATGAAGAATGTTATGGAAACGCACCTTATCCAGGTGATGAAGGATGGTGTGGTCCTGACACTCCTATAATAATGCTTGATGAAGCCTATAGTCAATTTGAAGATATAGCCGCTAATGATCAACAATCAATAAGTATAAGCAACCCTATTCTTGATGAGCCAGGTGTATATATTGCGAATGTTTTTTCTGACAATCATTGTGTTGGTCAAATATCTGATTGGGATGCTAATACAAGAACCGTAACTTTAGGCTTTTCAGGAGCACCTGGATCTACAGTCGTAGTATTTGAATTACGAAAAGAAGGGGATACTAATTCAGAAGATTGCCCTGCTGTAATGGCTTTCTTTATTGATGTAAACTTGAATCAAGGAGGCGGTGGTGGCCCAGGTGATGGAGGTGATGGAGGTGATGGCACAGGTGGTGATGGAACAGGTGGTGGAGGTGGTACTTCAGGCGGTGATGGCACAGGTGGTGGAGGTGGAAATAACACAGGAACAACATGTGCTGTAACTGGTGTTGTTGCTGGAAACTATACCGTTGAAATGTTTGATTCTTATGGTGATGGATGGAACGGTGGTTATTTAAGTGTTACAGTTGATGGCGTTGAAAGTAAGATAGGAATTCCTGATGCATATGGTGAATTTCCAGAATTGGAAGCTGAATTACTTTGGGATGGAGAATCTTATGAGTTTTCAAAATACACTTTAACCATACCTAGTACTGCTTCAGCTATGTCATTTGCATGGGTGCAAGGAGCTTGGGATAGTGAAGTTTCATATAATATTGTTTATAATAATGGTTTTGGTGGATTTGACCAAATTGCAATATCTGAGACATATCCTGAACCAGGTGTAAAAGTATTAAATATTTGTCCTGATTCAGGTGATGGAGGTGGTCCTAATAATGTTGTCAGTTCATGTGAATGGGGACCTGAACTTTCTATCTTAATAGTTGAACCAACAGCTACTAGCGCAACAAGAGATTTATCTGCTGAAATTGCAGCATTGGAATTACCAGATGAGTATGAGATATATACTTGGAGTGTGTCTGCAGAGTCTACTATGCTAGAGAATTTTGGGACAGTTGATTCAGCTGGAATATGGTCGATTTCACTACCTGGTACAGAAATATGGGCTCATATTGATATTGAGTTTCAGCAACCAGGAAATCCAGAAAATTGTTATGGAACTATTCACTTTAATTTAGAGGCTAGTAATGGTGATTTTGGAGGAGGCGGAGACGTAGATCTTGGTGGTAACGTACCTGGAGGTGGAGGCCCAGACACTAATAATGGTTCTGATTCTGGAAACTCTGGATCTGCTGGAGAAGCTCCATTTCCTGGTGATGAAGGATGGTGTAGTTCAGACACTGAAATTATATACTTACCAGATGTAATAACAACTATTTCTGAAAATACAATTACAACTCAAATTTCTCATCCTCTTCTTGATGAACCAGGAGTAAGCATAGCTGAAGTATTCACAAATAATAGTTCTATTGCATCCGTTAAAGACTTTTTCCCACAAAATAACACTGTAATACTTGATTTAACTGGCCAACCGGGTGGGGTTGCTATAGTTCTTGAAGTAAGAAAAGCTACAAATACAGCACCAGAAGATTGTGCTGCTGTTATGGTATTTATTCTTGGTGTACTTGATCCATCAGAGATGGAATGTCGAGTAACTAATTCATTTGAACCAATATTTGTAATACCAGGCACGGAATATGTTGATATTGATTTAAATCCATTTTTTGAAGGGTTTGGAGGATTTGAAGCGTATTCACAATCATTTAAATTAGATTTAGTTGATCCATTTTTAACAGTAGGTCAAGCTTCTTTAAATGGAGCGGCTTTAACCATCGATTTTAATGGGCAGGAGGGGTACGACATGTTAGTTTTCCAAAACAGTGATTTGGAAGGAAATTGTATTAATCTAATTGAAGTTCCTGTTATTGTTGATCCAGAAGCAGCTTCTTTAAATCCTGATCAAGGAGGGATTGGAAGTGGTGGAGGTCCTGGTCCTGGTGGTGAAGATGATGGCCCTGGTTATGAATGTACAGAGTTTATTGAAGTTGGAGATTTAAATCCAAATGAAAACACATTTTATTTTGAGCCTGGTGTTAGTCCAGTTTCAGTAGATCTTTCATCAGCTCTTGAACAGTTAAATGTTTTCCCTTCAGAAGTTGAAATTGAGGCATTTATATGGAGTGAAATAGGAGATCCTAATGGAACTTGGGAAATTGATGCATCAAACTCGTTTAATATTGAAGTGCCACAAGGTGATTATTTATTAATCATTGACTTGTTCTTCAAAGATCCTTCTACTGGAGAATGTTTAGGAGGTCTAGGACTTGATATTGGTGCTTTTGATACTTCTACAAATTGTATCGTAACTGATATCGACCCACAAGACACTCAAGAACCAGCTTGGTTTATGCCAGGAGAAGTTTTTGAACAAGACTTTCAGGAGTTTTTCTTTAGCACTATAGGAAACGAGCTACAAATTGAATTAGTTTTCTCAAATGACCTAATTACTACAAATGATCTTGGTGATGGAATTATTGAATTTACTGTTGGGGATCAATCAGGAGACGGAATGTTAACAATTCTTGTTACCGATATAATGGGTAATTGTGAACTTTCAATTCAATTACCATTTATAGTTGACCCAAATCCCCCAGAAGGACAGGGTCCACCACCTGACTTTACTTGCCCTCAATATATTGAGGATATCATGCCTTTAATCGCCTCTAATTCTGATCCTAGAGAATACATGTTAGATTTGAATAATTTCTTCTATGTTCCTCCAACTGGAATAAGGTATAGACTACTTCTTCCACCTGAATGGGGCGTTGATTTAGATGGAGATGGTAGTTTTATTGAACCATTCATTGGTATTAATTTAGACGATTCATTCTTAAGAATTAATACGGATAATCGATCTGGATCAGTTATGTTCCAAGTACAATATGAGGTTCAAAATCCTTCCGCAGACAACACTTGTGAAATTCAATTGATTGATTTATTCATTACTGTTGAGGATGAATTGGCATTTATTGAGGAACAATTACAAGAAAATTGCGGTAATAATTTTGACTATTTCACTCTTGGTGGAGATTGGGCTGCACGCACACTTGAACTTGGAGTTCAGGACGATATTAAAATTGAACTTAGAGAATACTTAATTAATCCTAATGCAGATGTTGAAATTTATGTTAGATATGATCTAATGTTCCCTGAAACACCACCTGCAGGTGATGTGAGTGCTACTTTTGATCCAAATATGAATATACCATTGGTAGATGGATTCATTTCTGGAGGTTCAGAATTAATAGTCTTTGCGCCTAGATTTGAAGCAGGACTTGGTATTATCCCAATCGAAGTTTACGATTTCGAAACGGGATGTAATTACAACGCTGAAATTTTCATAGAAGTAGTTGACAACTTAGGAATTGCCGATTTAGATTGTCCACAACCAATTATGGATTTTGCTGAGTTTACAATTACTCAAGACCAAACACTAGAATTAGACTTGAATGATTTCTTTGCTGTTTCAGGTGATGCTAGCGCTACATCAGATTTCTTCTATGAATTTGGAACTGATCCTCCAGGAAAAGTTCAATTGGATTTAAATCAAGAAGATCATAAACTTGTTATAACACCAACTACTGGTCCAGAATCTTTAGGAGATGTATTTATCTTTATCAAAGCTGGAGATTCTCAGGAATATTGTGAAGCTTTTGCTGATATCATGTTGCGTATATTGCCATTAGGTCAAACTGAAAATGTATGCCCAACAGCAACAGAATCATTGACTCGTGAAATTCAATTCCCAGAGACTGGAGAGATTTTGGATATTAACTTAAATGAATTCTTTACAGATGACCAATCTCAATTAGATTTTGATATTTACATCGATAATAACCCTCAAGTTGATTGGAGTATAAACGCAGGAATTCTTTCGTTATATCTTAAAGAATACATTCCGGGCGATGTAGATATAATGATTGATGTTTACGATTCATTCGGATGTTTTACTCATGAAATGATTCACGTTCGTTTTGGAGAATCTTCTGCTGAATTTGTGTTTAATAGATGCCCTGAAATTTCAGAAGCTGGTACAGCTACTCTTAATACTCAGCTTGCTAGTCAAGGAGTAGTTGATGGAAGTATTGTTAGTGATCAGAGTTTTGTGAATATCTCGCTTACTGGAATATTTTCAGATGCAGATGGAGATGAAATTATGTATGATGCATTTAGTCATAATCCAAATGTAGCTAATGTAGAAGTAGTGAGTAATACTTTAGTTATTTACTTCCTACCTGAAAAATATGAAACAGTACAATTTGAATTCTTTGCTAGAGACGGAGACCCATTCTGTGATGCAGGTCAAATGTTTGCTATTTCAAGAACTCCTCCAGTTAATGTAGTTGCAGAGGTTATATGTCCTGAAATAATTTCTCAGGTACCACCAATTGAAGTTCAACAAGGAGCACCTCTTGATATAATTCCACTGAATCAATTATTTGTAGATGTTAGTGCCTCTAATTTTGATTTCTATTCAGTAAGTGAAAATTCTGGATTAGTTGAGGCTAAAATTGATGGAGATAAATTGATTTTAGAATATTCATCAAGTACAGACGGAACTACTAGTGTAAGTGTTGTTTCAACTAATGTTGATGGAACATGTGATGCTGAGTTATTTTTCAGTGTTACTGTTGTCCCACCTGCTGTTAATTTAGCACCTGTCTTTGAGCAACAAAGTATTACGGTAATGGAAAATGATGCTGAAGAAACCAATGCTGCAATTGCAAAATATTTAGATCATGTAAAGGTTTCTGATCCTGAGGGAGCAAACATTACTCTTTCAATTACAGATGGAAATAATCTAAATCTTTTTGAATTAAGAAATGATATTGATTTGTATCTAATAGGCAAGCTTGATTATGAAGACAAAACTTTCCATGAGCTAGAGCTTACTGCATCAGATGGTGAAAAATCATCGAAATATATGTATAGAATAAATGTTGATGATATTCAAAATGCGGCAATTAGTGCAGACTTTAATTTAACTGTTTATGATCAAGCTAATGAAAGTGATACTGCATCGGGTACTACAGGTACAACTGGAAGAAACCAGGCATATAAACGTTTTACTAATCCTAGATTTAGATCTCAGATGGAAGTTGGAAAATGGAAAGTTCGTAAGAAAATAACTGGTGGAGCTGATGCAAATCTATTTGAAATTAATCAAGAAGAAGAATCTTCAGCAGGCGGACCTGAAGCTAGATCAGTTGTTAATATGATAGATGTATTAGACTTTAAAACACCTCCTGACTTTGAAAATCCTCAGGATCATAATCAGGATAATGTTTATGAAGTAATCGTTGAACTTATTAATGAAGATGATGGTGAATCTGAAATCCCAGTAGTTGTTAATCAGACAGAGATTGTTGTTCCAGAAAATGACGCCAAACCGCTCGAAATCCAATCAATAGGAGCACCACCA
>ERZ1046367.794-NODE-794-length-20138-cov-5.582732_pt1 | contig 20138 bp, 21 predicted proteins | sample MGYA00383091_ERZ1046367 | MGnify/ENA primary metagenome ERZ1046367 (study PRJEB29581, sample SAMEA5548361) | metagenome | biome: marine; feature: coastal; material: water | depth 50 m | study: Short-term variability in the microbial, nano- and picoplankton... | reverse complement strand
TCATGCGGTCTGGGTGCAGGGCAACTTGGCAAAGACGCCCACATAGCACTGACGTTATCCGTCATTTTCTTGGCCCGAAGCTGACCGCTTCCATTGCAGCGGTTCTATGAATGACAGATTTCTCGTGCTACGGTCAGAACATGATTAAACAGTTGATTTGTTATTTTCCGCTAGAGAATTTTATAATTTCATAACCAAATATTTGACACTTTCTTATGAAAACGTATCACCAAGACGGCAACCACAGAAAAAGCCCCTTTTCCGGATTGCAGAAGGATTATGAAGCTGCGCGGCCACAGTATCCCCTAGCCGCGTTGGAGCCTATAAAAAAGCGTTGCCCTTTACCACGTCTGATTTGTGATATCGGTTGCGGCACGGGAAAATTGACACGGCAACTTGGCGCATTGTTTCCAAATACCAAAATTTTTGGGTTTGATATCAACGCTGACATGGTTTCCGCCGCTAAAAATGTGGGCGGCTCCGAGAAATGCTATGCAGTTTCCGCTGCCGAAGACCTTCCTCTTGCTGGGCAGAGCGCGGACATCATAACTGTGGCGCAAGCGGTACATTGGTTTGACCGGCCTGCCTTTTTTAGGGAAGCCTTGCGGGTTTTATCCCCATGCGGCGTGCTTTTCAAGATCGAAAACAATCGCAACTGGAAACGCAGTGCGTTTCTTGCCGGCTATGAGGATTTACTTGAACGGCTGTCGCCAAATTACTCACGGCACTATCGCGGCTTTGATGGCGCAGGTGAGGCCAAACAGGCCGGATTTCGTCATGTAACAACGAAGCTTTATCCCTGGGTACGCAAAATATCATCCAAGAGCTTTGAACAAATGGCCCAGTCTTCAACCCGCTATCAAGCTGCTCTGAATGCCAACCCAGAAGCGTCAGAAACCGCACTCAATACGCTGCTTTCCACAAACGGTGATGCCAATGGCCAGATCACTGTGGAGTATGAGACAAAAGTCGTTTCTGCAACCTTATGTTCGAAACCGGAATAGTTTTAATCACATCAGGTTTTGTGCCAACCGGTTTTGCTCGGCAATCATCGCCGGCAAGTCAAGCTTTGCAAAAGCATGATCGCGGATAATCTGTTGTCCTTCAACAAACAGATGTTTCACTGTCATCGGACCGGCAAGCAAAAGCGCAGCCGGATCCCAGCTTCCAGCAGACTCTAGGCCTGAGACATCCCATATTGCCAGATCGGCGCGCTTACCCAGCGCCAGTCTGCCGCATTCCGGCCGGCCCAAAATATCGGCCCCGCCGCGGGTGGCCAGCTCTAATGCTTCGCGCGCCGACATCGCATCGGCGCCAAAAGCCACGCGTTGAAGTAGCATGGCCTGACGCGCTTCAAGAATTAAATTGCTGCTGTCATTGCTGGCTGATCCATCAACCCCCAAACCAACAGGCACCCCGCGATCACGCATCTGCCGGATCGGCGCAATCCCTGAACCCAATCGGCAATTTGAGCAGGGACAATGGGCCACGCCCGTTTTAGTTTCTGCAAAAAGCGCCTGCTCTGAGGCGTCAAGTTTGACACAATGCGCATGCCAGACATCCGGACCCACCCAGCCCAGATCCTGAGCATATTGCCCGGGGCGGCAGCCAAATTTCTCCAGTGAATAGTCAATGTCTTCTTGGTTTTCGGCCAGATGTGTATGCAGATGAACCGACTTATCGCGCGCCAATAGCGCCGCCTCACGCATCAAATCTCGGCTGACGGAAAAGGGCGAACACGGGGCAATGCCTACCCGAATAAGGGCCGAAGGATCGCGGTCATGAAAGCGGTCGATCACGCGTATGCAGTCTTTTAGGATATCGTTTTCTTTCTCAACCAGATCATCGGGCGGCAAACCGCCATCGCTTTCGCCGATGCTCATTGACCCACGGGTGGCAAAAAGTCGGATACCAACCTCATGCGCTGCCTCAATCGTATCATCGAGCCGCGCGCCATTGGGATAAAGGTATAGATGATCTGAACTGAGCGTGCAGCCAGAAAGGGCCAATTCAGCCAATCCAACCATGGCCGAGACGCGCATCTCATCTGGGCCAAACCGCGCCCAGATCGGATAGAGCGTTTGCAACCACCCAAACAGCAGAGCATCCTGTGCCTTGGGCACAGCGCGGGTCAGGGTTTGATACAGATGGTGGTGTGTGTTGACCAAGCCCGGCGTGACCACACAGCCACGCGCGTCCACAATCTCGCCCCTGCCCTGAATTGCAAGGTTCTGGCCCAACTCGATTATTTCGCCGCCCCTTATGCGGATGTCAGCGCCGCGCAACTCTTGGCGCTGGTCATCCATCGTCAGGATGTGATCGGCATTTTGCACAATGAGGTCTTGCATTTTATTTGACCGCAACCGCATAGGGGCCAAGTAAAGGCAGCACTTCGCTTAGCAGCTCTTGACTGGAGCACGCCACCACTTGACCGCCAAGATGCGCAGAACCGCCGGTCCAATCAGTGACCAATCCACCCGCCGCCTCAACCACCGCGATCGGGGCCTGAATATCATAGGCGTTCAGACCCGCTTCGATCACCAAGTCAATCTGCCCAGCAGCTAGCAGGGCATAGGCGTAGCAATCAACGCCATAACGTACCAACTTGGCGAGATCAGCCACGGCACGAAACCCTTGGTAGTCGACCTTGGTACCAATCTCTGGATATGTAGAAAAAAGTGTTGCTTGATCCAACCTATGCGCTGGCCGCGCCGCCAGATTACGTTGGCCCAGAGGGCCATCATAGTAGGCGTGGCCAAACCCGCCAACGAACCGTTCGCCGATATAAGGTTGATCTATAATGCCCAAAAGAGGGCCGGACTGATCAGACAAAGCGATCAAGACCCCCCATGTCGGTGTGCCGCTGATAAACCCGCGCGTGCCGTCAATAGGATCAAGAACCCAGCTTAAGCCCGACACTCCAGACGAACGGCCAAACTCTTCTCCCCAAATTCCATCTTGAGGGCGCTTGAGCGCAAGAACATCCCGCATCGCCTGTTCAGCAGCCTTGTCGGCGGCAGTAACAGGATCAAAGTCTGCGGCATCCTTATTTTCTAAGTCCAGATCAGAGCCCCTGAAATAGGGTAAAATGGCCTCTTTTGCCGCCGCAGCCATTTCATGAGCCACGGTAAGCAACTGATTTTTTTCATCCGCAGAAATTTGATTGCGCATGGTGCCTGACAAGCTCATGGACGTTTTTGTCCTTTTAAAGGTGACTGACCCATAGGCAGGCTGGTTTAAGCCACGTCACTCAGCACCCGCGCAAGGTCAAACAAACGACGGCGTTGATTTTCTGGAATTGAGTAATAGGACCGAACCAAATCCAAGGCCTCTTTATCCCCCATCAGATCGGCAGGTACAGATTCAGAAGACCCGGCAGCAGCCACTTCATGTTCAATGCCTTCAAAGAAAAAGTTCACTGACACATCCATAGCTTCCGAGATATCCCAAAGCCGTGACGCACTAACCCGGTTTGCACCTGTTTCATATTTTTGAATTTGTTGAAATTTAATGCCAACTTGCTCAGCCAGTTGCTGCTGGGTCATACCAACCAACCAACGGCGTTGGCGTATACGTTTACCCACATGAAGATCGACTGGGTGCGCCATATAATGTTCCTTTTTGCTCCCCTCTTTTATTAAAGAGGTGTGTCACCGAGCGATCAGAGCTCGATTTTGAAAATTACCGCGTCGCGCATCCCGTCAACGCATCACAATCATACCACAACCATTTAATCATGCAAGAGTTTAAAGAAACCTAAGAGAATCACAAAAAAAAATGTTCTCTTTTTACGAGTGTGCACATTAAGTTGCAAAATGGTTGGCAATTTGGTTTCAATCCTGCATGTTGTCCGATCAGTACAGCGGCAAATAGCGAGCACGAAATGCAGGCACTTCAAGTAACACAATTGGGACAGAACCCGCTTGTGAATACCCTAGAAATCCCAAAGCCAGCCACCGGCCAAGTGCGGCTTAAAATTCTGGCGTGCGGTTTGAACTTTGCTGACCTTTTGATGATCAAAGGAACATATCAGGATACCCCGCAGGTGCCCTTTACCTTAGGCTTGGAATTGGTGGGAATTGTCGACGCATTGGGCCCCGAAACATCGGGACCGGCAATTGGAACACGGGTTGCGATCTATAGCGGTCAGGGCGGATTGGCACAATATGGCTGCTTTGATGCCGCCCGTTGCCTGCCATTGCCAGATAGCGTGCCGACCACCGAAGCAGCTGGATTTCAAATTGCTTATGGAACAAGCCATGTTGCCTTGGACTACAAGGCCCGCTTGCAACCAAGCGAGACCTTGCTCGTGCTAGGGGCGGCCGGCGGCGTGGGACTTACAGCGGTTGAACTGGGTAAGTTGATGGGCGCCAAAGTTATTGCAGCTGCGCGGGGTCAAAAACGGATGGACATCGCCGCGGCTGCAGGAGCAGATCACCTGATCGATCCGGAAACCACAGATTTGCGCAAAGCGGTCAAAGCACTTGGCGGTGCGGATGTTGTGTATGATCCGGTTGGCGGTGATCAATTCGCCGCGGCTTTTCGCGCCTGCAATCCCGATGGTCGCATGATTGTTATCGGCTTTGCCAGCGGCACAGTGCCGCCCATCGCAGCCAATCACATGATGGTAAAAAACATCACCGTCCAGGGGGTTAATTGGGGCGGGTATATGCGGTTTAAACCTCAAGTCCTGACCGAAAGCCTAAAAACTCTGATCGAGTGGTATCAGGCGGGACGCCTTAGGCCGCACATCAGCCATATATTACCTTTTGAGCGCTCTCTTGAGGGTTTGGACCTGCTGCACACACGAAAATCTACCGGAAAAGTGGTCATTACACTTTAAAACTGTTCATGCTGTGCGAAAAAATTACAAAACAGCTATTTTCTGATCTTGAAACCCGCTATAGGTTTGCCAATATCTATTACAACGGACCCTGCATCGCGCAGGTCTTTACTATATTGTGACGAACCGGAGGTTAAAATGGCAGAATATAAAACCATGCAATCCGCAGTCGGCGCCCGCGCTGCTGAGATTGACGAGGGCCTGCGCGCCCATATGAATAAAGTTTACAGCACCATGTCCATAGGCATGCTGATCACGGCTTTGGCCGCTTGGGCGATAGCTGGGCTTGCCACAACAACTGATCCAGCAAACGCTGTGGGCCAGATGTCAAATGGCACCATGCTGACATCATTTGGCGCAGCCATCTATACCTCTGCCCTGCGGTGGGTGATAATGCTGGCACCGCTGGCAATGATCTTTGGCTTTGGCGCTGTGATGCAGCGGGCCTCTGCCGGCGCGGCGCAGCTGTTTTTCTTTTTGTTCGCCACACAAATCGGCGTTTCGCTCAGCTCGATCTTTATCTTCTACACAAGCTATTCGATTGTTCAGACCTTCTTGGTCACAGCGATCGCTTTTGCGGGTCTGTCGCTTTGGGGTTACACCACAAAACGCGATATCTCCGGTTGGGGATCGTTCTTGATGATGGGCGTGATCGGCATTTTGGTGGCAATGATCATCAATATCTTCCTTGGCTCACCAGCGATCATGTTCGCGATTTCAATTCTGGGCGTGCTGATTTTTGCAGGCCTGACCGCTTACGATACGCAAAACATCAAGAACACCTATCTTGCACACGCGCATCACGGTGATCAGGAATGGCTGGATAAATCGGCCATCCATGGCGCGCTGAACCTCTATCTGAACTTCCTAAACATGTTCCAGTTCCTGCTGATGTTTATGGGCAGCCAAGAGTAGAGCTCTTATTCATAAGTTCCAAAGGCCGGGTCAATAACCCGGCCTTTTTTTTGAATGCGCTATTTATCTTTTGTAAGTATTTAACAGCACTTCCTTAGGAATAAACCGTCTCGCTTTTCTACGCTAAACTATGCCAAACGGTTTTTCAAAGCACAGCGGAACGGAAATGCATCTTGTGGCTGTTGGGTCATTGCTTTGCGTTAAAATAAGCCCTTGAAATGACAAAAGCCGCCCAGAACTCTGTGCGGCTTTTTAAATAAATTATGTCGAAAAGGTTATTTGATTTTACCCTCTTTATATTCGACATGCTTGCGCACAACCGGATCATATTTCCGGACAACCATTTTTTCGGTCATGGTGCGCGCGTTTTTCTTGGTCACATAAAAGTGGCCAGTGTCCGCGGTCGAGTTCAGGCGGATTTTAATTGTGGTCGGCTTCGCCATTTTTCGTCTCCTGCGTCGGCCAAAGGTCAGGCCGGTGAAATTCTATCCTGAAGCCTGCCTTTTAGCGATGCTGACGCTACTGTCAACCATGATAGGACAGATTTCCAAGCTCTCAGGTAGAAACCCTCAAAAAAAATGCGCGGAGGGCCTATAAGCCGGATTCTGTCCCAGGGGTTACCCCCCTTGGATGACCATTCCTCTGAACGCAGGATTGCCCCTGCGCCTCTAGCTGCCAACCCGAACCCTTGGGCCAAAGCGGCCCTGCGGTGATATCGGCGCACCGATCAACCCGCACAAGGTTCCTATTCGGCATTGCTCCCGGTGGGGCTTGCCATGCGGGCGCTGTTACCAGCCCCCCGGTGGGCCCTTACCCCACCCTTTCACCCTTACCCGTGCACGCACGGGCGGTTTGCTTTCTGTGGCGCTCTCCGTCGGGTTGCCCCGCCCGGGCGTTACCCGGCACCGTCGCTTTGTGGAGTCCGGACTTTCCTCGAACCCTAAGGCCCGCGGCCATCCAGCCCTCCGCGCGCCTTAGGGGTTAATTTGCTTGGACATGGTCGTCAACGCTTAAACGTTATTTTGGACAGATAGCTTTGACAGCAAGCGCAGTTCGATTAACCTTCTGTCAGCGCCAAACGGAAGGGCAAAGGATCCCATGTGCAGGCAAAGCCGTCGCCATCCGGATCAAGCCCAAGCCAGTCCCGTTTTGGGCCGCCACGCTTCAAAAACACCTCTTGGGCTTCGGTTGATGAGGTATACTGACCACATCTGTAAAGGTGACTATTTTCGCTTACCAAGCCCGAGCGTGCGTACAAAGGCGCGCCAACCGGATTAGATGTCAGCAGCGCATATTCTACAACATTTGGAATATCGGTACCCGGTCGCACCGGCAATTCGGTAGGTTCAATGAGAACATATTGCATCCGGTTAATCGCCAAGCGCTCGGCATCACTTTCAATGGTCTGCCGGTTTGAGACTGCCTCAAAGTCATTTTCATCCGAAAGCTCGATGCTTTTAGAATTTGGCAAGCTGGTCTCTTCGACCTCGGCCGGTTTTCTATCCACCAGGGCTACAGTATCTTCCAAAACATTGATTGTATCGGCAACCACGGCAATCCCAGCAGCCGTTGTATCGGCCAATTTGGGCGGTAAAACCTCAAGTCCGCTTTCCGGTATCGTTGGCTCACACCCGGCAAGGCCCAAAGCAACGCAGAATAAAACAATCTTTCGCATGCAAATCTTTCCTTTGCTCACGTTATAGAGATGACCACCAATTATTTGGTTTTGCCGAAAAGCCCGCAGCGTTTTCCAATGCATAAGCAGTATTCAACAAATCACCTTCTTGCCAGGGCTTGCCGATAAGCTGCAAACCTAAAGGCAAGCCTTGTCCGTCAAGCCCTGCCGGCACGGATATCCCGGGCAGACCAGCCAAATTGACGGTGACCGTAAATACATCGTTAAGGTACATCTGAACCGGATCAACCTCGGCCATATCCCCAAGCCCAAATGCGGCAGAGGGCGTAGTCGGTGTTAAGATTGCATCAACGCCGGATGCAAACACATCCTCAAAGTCTTTCTTGATAAGGGCGCGCACACGCCGCGCCCTATTGTAATAGGCATCATAAAAGCCGGCCGATAGAACATAGGTCCCGATCATAATGCGCCGCTGGACCTCGGCGCCAAACCCTTCGGCGCGCGACTTTTCATACATTTCAGTGATGCCGTCACCGGCATCCAGTTGCGCGCGGCGACCAAAGCGAACCCCATCATAACGCGCCAAATTCGAAGAGGCTTCAGCCGGAGCAATCACATAATAGGCTGGCAGGGCATATTTGGTATGGGGCAGAGTGACATCTATCATCTCAGCGCCAGCCTCGCGCAGCATTGCAGCCCCATCTGTCCAAAGTTTCTCAATCTCATCCGGCATCCCATCCAAGCGATACTCTTTGGGGATACCAATCTTTTTACCGCGGATATCTCCGGTTAGAAGCGCTTCAAAATTTGGCACCTCTAACTCGGCGCTGGTACTGTCTTTGGGATCATGGCTGCACATCGCCTCAAGCATAATGGCGGCATCACGCACCGATTTTGTCATCGGTCCGGCCTGATCAAGCGAACTGGCAAACGCGACAATTCCCCACCGCGAGCAGCGCCCATAGGTGGGCTTGATACCCACAATACCAGCAAAGGCTGCAGGCTGGCGGATTGAGCCGCCTGTATCCGTTCCGGTGGCAGCCAAACACAGATCTGCCGCCACTGCGGCAGCAGAGCCCCCAGATGATCCCCCCGGGGTAAGCTGTTTGTCATCTAGTTTCCATGGGTTGACCGCATTGCCATAAATGGAGGTTTCATTGGAAGAGCCCATGGCAAACTCATCCATATTCAACTTGCCGATCATCACCGCACCGGCATCAAATAGATTTTGGCTCACCGTGCTTTCATATTCGGGGCGAAACCCGTCTAAAATACGGCTTGCCGCCTGACTGGGTACCCCTTTGGTACAAAACAAGTCTTTAATCCCGATCGGCAGACCGCACATGGCCGGCGCATCACCCTGTGCCAAACGACTGTCGGCAGCTGCCGCCTGATCAAGCGCCAGTTCTGGCGTATGGTAAACAACCGCATTCAACGCACCGCCGCCCTCGGCGGCCCGCAAACAAGCTTCAGTAAGTTCTACAGATGTAATATCTTTGCTTTGCAAAAGATCGCGGCCCTTAGCAAGGGTCAAGCTGTTAAGGTTTTCCATTATTCGACCACCTTTGGAACAGCAAAAAATCCCTCACGCGAATCGGGCGCATTAGACAGCACATCCGCTTGCTGATCGCCATCGGTGATCACATCCTCACGGCGCTTTAGGCGCTGCGGGGTCACAGATGTCATCGGCTCGACATCACTGACATCAACCTCATTAAGCTCATTGATAAACCCGAGGATCATATTAAACTCGTCAGCAAGAGCAGGCAGCGCATCCGCCTCTACTCTGATCCGCGCCAGTTTTGCAACTTTGGCCGCTGTAGCCGTATCAATCGACATCCGAAACTCCCAAAAAACCTGTTTAAATCCTTTACCCTTGCTGCCCGCCGCCTGCAAGCATATGGCGCCGATTATCCTCAATCATCCACCCCAACACTGCTGCATTGATCAAACATCATAAAATGCGCGCCCTGCGGCCAAGGCCAAAAAGCCATCATCAAAACCCCACCATTGCTGGTAAAATTAAGCGGCTCTGCCAATAGCCCTTTATGAAATCGCTCACAATAGCTATCAACAAAGGCAAACTGGCGATCCGCTTAATCCTTTTCTTTGTCTAAATACTCCTGTCAGAGGCACATTTAATGCTCTGGTTGTTCACAGCATCTCAGGCTAAAGTTACTTGCAAATCGGCCGCAGCCCCCGCAGGCTTTGATCAAGATTTCTGCGCCGACAGGAGAGCACTATGAAAATAATTTGGCTTGGACATGCCTCTTTTCGCATCGAAATTGCGGATCAGGTTTTATTGATTGATCCATGGCTCACCGGCAACCCGATGTTGCCTACTGACCGGCATCAAGAGGCAACACAAGGGGCGACACATATTCTTTTAACCCATGGGCATTTTGATCATATTTCTGACACTCTGCCACTGGCCAAAGCAAACGACATTCCCGTTGTCGGACAATATGATCTCATAGGTTATTGGATGGAAACAGAAGAGATAGAGGGGATTGGGTTTAACAAGGGGGGTTCCGTGTTGTTGGGGGATGTGGCGGTCACTATGGTGCATGCGGTGCATAGTTCCACTATGGGAACGCCCGACGGCCCCAAATGTATCGGCAGCGAATGCGGCTTCATGATTGCCGGCGAAGGACATACAATCTATGTTTCTGGCGACACGGATGTGATGGCAGATATGGCTCTTTTCAATGATCTTCATGCGCCTGATATTGGCATCCTTGCAGCGGGGGGGCATTTTACAATGGATATGAAGCGGGCGGGGTATGCTGCGGCCAAATTTTTTGACTTTAAAACCATCATTCCCTGCCACTACCGGACCTTTCCCATTCTTGAACAATCTGCGGATGAGCTGGCACGCGCAGTACCCTCAGCGCAGGTTATTGAGCCCGAAATTCTACAACCAATCATGCTATAAATCGGCAATTTTATGGCCGGACGACACTCAAATCAAAAAGGAAAAGACATGACAAAAATCACACGTATCGCAACAGGTCAGCGCATGAGCCAAGCCGTGATCCATGGCCAAACCATCTATTTGGCTGGTCAGGTCGGCACGCCGGGCACATCGGTAACAGCCCAAACCCAAGAGATTCTAGAAAAAATCGAAAGCCTGCTGGAACAGGCCGGGTCCGATAAAACTCAAATCCTCAGCGCCACGATATGGATGGCATCCATGGACAACTTTGCTGAGATGAACGCTGTATGGGATGCTTGGGTTCCCGAAGGCCATGCACCTGCACGGGCCACAGGCGAATCTGCGCTTGCCACGCCGGAACATCTGGTTGAAATTCTTATTATTGCCGCCAAAGCCTAAAGTTGCGGCAGTGCCGCAGCTTACTCACACCAGGTAACCACCTCATCGAGCCCCGCACGGTGGGTGCGAAATTTGTTGGCTGAATGATCAAGGTCTGCATAGCCAAATGAAATGGCGCATAAAATATCCCGATCTTCGGGCAAGTCGAGCTGCGCGCGCACCACGGGCGCCAAGCCTGCGATGGCCGCCTGAGGTATCGTGGCAATGCCCAGAGCCTGCGCGGCAAGTGTAAACGCCGTAACATAGGCGCCGCAATCAACAGCGCCATAAGCCCCAAGCTCTTTTGGGGTTGTGATGATGGCCACATGGGGGGCTCCGAAAAAACTGTAGTTCTGCATCATTTGCTGCATCGACGCCGCCCGATCCCCTTTGGTGACCCCAACTGCTTCATAGAGCTGCCAGCCGCAGACCGAGCGGCGGTGTTTATATTCACCGCTATAGCGCTGGGGAAAATCGATATCCGGCGACTGCATGCCTTTTTGAGCCGCTTCTAAAAGCGTTGTTCCCAATGCAGCCAGGGTTTTTCCCTGACACACCGTCACTTTCCAAGGCTGTGAATTGCACCAAGACGGCACCCGCTGTGCTGTCAGAAGTATTTTCTCGACCACCTCTTTGGGAACAAGCTGCGGCTCGAATGCACGGCACGAATGGCGTGATTTCAGCAATCCGTCTAAAACGTCATGGTCAGAGTGATCTTGGGGCATCTGCTTATCTCTTTCTGAGCTCTTCTAATATATCTTGCCGATCCGCGTCTTTTGGACGGATCTGTGCTGGGGCTGGGGCCCATGTTGAAAACCGCGGTGCAGGGGCTGGTTGCAAGTGTCCTTGGATGTGCTGCCAAATACCGCGCGACACCATATGCGGGTCGTTGATGGACCCATCGGGCGACAGGATCGGCGCGACACAGGCATCCGTACCCGCAAACACTTGTGCCCAGTGATCTTGGGTCTGCCCGACAAAAATACCCGCAAGCCGCGCGCCTAATTCAGGCCAAAGGGATTTCTCAAACTGATTGAGAAAATCTACATCCTGATCCAACTCAAGCAGCTTCAAAAAAGCAGCATAGAATTTCGGCTCGAGGCATTGCACGGATATAAATCCACCACCCTTGCAGGCATAACAGCGGCTCCAATGCGGTCCGTCCAACGTGCTTTGGCCGCGTTCCGTTTTCAATCCGCCAGAACTGCGCAAAGACAACAGCAAAGCCATCATATGGGCTGTTCCGTCCACGATCGCCGCATCCACCACAGCGCCCTGATGCGTTTGCCGCGCATTGATCAAGGCGCTGAGCATGCCAACAACCAAATACAGCGCACCGCCGCCAATATCGCCAACAAGCGTCGGCGGCGTAAACGGGGGCTCACCGGGGTTTGAAGCGTACCATAAAGCGCCGGTCAGCGAAATATAGTTGAGGTCGTGGCCGGCTTGCTGCGCGCGCGGTCCCGATTGCCCCCAACCGGTCATGCGCCCGTATACCAAGCGGGGATTGAGGGTGCTTATATCATCAGGTCCAAGGCCAAGACGCTCCATCACACCAGGGCGAAAACCTTCGATTAATCCGTCAGCCGTCGACAATAGCTTTTGCGCAATTGCAATGTCTTCCGCAGACTTTAGGTCTAAGGCAATTGATCGCTTGCCGCGATCAAGAATATTTTCTGGCGGTTTGCCGGGGGTATCTCCACCCGTTTTACGGTGAATGACGATCACCTCAGCGCCCAGATCAGCCAGCATCATTGCCGCAAAAGGCGCCGGCCCCAACGCCTCAAATTCAATAATGCGAAGTCCTGAAAGCATGTCTCACCTCGTGCAGTGTCTTCTGTTAAATTTCGGATAATCCACCGCAAGGGGCAAGCGAAAACCGCATCAGATAAACACTTCCCGCAGACAAACCTTCAAACTGAGGTCACCAGCCTCCCCGCAAATAACCGATAAAAGGGTTAGCCCCTGCAGTTAATGACCCAGAATATTCGGAACGATAGTGACCAAGGATGGCGCCATCCAAAGCAGGCCCAAACCGACCATCTGTATGAACACAAAAGGAATCACGCCACGATAGATATGGCCGGTTGTCACGGATTTTGGTGCCACGCCGCGCAAATAGAACAAGGCAAATCCGAACGGCGGGGTCAGGAACGAGGTTTGCAAGTTCACTGCGATCATAATTGTCACCCAGAGGGGATCGAAGGTCCCCCCATAAATGACCGGTCCCACAATTGGTATCACGATGTATATGATCTCGAGGAAATCGAGCACAAAGCCAAGGACAAACAAAACCAGCATGACAATCAGGAACACTGTGAATTCGTTATCAAACGACCTGAGAAATTGCTGGATATAATGTTCCCCTCCAAAGGAAATCACCACCAGATTCAAAACCTGAGATCCGATCAAAATCGCAAAAACCATTGAGGTGACTTTTGTGGTTTCGCGCACCACCGGGCTCATGACCCCGGAGCTGAAAAGCACCCAGCACGAAAACAAAAGTCCAAAGATTGCATACAGATACGCCGCATAGGCAAAAAAGAACGCAATCCATGTTTCCGCCGACACCTCTTGGGTGTTGATCCGCAAATCAAAATTAATCCCAAACAGGATCATAATAATCAACGCAAAGGTTGATTGGATCACAATTTTCCCGCTTCTGCCCTGATCATTAAGCTTGCGATAGGCTGCAAGCATGATCGCCCCTGCCGCCCCAAGCGCTGCAGCAGGCGTTGGATTGGTGATCCCGCCTAGAATTGAACCAAGCACAGCCACGATCAAAACCAAAGGTGGGAACACCACCCGGATGAGTTCGATTTGCGCCAACCGGCCGACAGCCGATCTTATCCCTAAAATCACCAAAACCACAGGCAGTGCCAAAGCAGCCCAAGCCACGCTTGAAGACGTGAGCGGTGAAATGAGCACGATATCAGCCATCAGCATCAGCACAACGCCAAGCCCGCCCAAAAGCAATGGCCGCGTGCTTTCGCGCGGCGAGGCCCCACGGGCCGCGGCTAAAGTTATCGCCGCCAGCAGTGCGATGATCAGAACTCCTGATCCGATAGGAGGGGCTGATCTAACTTTTTCATCCAGAAGAACCTGAATTTCTTCATCGCTTAACTTAACGCTTTGCTGAACGCCACCAGCTGCGTCAATGTCAACCTGCTGCTGGATCGCGGCATCCCATGCCTCTTGCCCGTGCAGCTCAATCATTGATGCCTGACACTCTGGGCTGACATTGGTACGCAGCGTTGCCTCTTCCCCGATATCAGAGAAGGTGTCCACAATCACCGACTGACTGCCGGCGACACCGGCAAAGTTAAACGCAACCGAACCGGCAATCAGCGCTGCCGGTATAAATAAAAACCATGTCAGTGCATGGCGCGCAGTTGTGCCGGTTTCATTGGCTGCACCCATGCTGACTGCAGGCGCTTTTTTGGGGTTCAAAAGAGCATAGACAAAGGCATAGGCAGCATACAGAAACGCCAGCATTATTCCCGGCAAAAGTGCCGCCTGAAACAATGATCCAACGGACACTACGGCAGGCTTGCCCAGATAGGTCAGCGCATCGGTGCAGCCTGCAGCTTGAGCGCGCGCTTCCTGTGCGGCTGAATAGAGATCGCCAGTCAAAGTTCCCAGCAGAACGATTACGATAGATGGGGGTATAATTTGCCCCAAAGTACCAGACGCGGCGATCACGCCGGTGGACAGCTCTGGAGAATATCCGTTGCGCAACATTGTTGGCAGTGACAAGAGCCCCATGGTGACCACAGTTGCCCCGACAATGCCTGTCGAGGCTGCAAGGAACGCGCCTACCACCACAACAGATACCGCAAGGCCGCCCGGAAGCGGACCAAACACCCGCGCCATCGTGGTCAAAAGATCGTTTGCAATTTTAGATCGCTCAAGCGTGATCCCCATAAGTACAAACATCAAAACAGCCAGCAATGTTTCAATCGACTGCCCCGCTAAAACCCGTTCGTTCATACGGTTGGCAATGAACGATATCTTGCGGTTAAGCGCTGTTTGCCATCCCCCTTCAAACACCGGCTCGGCTATTCGCGGCAAATCTGGATATCTGAATACCGATACAGTCTCTGGGTTAATGCCCGTTGCAAGCAAATCGATATACATCTGTGAAGACGTGTCGATCGCCTGATGTAGTAACAATCCCGCACTATCAAGAACGGCAATAATTCCAAAGGAAATCACCCCGGCTCCGCCTATTGCAAAAGCCACTGGAAACCCCGACAGAATACCGCCGAAAAGGCAGAAAAAAACGATGATTAGGCCAATTTCGACGCCATCAAGTCCAAATAACATGTTCGTCACCGCCCCTTTGCTTAATGCGTGCCTTCGACGACGTCTTCGCCATCATCAAGGATATCTTTATCTAGGTATTTGTTTTCGCTTGCAGCGCCTTCTTTCCATTCCAGATAGGAGCGCATGAAAAAGGCCCAAGCGTGGATAAACACCATACCGGCAAAAGCCACCATGAGAATTTTGAAGAGGAAATAGCCAGTGAACCCGTTTGGTGAAAACCCTATTGTTTCAACATTCCAGCGCAGAGCACGAGACTTCATCAACAGCCGCTCAAGCTGGTCGCTGGCCGAAGGCTTGGGAACGATCAGGTGCCGCCACATGAAGAACCAGCCATACATCCAGATCAGAACGGCCATTGGCATCATGAACAGCATCGAGCCGATCATATCGATGACTTTTTTCGTGCGAAATTTCACTCCAGCGTAGATAAGATCAACCCGGACATGCCCACCTTGAACAAAGGTGTACATCGCGCAAAGCGTGACAACGATTGCATTATAAAGCTTTAATTCTTCAGCGTACCAGCTGATATCAAATTGCAACGGAACTCCGATGCTCAAAATGATGTCTGGCCGGGTAAAAATCCGTTGCATGATTACAATCAACACCTGTTGAAGCACCATGATCAAACCGGCCCAAGCAAAAATGCGGCCTACCGTATTGGCGAAGCCCTCCAACACCCTGACGCATCCCCATAGAAAGTTGCGTTTGAACGTTCCGATAACGAAAATCACTATAAAAAATGCAAAAACAGCAAAGAAAAACTCAACAGATGCGCCGTAATATACAAAGCGCATGATGGCCTTTTTTTCACTCCAGTCCAGCCAAAGACCGGGGTGGGTAACCGCATAGCCAAAATTGTAAAACGCCATAACGAGGTTCTGAACAACCCAGAACACCCCACTGCCAAGCGCGGATAAAAATTCCGACAGCCCTAAAGTTGCTTCTTCCTGCATGTCTCCCCGTTCCTGTTGGTTTTTTGCCCAACTAAGAAATGGCAGGGCCTCTCATGAGAAAGGCCCTGCCAATTTTATCGATTAAAGCAGATTAGCCACCCAGTACACGCATACGCTGGCTTACATAATAGCCATCGGATTTGTTAATCCACGAGGCTGATGTTGCAAGTGAGGACTCAAAGCTTTCACGGATGGTTGCGAACAGGTCATCATCCATATTCTCATCCATCACCTCAGCCGACGCTTTTCCGAAGGCATCCCAAACATCGTCTGAGAATTGCAGCGTTTTGACGCCTTGTGATTGCAGACGTGCCAAAGCAGCACCATTGTTGGAAAGAGTTTCCGACAGCTGATAATGTGTAACCGCCATTGACGCGTTCCGCAAAATAGCCTGATGCTGAGCTGTCAGATCATTCCAGACATCCAAGTTAACCGAAGCAGCCAAACCTGATCCTGGCTCATGGAAACCGGCTGTGTAGTAGATTTTTGCAACTTCTTGGAAACCGGCACGTTCGTCCGCTTGTGGGCCAACCCACTCCAAACCATCCAGCGCGCCAGAAGACAGCGCCTGATACAATTCACCACCGGGGATGTTTTGAACTGACGCACCCAGTTTTCCCAGCACTTTGCCGCCCAGACCGGGCATCCGGAATTTCAATCCGTTGAAGTCATCAGCTGATTTGATTTCCTTACGGAACCAGCCACCGGACTGAGAACCTGAGTTACCGGCGAGAAGACCTTTAAGGTTGAAAATCTGGCCCAGTTCGTCATGCAGCTGCTCACCGCCACCATGGTAGTACCAGTTGGTCAGCTCTTGCGCGGTCCCGCCAAACGGCACGGCCGTGAAATATGCATAACCAGGGTGCTGGCCGATAAAATAGTAATCCGCCGAATGGTACATATCTGCCTGACCCGATGATACGGCGTCAAACACTTCAAGCGCGCCGACAAGCTCACCTGGTGCTTTTTTGTCGATCGTCAACTGACCATCTGACATTGCGCCGACCATTTCAACCATATAGCTGGCTGCGTCATCCAAAACCGCAAAACCGCGCGGCCAAGATTGAACCATTGTCAGGGTCCGCTTGCCAGTTGCATAGGCCGGAGCTGCCAAAGTAGAAGCTGCAGCCGCACCACCGCCAAGGGCAGACGTTCTTAGAAAAGATCTACGATCCATGTGTTATTCCTCCCAAAGTTTCAGCGCGAAGTTTTTATCGCACTGTTGATTACAGAGCCATGATGTTATTCGCATATGAACGAAAGGCAATACCGACTACTACGTAGAAATTCATATTATTAGGTTTAATCTACGTATAAACCCTTATTCTATGATCAATAATTATAAGTGATGCGTCTTTAACCCGGCACTTTTCAAGCCTGTGTTTTCCATATAACCTAGACAATATGGTTTTTTTCAGCCAAAAAATCCGGCCCAGCTACGGCCAGAAACTTTCAATTCTGGCGACTATACCGTTGGTTTTGGCCGTCGCTGCAATTGCCGCTTTGGTGACGCTGCAATCAACACAGTTGGCAGAAAAGGAAATCAAATCCCTCGAAGAAACCCTTATCAATGCGAAAAAGGCAGAACTGCGTAACTATGTAAAACAAGCCACTTTAGGATTTTATTACATCTATGGCCGCGCTGATCCGGATGATGAAGAGGCAAAAAAACAAGTGATGCAAATCCTTTCCGCGATGATCTATGGCACGGATGGGTTTTTTTTCGTCTATGATTATGACGGAACAAATCTTGTAAGCCCGCGCCAAACTGAGATGATCAACAAAAACTGGAGCGGTCTAGCCGATAGCCGGGGCACGCCTGTAGTTGATGAATTGATTCGCATTGCCCGCTCGGGCGCAGGCTATCACACCTATCTTTGGCCCAAACCGTCAACCGGCGAAGAAGCTCAAATGATATCTTATGTTAACGGATTTCAAAACTGGCGATGGGCTTTGGGAACCGGCGTATTTGTTGATGATGTAATGGCCACTGTTGCCGCCGCACGCTTAGAGGTTGAAACCCGTGTTAAGCTTACGTTTTTTTATATTGGCGGCATTACATTAGCCGCGTTGCTTTTGGTTTTTTTGACGGGAATGGTGATCAATATTCGCGAACGACGGCTTGCGGATGCCAAGTTAAAACAGCTCACGCAGCGCATTTTGGACACCCAAGAAGAAGAGCGTAGCCGCGTTGCCCGAGAACTGCATGACTCGATTAGTCAGATTCTGGTAGGTGTTAGATTTTCGCTTGAATTGGCTGGCCGGCGACTAAATAACGGCGATAAAAAAGGTATGGAAAATCTGACAAAGGGCATTGATACAATCAACGGCGCGATCCAAGAAGTGCGGCGGATCAGCCGCGACCTGCGTCCCGGAATGCTTGATGATCTGGGGCTTGGCCCAGCGCTGAGAGCCTTGCTTGATGAATTTAGCCGGCGCACGGGCATTCAAACAGATATCAAAACTGTTGTATTTCGCAACCGCTTGGACCAAGACAGTAAAATTGCGCTCTACCGGATTGCACAGGAAGCCCTGACAAATATCGAACGTCATTCTGAGGCTACACGCGTATCTTTAAGTCTTTCCGGACATAAAAAGGGCGCTACCCTGCAAATCATTGACAATGGCAAGGGCTTTTCACAAAACCCAAACCAAAAAGACAGTACATCTTTTGAAGGCTTGGGCCTGCGTAATATGTTGGAAAGGATTGAACAACTTGATGGCACAATCCAAATTTCAAGCTCAGGCGCAGGCACCACAATAGAAGCAATAGTACCCTTGTCACATCTGCTACCACCGGAAAACAAAACCACAGAAGCGATCGAATATGACCTCCAAAAGTGACCTGACAAATGAAACGCATGCGCGCTCAATCCGTGTGGTTATTGTGGATGACCACCCGATGGTGCGTGACGGGCTGCGGTCAATTTTAGAAACCTACCCAGATCTTAATTTGGTCGGGTCGCTGGTCAATGGACAAGAGGCTATTGATCAGGTTGCAAATCTGCAGCCTGATGTGATGCTGCTTGATCTGAATATGCCGGGGGTCAATGGCCTTTCAGCGGCTGAAATCATACTGGAACGATATCCAGAGGTACGCATCCTTATTCTTTCCATGCATGACAGTCCTGAATATGTGTCGACCGCGCTGTCACACGGTGCCAAAGGCTATATCTTAAAAGATGTACCTACCGAAGAAGTTTACACTGCGATTATTACTGTCATGACCGGCCAGAATTACCTTTGCACCCGCGCAAGGGCGGCCTTGAGCCCGGCCAAGGATACCGACCGCGAACCGCTCACCAGCCGGGAACAGACCATCTTGCTGCAATTGGCTCAAGGCAAGTCTAACAAAAACGTCGCTGAACATTTGGAAATTTCCGTTCGCACAGTTGAAACCCACCGCAAAAACATCAAACGCAAGCTGGGCATCAGCTCGACCGCTGGTCTGACCCGCTATGCGCTGGAACATGGGGTGCTGCAAGGCACTGGCGGCGGTTTATAAAAAGCTTCGCCGCCAGTTTTTATCGGTTTCAGGAACCGAACACTTTTTTCGCCGTCCGAAAGCATTCAAGTGCTTGCGGTACGCCGCAGTAAATCCCGATAACATGGATAATCGCGCGCACTTCGTCTTGGGTCACGCCATTGTTGATAGCTCCGCGCAAATGCAATTCCCATTCATGCATTTTGCCCAGCGCGCCTATCATCGAAAGATTCATCATCGAGCGTGTCTTGGCATCTATGACATCGTCGCCCCAACCAAACCCCCAGCACCATGCGGTCATCGCCTCTTGGAATGGTCGGGTAAACTCATCCGCAGCGGCCAGATTGTTTTCTACATATTCCGCGCCCAAGGTTGATTTGCGCTGCTCAAGACCCTTTAGAAAGAGGTCCTCGTCAAAAACTGTCATTTCTTGCTCCTTTGCTCGATCACACTTCGGGCGGATCGCCCGTCATCAATTTCTTTAACCGATCCTTAAAGGTTAGCCAATTGGCTCAGACCAAAATCGCAATTGCAAAATAATCCTAGAAGAATTAACGCTAATACATCAGTCCAAAGTTGAGGCCATATGACACGTTCCAGCTTCGATGACGCACTTGCTGCCGCAGAATGTCTGCATAAATCCCATCCAGAAGTGGCGCAGTTTA
>ERZ1046367.787-NODE-787-length-20254-cov-16.209763_pt1 | contig 20254 bp, 18 predicted proteins | sample MGYA00383091_ERZ1046367 | MGnify/ENA primary metagenome ERZ1046367 (study PRJEB29581, sample SAMEA5548361) | metagenome | biome: marine; feature: coastal; material: water | depth 50 m | study: Short-term variability in the microbial, nano- and picoplankton... | reverse complement strand
TGGAATTTGTAGTGCACATGGTGTAAATGCAGAAGTTCATTATGATACTTTATTTACTTCAGTAATTAACAAATCGGCCCCTGTGATTGCAGCCCAACGTGCCGCATCCACAATAGTTGGTTCAGCGGGGGTAGATACTGATTGCGAACCTAAATTGTTTTCAGAAGATTTTGCACACATGGCTGCAACCAGACCAGGATGTTTTGTGCTGATGGGAAATGGAACTGAGGGTAAGAACTCAAGGCCTTTACATGCCTCGAATTACGATTTCAATGATGAAGCATTGTCATTTGGTTCTTCATTCTGGGTACAGTTGGTTGAGCAGGAATTATCCGCGGGAATTGAATGATTTATTCTGAAAGGATGGAGTGCCTTCGGCCCCATTTAGCTTAAGCCACTGTAGATTAGGGATTGATTACAGATGCCGATTCAGTTGTGGACGTGAAACCGGATCCAACTACTTGGAAAAATCGCAACTGGTGTTCTGTGATAAAACTAAATTACAGCCCGGGATCGTACTTGCTGTAGTCGGTTCTGTCAATGTGAGTAAAACTTTTAGGGCACAGGTCGGAGACAGTTTTGTCATTACGAAAGACGGTTATGAACAACTGATTGAATTTAGCAAAGATTTAGGGTACGGTGTAATTAAAAAATCCAAAGACAAACTGGAATCTTAGTATAGTTGATAATGCTACTCAGGAATTAGTATAATAACAGTAATTTATTTTATAATTAAAATTTTCTGGGCAAGTTTTTAAACTGAATACATTTTTAAAATTGCTTTTGAGCTACTCAGGCTCGCTAAACTAATAAATCTACAGGGACGGACAAATTTTGAGTCCGAACTGAAACAATCAAATAAGATAAAAAGGAACTTACACCCTCCATGTTATTTTGATTTGTAGTTTTCAGGTAGCAAGTCTGGCTTAACTTTCGACAAATCGAGTAATAGCACAGCAAACAGTTAAACATAAAAACGCACTATGAGTTTTCAATTAAATTGTCCAAATTGTGGTAAACGCGCCGTGAGTGAGTTTACTTTCAAAAGTGAACTTAAAAATCGCCCTGCTCCCGATGCTGATTTTTCGGAGTGGACAGATTATGTATATTTCCGTGAAAACAACATGGGACGGCAAATCGAATGGTGGCATCACCGAAGCGGTTGCCAAAGTTGGTTCCTAGCGGAGCGAGACACCCTGAACAACACTGATCACCGAAGTTTTTGGTACGAAGATTTGGAACGAAACTCTAAAGACAAAGACGGAGAAAGCTGATGGTAAAACGTATCACCTCTCATCAAAATTGCGAACTCCCTGATTTGGGAGAAAAGCTTACATTTACCTTCAACGGCAAACGTATCAAAGCCTTTGCCAGCGACAGTATCACCTCTGCGTTGATTGCATCAGGAAGCACTATACTTTCAAGAAGTTTCAAATATCACCGCCCTCGTGGAGCTTATGACGTTTTCGGGCAGGGACATGAATCTTTGGTAACTGTCAATAAAGAACCAAATATTTTAGCAGATAGAATTCGGGTGCAGAATGGGATGGTCGTGGAATCGCAAAATGCCTGGCCTTCTGTTGAATTTGACATTGCAGCCGCAAACGATGTGTTAGTGCCGATGCTGCCGAATGGTTTTTATTACAAAATGTTTCACAAACCAAAGTGGATCTGGCCGATTGCGGAACACCAAATCCGCAAAGTTGCCGGACTCGGAAAAATAGACGTTAGCGGAAAACATGTAAACCGACGATACGAAAAGCATTATCGTTTTCCGGATGTGTGCGTAGTGGGTGGGGGGCCTTCCGGACTTGCAGCGGCAAAAGGCGCACTCGATGAAGGCAAACAGGTTTTGTTGATTGACGATAATCCGGAACTCGGCGGACATGCATTACACAGTATCCTGAAAGTTGAAAATTGTGACAACCCAGCCCTGAACGGAATTCCAGAATACAAGGCTGTGCAGAAATTAATTGAGGAACTGGCTGCAAACCCAAATCTGGAAGTGATGGTCAACACCAGTGTTTTTGGTCTTTATGAAGACAATCTAGTAGCAGCACAGTGTGATGCAGATTTGTTTAAAATTCGTGCAGGAACAGTTGTACTGGCCCCTGGAGCAACTGACCGCCATCTCGTATTTGAGAATAATGATCGACCGGGAATTTTAACTGCCCGCGGAGTTGAAAAACTGATCATGTGCCACGCTGTTCTTCCTGGTGAAGATACAGTAGTGGTAACAACCCACGACGGTGGTTATCACACAGCCCTGTTGCTTAAGGGCGCCGGCGCTAATGTTGTCGCAGTGGTTGATGGACGTGAATCAGGAAGTAGCGGAGAGTTTGAGGAGCAAGTCCGTAATCTGGCTATTCCAATTTACAAAGGTTTAACCGTTCATGCCGCACACGGTAAAAAAAGAATCAACCGAGTCGATGTGGGTCCAATCTCCGGAGGTGATTCACATCAGTCTTTTAATTGTGATTTATTGGTAATGGCTGTCGGTTTTAAGCCCCAAGTGAACCTGCTTTCGATGGGTCGTAAACGTCCGGAATGGGATTCTCAGCGGCAAGTTTTACGTGTAAATGATTTGCCATCCGGGATATATTCCACCGGAGATGTTCACGGTGCTGCCGGTTTTTCCTGTCTGTATGCAGAAGGTACGGAATCAGGAAAAGCAGCGGCTCTTGGCGCAACTGCTCCAAAAACTGAAAGAACTGCTGATGAAATAATCATGGCCTTACCTGCTGATATTGAGTCGGCAGGTACGCACCATTTTATTTGTAAGTGCATGGATGTGACACGTGCAGAAGCAAAAGCATCCATTGATGAAGGTTATGATCAGGTTGAATCACTTAAACGTTATTCAAGCTTGGGAATGGGACCTTGCCAGGGAAAAGCCTGTCATGAAGCAGTAGCCCGGCTCACCGCTGAAGACACCGGACTTGCCGCAATAGATGCGGTTCCGACAACGATGCGCCCTCCTTTTTCCGGAGTATCTTTCGGTGTACTTGCTGGACGTGCACCTCATTTGTCACCTATCCGCAGAACTCCTTTTCATCAATGTCATCTTGATCATGGGGTTAAATTCCTGGATGCAGGACAATGGAAACGTCCGGATTCATACACAAATCCGCAGGAAGAAGTTGGATTTGTCCGGAATGGTCTGGGAATGATTGATGTTAGTACACTTGGAAAGATCGAAATCAGCGGTCCTGACTCAGTTGCTTTTTTACATTTTATGCTTCCGGCAAAATATGCAAAATTTGAAGTGGGGCGTACACGCTATTCAATTATGGTTGGCGAAGACGGGATCCTCTTTGAAGACGGAACAATATCACATCTTGAGCAGGGCAAATATTATCTGACAACTACAACAGGAAACCAGGATGCAATCAACGCGCTGTTTCAGTGGTGGTTATTAGTTGAAGATTTTGATGTGCAGGTTAAAAATCTCAGCCTCGCAAACGCCGCAGTCAATGTAACCGGAGCGAAATCACGAGAATTTTTACAGAAACTTGTAGAAATTGACATGTCGAATGAGGCATTTCCTTACATGCACTGCCGTCAGGCTAGTATTGCCGATGTTCCTGTTTCTTTTTACAGAATCGGCTTTACCGGAGAACTGGGTTATGAAATTCATTTTCCGGCTGAATATGGTGAATCTATGTGGAAGCATTTGATGGCCGAAGGAAAAGCATTTGGAATCAAACCTTTTGGTGTGGAAACTCAACGGATTTTACGTCTGGAAAAAGGACACCTTATTCCCGGAACAGACAGTGATGCCTTGAGCAGTCCGTATGAAACTGGTGTAGGTTTTGCGATCAAGGATGACAAAGCTGATTTTGTCGGGAAAGCATTTTTGAAGCATTTCAAGGATCGTGGGCTCGACAACAAACTTGTACCTTATCAGCTTGATCCAAGTTCGCCAATTCCGGATGATGGTGTAGCAGTGCTGGAAAATGGGAAAATAGCAGGCAGGGTCACAAGTTCCCGCATGAGTCCAACGATGAAACGCGGTATCGGCTTGGCCTGGGTACGCAATGACATGTCAGACAGCGGAAATAATTTTACAATTCGTTTGGCTGATGGACAGGATGTGATTGCGACTGTGCTAGATCACGCTGCTTATGATCCTGAAGGCTTGCGCTTGAAAAGTTAAAGAATAAGTAAATGCATAAATACACATTAACATTTTTAAATTAGAGATACATGCCCGGTTTACTTCCTGAAATAGATCCTGAAGGACTTTTAGAATATTCAGTTGTTTACACTGACCGTTCATTGAATCACATGTCTCAATCGTTTCAAACTGTAATGAACGATATTTCTGTGACATTGAAGAAAGTGTACAACGCGAATGCGGTAGTGGTCGTTCCTGGTAGTGGAACATTCGGGATGGAAGCGGTAGCGAGACAATTTGCAACAGGTAAAAAATGTCTTGTTATCAGGAACGGTTGGTTCAGTTTTCGTTGGACGCAGATTTTTGACAAAGGGCAAATTCCTTCACAATCAACTGTACTGAAAGCACGGCGAATACAGGAAGGGAAGCAGGCACCTTTTGCTCCGGCACCGATTGAAGAAGTTGTAGCAACAATTAAAACTGAAAAACCGGACCTCGTTTTTGCTCCGCATGTAGAAACTGCTTCCGGAATTATACTTCCTGACAATTACATGAAAGCAGTGGCAGACGCAGTACATTCAGTAGGCGGAATGTTTGTTCTGGACTGCATTGCTTCAGGGACGGTTTGGGTTGATATGGAGTCTTCCGGAGTGGATGTTTTGATCAGTGCACCGCAAAAAGGCTGGAGCGCTTCACCTTGCTGCGCGTTGGTCATGCTCAGTGCTTTGGGGCGGGAACATATTGAAAACACGGAAAGCAGCAGTTTTGCCTGTGATCTACTCAAGTGGCTGAACATCATGGAAGCCTACGAAAACGGTGGACATGCCTACCATGCTACTATGCCTACTGATTCACTGAGGCGTTTCAGGGACATCATGAAAGAAACCGAAGAATACGGTTTTGAGAAAGTCTGTGCGGAACAACAGGAACTGGGTGATAAAGTCAGAGAAATACTGGTTGCTAAAGGTTTTAGGAGTGTTGCTGCAAAGGGTTTTGAAGCGCCCGGCGTGGTGGTCAGTTATACCGATGACAAAGGTATTCATACTGGAAAGAAATTTGCGCAGATTGGTTTTCAGGTTGCCGCAGGAGTACCACTGCAGTGTGATGAACCAGAGGATTATCAGACTTTTCGTTTAGGACTTTTTGGTCTGGACAAATTACATAATGTAAAACGCACTGTAGATAATTTAGCAAAAGCATTAGCAGCAATTCTTTAGAAAATATTGGTGAAGCATAAAAACAAATATGGACAACCAATCGGTTCCCCAGTCAGGAACTGGCAAGCATGTACGTTTCCGCCACGATCTGCCATGTCTGGTATATGGTGCAGAGTCGAGATTTTAGTTCCGGATAAACACGCGGAAGAACTCTATGCAGCTTATGTAAAGCAAAGGCATGATCAGGACTGGACATATTTACCATACGGACCATTTGAGCATTTAGATGATTATCAAAGCTGGCTGACGAAAACATGTACCGGTGATGATCCTCTTTTTCACACGATCATAGAGGCAGAAACAAATAAAGCTGTTGGAGTGGCAAGTTTTTTACGTATACAGCCTGGAATTGGAGTGATTGAAGTAGGGCACATTCATTTTTCACCGTTGCTCCAAAAAACACCTGTAGCGACTGAGGCCATGTTTTTGATGATGAGCAGGGTTTTTGATGAACTGGGCTATCGCCGCTATGAGTGGAAATGCGACGCATTGAATGCGCCTTCTAGAAAAGCAGCAGAGCGTTTTGGCTTTGGTTTTGAAGGTGTTTTTCGTCAAGCTACTTTATACAAAAATCGTAACCGGGATACAGCCTGGTTTGGGATTATTGATAAAGATTGGCCAATTTTAAAAAAATCATTTCAAACTTGGCTGAAGCCTGACAATTTTGATACTCAAGGCAGGCAGAAAAAAAGTTTACAGCAAATCAGGGAAAATTTACATTGATGAAATTCACAGTTTATTTATCCGGAGAAATTCACACTGAGTGGAGGCAGGAAATTCAACGGGGCGCAGAAGAAAACGGACTCAATATTGAGTTTGTTTCAGCAGTAACCGATCATGATGCAAGCGACTCTGCGGGGGATCATTTGGGGGCAGAGATCAACCCTTTCTGGCGTGACCATAAATCAGCAAAGGTCAATGCAATCCGCACAAAAACATTGATCGAAAAAAGTGACTTGGCGGTTATTCGCTTTGGGGATAAATACAAGCAGTGGAATGCCGCGTTTGACGCAGGTTATTGCGCCGCATTGGGAACACCTTATGTAACTTTACACGCGGAAAATCTTGTGCATCCGCTTAAAGAAGTAGATGCCGGAGCAATGGCAAGTACAACGACCACAAAACAAGTTGTGCAAATTCTAAAATATGTAACACAAACGTGAGTGCTAAAAATACTACAGGAGAATAACGTGATTAAAACCAGCCCACTTTCTGGAATTTACCGCAACCATCCAGTCAAATTGACTGAAGTCTCCGGATGGGAGATTGCTAAAAATTTTGGAAACGATGAACGAGAATTAATACATTTAAGTCAGGAAAGTGTTCTTGTAGATTGGTCACACATAGGCAAAATATCCTTCTCAGGAGGTGATGCAGCAAAGGCTGCGGAACAGGTCTTTTCAGGTGCGTCCGAAATTGAACCTCTGAAATCTTCATCAAATCAGGACATGGCGGTGTTGTGCTTAACACGCAACGATTATTTGATCTTGTGCCAATCCGGAATGGAAACTGCTTTGCTGGAAAAAATTGATCATAAAATCACCACTGTCACCAACCAGACTGGTTCTCAGGGTTGTCTCGTTTTGGGAGGTCCACGGAGAGATGAGGTACTGCAGCGTTCAACTGCCATGGATTTACGGCGTGACAGAGTTGTAGCCGGTTCTGTGATCCAGTCTTCAATTCATACAGTTGGTATGACTTTGTATCGTACTAAAAACTTTGACATTATGGTCCATCCACGAAACTTGTCTGAATCCCTTTACGACGCTTTGATGGATGTTGGCATCGGAGTTGGCTTGGTTCCGTGTGGGATTTCAACGGTTCCGGTTTCTTTTGAGGAGGGGAAATAATGACTCAACGAATGTGGAAAAATCACGATCTAAAAAAGAATTACGATGTTGTAATCATCGGTGGCGGAGCACACGGTTTGGCAACTGCATATTATTTGGCACAATTGGGAATTACCAATGTCGCTGTTTTGGAACAGAAGTATATTGGTTATGGAGGTTCCGGACGTAACACCGCAATTCTCCGTTCAAATTACCGAACAGAAGAAGGTATTAAATTTTATGATCAAAGCCTCGCGCTTTATGACGATTTAGCCGGTGAGCTGGATTTCAATCTGATGTTCAGCCGTCAGGGACATTTCACACTGGGTCACTCAACTGCGGCTGTTTCAGGATTAGTCACACGTGCGGAAAACAACAAGGCGCTTGGTGTAGACAGTTATGTTCTTGAGCCACAGGAAATTAAAAAAATGCTGCCGGAAATTGATATTACGGATCATCCGCGTTTTCCGGTTCATGGAGCGCTTTACCATCCCCCCGGTGGAATAATACGTCATGATGCTGTAGTTTGGGCTTATGCGAGAGGTGCTGACCGAAAAGGAGTTCAAATACACCAGTTGACGGAAGTTCAGGATATTATTGTTGAAAATGGAAAAGCAAGCGGTGTTGTTACAAATCGGGGTACTGTTTCCTGCAACACTGTAATTTCGGTGGTGGCAGGCTGGAGTTCGGAAGTCTGCAAAAAAGTAAACGTTAAGCTGCCCTTCGTCACTCATCCGCTGCAAGCCCTGGTCACACAGTCTTACAAACCGTGGCTGAATCATGTGGTGGTCAGCGGGACCCTGCACATTTATCTCAGTCAGACTGACCGTGGAGAACTGGTGTGCGGAAATGGAATTGACACCTATCCGCATTATGGCATGCTCTCTACACTGGGTTTTCTTGAAAGCTACGCTGCGCATGTTCTAGAACTTTTTCCTGTACTGCACAACGTTGCAGTGCAAAGGCAGTGGGCCGGATTGTGTGATATGACTCCGGACTATAGTCCTATTATTTCTCCGATCGACGAAATTGACGGATTTTATGTAAATGGAGGTTGGGGAACTTATGGCTTTAAAGCGTCCCCCGCAAGCGGTTATAATACTGCACATATGGTTGCAAACGGGAAAGCTCCAGAAATGATTGAACCTTTCCGCTATAGCCGTTTTGCTGAAAACAGGCTTGTCGGTGAAAAAGCGGCTGCATCAGTAGGCAGTTAAGATTTTGCCTGGCCACGAATTGTGGCGGATTCATCCTGAAAATTTATCAAGGATAACTGGTGAACAGCATTGTTCTGTTCACCTGTAACTTATTTTGTATGTATCCGTGAATAATCGTGCTTTAAATTTAAAAACCTTTTAATTCAAAAAAGACTGTGGAAATCATAGTACCAATAAAACAAGTGCCGGATGTGGCACTTAATATAAAAGTCAAAGACGGAGACGTTGTTGAAGAAGGCTTAAGTTATGTTATCAGCAGTTGGGATGAAACTGCTCTGGAAGCAGCATTGCAGATAACCGAAGACCTCGGTGGTGAAGTCACTTTGCTGACAATTGGACCGGACAAAGCAGTTGAATCACTGCGTAAAGGCTTGGCCATGGGTGCGCACAAAGCAATTCATGTAAAGTATGATGATGCAAAACAAACTGATTCATTTGCTTATGCGAAAATTTTGCAAAAAGTTTTGGAAGGGCGCGAATATGATTTGATTTTAGCCGGCAAGCAGGCTCAAGACACAGATGCCGGCCTGACTGCACCTATGCTCGCTGAATTCCTCGGTCTGCCTCAAGTCACGAATATAATCCGTTTCAGTGATGTCTCTGAGAAGAACATCACACTTTACCGTAAAGGTGATCATGCAACAGAAGTTCTGGAAATGGAACTACCGGGCGTAGTGACTGTCAATGACAGTCTTAATGAGCCCCGCTTAGCTTCAATGCGTGGAATTATGATGGCTAAGAAAAAACCGCTTGAGGAAATTGAGCTCGACGCAATCGGAGTCTCTGCTGATATGAGCGGTGCGCAAGGCTCGATGACTGAAACTTTGCAGTTAGACAAACCGGAATCACGCAAAGAAGGCAAATGCTTTGAAGGAGATGAGGCCGATACCGTTAAACAGGCGATGGAATTCCTGGTCAGCGAAGCTAAATTTTTAGCATAATTTAATTTCAGCCACGGATATCACAGATAAAAAAGGATAACATATATCCGTGTACATCAGTGGCTCATTTTATAAATACTCAACCCTACATTAAAATGAATAAAATTCTTATAGTAGCCGAAGTTAAAAACGGTGAGATCAAAAAAAATACTCTTGAGTTACTATCCTTTGCTAAATCACAAGGTCTGGAAACAGACGCGGTTCTGAGCGGTTCCGGAATTGCGGAACAGGCTGATGTGTTAGCCGGACAGGGCGCATCCACGGTATATCTGGCGGACGACGCGTCTCTGGAAATTTATAATACTGAACAATACACTTCTCTGGTGACGGACGCAGTCCAACAATCCGGAGCAACTCAGGTTTGGTTATCTTCTTCAGAACTCGGCCGTGACCTTTGTCCTCGGTTAGCCGCACGGCACGGTGTAGGTGCATTGAGCGATGTCACACAATTCGAAGTTAATGCTGATCAAATTACGGCGCAACGTCCGTGTATGTCCACAAAAGTGATACAGAAATGTAAGTTCAGCAAAGACGGTTTGCGTGTCATCAGTATCCGCAGTGGATTTTTTACCGCAGAAGAAACTGCTCCGACTAAAGCAAACACAGTGAATCTCCCAATTCCGGCAGGACATGCAAAAATTAAAGTAAAAGAAGTTCAAGTAGAAGTGAGTGATGAAGTTGAACTCAACGAAGCAAGTATTATCGTTTCCGCTGGACGTGGTGTAGGCGGTACAGAGGGTTGTGATTTTGTTAAACCTTTAGCGACTGAATTAGGAGCCGCTTTTGGTGCGTCACGCGCTGTGTGTGACGCGGGGTGGTTGCCTCACAAGCACCAGGTTGGACAAACTGGAACTATGGTCACTCCTGATTTCTATTTTGCATTGGGAATTTCAGGAGCAATTCAACACTTGGCCGGCATGTCGGGCTCCAAGGTGATTGTTGCAGTCAACAAAGATCCGGATGCGCCTATTTTTAAAGTAACGGATTACGGGATTGTCGGAGACCTTTTCAAAGCAGTTCCTGTTTTGCGGGAAGAAGTTGCTAAGATTAATACCTGAAATAAGGTAAATCAAAAATTCAGAGAGAAAAATGAAGACACATTATAGAGCTGTAGTCATCGGAGGAGGTGTAGTTGGCGCCAGTACCTTATACCATTTGGCAAAAATGGGTTGGAACGATGTGGTGCTTGTGGAGAAAATCGAATATACTTCCGGATCCACCTGGCATGCCGCCGGATTGTTGCCGCTATTCAATATGAGTTACAGTGTCGGTAAAATTCATAAATACAGCGTGGATTTGTACCAAAGCCTCGAAGCGGAAACTGGTCAACATGTAAGTTTTCACAAAACCGGAAATCTGCGTCTGGCACGTAATCAGGAACGCATGGATGAGTACAAACGCTATTGCGGAACCGCATCCACGATTGGTGTACCTTTTGAAATGATTGGCCCCGCTGAAATCAAAAAACTCTGGCCGTTTGCCAAAGTTGATGACCTCGTCGGTGCGATTTATCATCCAGATGACGGACATGTCGCTCCGGTCGATGTGACAATGGCTCTGCTCAAAGGCGCGCGTGCCAACGGTGCGGAAACATACTCGGAAGTTGAAGTAACTTCCATGGCGCAAAAACCGAATGATGAATGGGTGGTCAGCACCAACAAAGGCGACATCACCTGCGATGTTGTAATTTCTTGTACTGGAAATTACGCACGTGAAACCGGACGTATGGTTGGTCTGGAATTGCCCGTCGTACCAGTAGAACATCAGTTTATCGTGACAGGACCAATTCCGGAACTGGTAGAATATAACCGCGCTGGGAATCCGGAAATGGCAGTTTTACGCGAAAGTGATTCTTCGTATTATATGCGCCAGGAAGCAGACGGATTAATTCTGGGACCTTACGAAAAAGGTGCACCGTGCTGGGCATTAGACGGAGTTCCGGAAGGTTTCGGACAAGAGCTTTTACCTCCGGATTTGGAGCGACTTGAACCACACATTATTGCGGCTGGGGAGCGTGTCCCGTTGTTTGAAACCGCCGGAATCAAAGACCACATCAACGGCCCAATAGCCTACACTCCGGATGGCAATCCAATGGTAGGACCGGCCTGGGGATTACGCAATTTCTGGCTTTCGGAAGGTCACAGTTTCGGCATCACTGCTGCGGGAGGTTCCGGAAGACATTTGGCGGAATGGATAGTCGAAGGTTCTCCAAGTATCGACATGAATGGTGTTGATCCGCGGCGTTTCAGCGCAGCTCAGTCAACCCGTGATTTCATCAAAGCCAAAAACGAAGAATGTTACGAACATGTTTTCGTGATTCACTACGATTTTGAGGAACGCTCAGCCGCGCGTCCGGCAAAAATGAGTCCGATTTATGACCGGCAAAAAGCCCTCAATGCGGCATTCGGTCAACGTTACGGATGGGAACGACCAAACTGGTTTGCACCGGAAGGCACAGAACCTTTCAACAAATACAGCTTCCGCACTCGCCGCACAAACTGGTTTGAAACTGTAGGTGAAGAAGTGAAAGACGTGCGTGAAAGAGTCGGTTTACTTGATTTAACTTCTTTTACCAAACACGAAATTTCTGGTCCTGGAGCGGAAGATTATTTAAATAAGATGATCGCCAACCGTCTTCCTACCACACAGGGTGGTACAGTTTTGGGACATGCGCTCACAGCTTCCGGGGGCGTTGAATCTGAATTCACGATTACACGTGACGGTGATAAGTTTTTTGCAGTCAGTTCAGGTTCTGCTGAACGTCACGACCACGATGTTTTACTGCGTACACTGCCTCGTGACGGTAGCGTAAGCCTGAAAAATATTACTCTCGAACATGGAACCTTGGTGGTTTGCGGTCCACGCTCGCGTGAATTGTTGTCAAAAATTACAGATGCGGACCTCAGCAATGACGGATTTCCGTGGCTCACTTCACAACGTATTACTGTTGCCGGAGTTTCTTTACTGGCTTTGCGTGTCAACTTTGTGGGTGAACTTGGCTGGGAACTGCACCATCCAATTGATCAACAAGTTCAATTATTTGATTCAATTGTTGATGTCGGGGAAGAATTTGGTTTGCGTCATTTTGGTATGTACGCCATGGAATCAATGCGTCTCGAAAAATCATATCGCATGTGGGGTTCCGATTTGACTCGAGAGTATTCGATCCTGGAAGCCGGACTAAGCCGCTTTGTACGTCTCAAGAAAGATGAATTTGTGGGTAAAGAAGCTCTGCTTAAGCAGAAAGAAACCGGAGTTCCCCAGGAATTTGTCACTCTGGGAATTGACGTAACTGACGCGGATGCACTTGGCAGCGAACCTATTTTCCGCAATGGAGAAATGGTCGGCCGTGCTACCTCAGGATGTTACGGTCACAGTATTGGAAAGAGTCTGGCACTGGCGTATGTCAAAAGTGGAAACGGAGACATTGGAACCGAGTTGGAAATCGAAATACTTGGTGAGCGACGATCAGCCCAGGTGATCCCGGAATCACCATGTGATCCGGATAATTTAAAATTACGTGCATAAGATATAATCCATGGCAGGGAATTCACAACCCTGCCTCCTTTGCTTTTTCTATAAAGATTAACTAATCCGCCAAAGAGTGGACAGGTCATCGAAAACGTTTTTGTAGAAAGTCTGCAAAGAACAATTTCTGCTTACTTCACAAAATTGTGAATAGCCCTGAAAGAGATCAAAAAAATGCCTCTCGAAGCCTGGTTAACCTATACATTCATCACTACAACATTTTTGCTGATTCCTGGTCCAACCCTGCTTTTAGTGATCAGTTATTCCCTTTTAAGAGGAAGGTCCGCCGTTATGGCTTTGGTAGTAGGAGTCGGACTTGGAGACTTGACTGCCATGATCCTTTCCTTTTTAGGAGTAGGTTTGTTATTGGAAACAGTGGCAACAGCGTTTTATTTTCTTAAATGGCTTGGAGCTGCTTATTTGATTTGGTTAGGAATTAAAATGTGGTGGAGTACTACAAAGGAAATTGAGATTTCCGAAAAAGATAAGCAGCAGGCTTCACGTGAAATATTGAGAAACGCTTATGTGACTACTGCACTAAATCCAAAAAGCATCGTATTTTTTCTGGCTTTTATGCCCCAGTTTATGAAACCTGAACTACCGTTTGCGCCTCAAGTATTAGTTCTTGGCGGAACATTTTTTGTGCTGGCAATCATCATTGTGGTTGCCTATGCCCTGCTTGCCAGCTATGCTGGCAAACGAATGAGGGTGCCTGCAATTCAGCGTTGGACTCAGCGGATTGGAGGAAGTTTGTTGGTAGGAGCAGGTGGAATGACCGCAATCAGATCATGAAAGTCTCAGCCAGACTATCAATAATTTAATTTTTCATACTTTTTCTGTTTTTAGAACTATGACTTTAAATTCTGACGCTGACTAACAATTGCCAGCCATGGCTGTTCTGCTCTTGGTTTTCCCGCAGGACGGTAAAAGTGCTCTATGACTTTGAATCCGGATCGTTCCAGAAATATTTGACTATCCTCAAATTCCATGTAATTGGCATAGCGTTGACCCTGCCATCCCTCCGCATTTCCCCTAGGATTGGAAGAAAATAAAATTCCATCGTTATTTAATGCAGAGTGCAATTCTGTTAAAACCCTGGGAAGTTCTTGACTTGGAATACAAAACAACGATGCATTGGCAAAAATTCCATCGTAACTGTTTTCTTCCAATTCAAGCTTGAGAAATTGTTGATTTAGAGTTGGACACCCACTTTGCTCTTGCGCCATTTTGCAAAATTCTTTGCAGCCATCCAAACCGACTGGCCTGTGTCCTAATGCTTTAAAAACACGCAAGTCACGTCCAGGTCCACAACCAAAATCAAGGATATCTAGAGTCCTATCTGTTGGAAGAGCATCTAGCAAAGCGGCTATATTTTGGCTTACATCATGATCCTGAGTACCAATGCGAAATGTCTCCGCGTTTTCCTCATAATGAGCAATATTAAATTTTTCTAGTTCTTCCAGATCGACTTGTGAATGGTTAATCGGCATAGATAATTTTACTTTTACTTCAGTTCATTAATAGCAATCATTTTTTATATTCACTCCCTTATGGAAATCGGCTTACTTCACAGAACGCCTCGTTGCAACAGGCGCCGTCCTCGATATCGGTTCTAATATCAGCATCTAGTAGGGCATTTACGGTTTGACCTGTTTTGCTTGAGCATAACCATGTTCCTTTAGGAGTGTACAACACTCCAGGTAAGACTGCATCGGTAATTCTGGCGGTCAGCAAAGTCTCACCACGTTCATTATGAACCCGTAGCGTGTCACCTTCCGAAACTTCGCGCATTTTTGCGTCTAATGGGTTAATCTCCACTTCTTCCTGTCCTTCCGACAAAGCACATCCACCAAAAGTTGAATTGGTCCTCTTCATAGACGATGGTGAGATTATTGACAGTGGATATTGACTCTCTACCTGTTCAAAGCGAGGAAGGCCATATCCGAACCGAGCCTCCAGATCCTGACTAAATAGTTCGATCTTCCCAGAGTCCGTGCTTGGAAAAACCGTTTTACAGAGAATCAGATCTGCACCGTCTTTCGAAGTCATCGCAAGTGACTGATCAAGAGCTAATTCACTAGGTTTGATTCCCCCAAGGCACGGATCATCCTTTGCGAATGCTAAGTCCATCAATTCAGTGTCAGACTCACTGAAGATGGGATCGTCAAAACCAAACCTTGCAGCAAGACGGCGAAAAATTTCAGTGTTTGGCAAAGACTCGCCAACACAAGCTATTACCGGCTCAGCTCTTTGCAAATAGTGATGGCCGTAGGATCCATAGATATCAGCGAATTCGAAATGGCTGGCCGCCGGTAGAACAACGTCGCAATAGGCCATAGAATCAGTCATCACGATGTCGGCACCCACAATGAACAGATCCTCCTGAGCGAGCGCCTTGCGCATCCTGTTCTGGTCAGGATGTGTAGCGACTGGATTGTGGTTATAGATGAACACGGTCTTGATTGGTGGATCCATAGATTTGTCGAGCAAGACCTCGGAAGCATCGACGATGTTAATAGTCCGGGTCCCTTCAGGAACCAGATCGGGCCGCTGCAAAAGTGTAGTTGACTTTGGAAAAGAATTCCCTGGTTTGGCAAAGACTCCTGCCCCCATCTGGCCGTGATTTCCCGTAAGAGCCTGTAAGGCCATTGCAGCACGAATTCCTGAACCGCCGCTATGTCCGCGTTCCAGCCCATTTCCAACAGAGACCCCAACAACCTTTCCGAATGAATACCATTCAGCGAACCGGTCGAAGTCTTTACGGTCAATCCCGCAGATTTCTATCGCCATTTCGGGTGTATGGTTACGTGCGTTCTCCATATAAGTTTCATAACCATCGACCCATTTTTCGATAAATGTCATGTCGTGAGATCCGCGCCTCTCCAGTTCAGCGGCAAGCGCAAGTGCCAGGACAACATCGGTCCCGGGTCGGATCTGGATGAACAAGTCAGCCTGTTCAGCGATCCGCGTCCGCTTCGGGTCTATCACAATCAGCTTTGCACCTTTATCATCCCGCGCCGCCTTGATCATACGCATTAGATGTAGATTTGAAACGGTTACGTTATTACCCCATACAATGGACAGATCTGAATACCGCATCTGCTCAGGCGGCATTCCAGGTGCGGTTCCATAGAGGCTCGTATAGGCTGATCCGCGAACAAGACCACAAAGTTCTCCACGTGAGAGCAAAGATGCTCCCAGTTTGTGAAAGAATCGGCGATCCATTGAACCACCAGCAAGTTCACCATGTGGTCCCGAATAATTGAGTGGCAAAACTGTCTGGGTACCGTACTTGCTGATCGCAGAAGTGATACCTGCATGCACCAGATCGAGTGCGTCATCCCAGGAGATACGCTCAAACTGATTTCTACCACGTGCTCCAACCCGTTTTAGTGGATGAGTCAGACGATTTGGCCCATGCAAATAATCCGGATAAGCTCGCATAACCTTATTGCAGATAACACCGGCTGTATAAGGATTAGCCTTTGAGCCACGTACATCCAAGACATTTTTTCCATCGGTTTTTACCAACAAACTACAGGTATCTGGACAATCCAGCGTACAGATGCTGGGTTTTATTTCTACGTTTCCTTCGATTGGCATAGCTGCCTTGCTGTTTAAATAATGTTTATTATGTTTATGATATTAAACAATAAATATTTAGCAGAAAATTGTTAAGACGATGATCATTTATGCTTGAAGTTCCTGATCTGCTTTTGCTCCAAGAATAAAATCACTTTCTGTCAATCCATCTATTTTGTGGGTCCAGATTATCAATTTAACTTTACCCCAAGCTAAATAAATATCAGGATGATGACCTTGATTCTCAGCTAATTCTCCGACTTTGACAGTAAAATCCAGTGCCTGCCTAAAATCTGCAAATATATATTCTTTTTCCAAATGATGTTCATTTATGATTTGCCAGCCATTTCCCAATTTTTCCTGTAAAGCGTCCAGTTCTTCTCCTTTCAAAGGAGGGACACCACCCCTGCAGGGAAGACATGTTCCTTCTGCTAACTCAGACATTTTAAACCTCCATGTTGCATGTTATGATTTTTCTTAACACAGGATTGTATTGTTAAACACCACTGCAAGCAACATATTATTTAATATTTAATCACTGCTTTGACTGCAGAATTGTTGGTTCGGTGGTTCAAACTCACTCCGCATGCTTTCAACTATCTCCCGGATGCCACATCCCTCCATGTGATCATTTACCAAACCCATCGCCTGCATGAATGCGTAAGCTGTCGTTGGCCCAATGAATTCCCAACCTCGATTCTTCAGGTCTTTACTTAATAATTGTGAGGTTCGGGTGATGCTTGGAATCGGGTGACTGTATTCACCTTTGCCAATATGTGGTTCAGGCGAAGCAGGTTCCCAACCCCAAATGTAGGCAGCAAGACTACCAAATTCCTCAACGAGCTCAAGTGCGCGGTGGGCATTATTAATAGTCGCTTCGATTTTACCGCGATGACGGATGATGCCGGAATTCTGTAGCAGTTGAGAAACATTGTTATCATCAAAACCTGTAATCTTATTAAAATCGAAACCGGCGAATGCATGCCGAAAATTTTCACGTTTACGAAGAATGGTCAGCCATGAAAGTCCTGACTGGAAGCCTTCAAGACAAATTTTTTCAAAGAGCCGAAAATCCTTCGAAACGGGACGTCCCCACTCTACGTCATGGTAATTGCGGTAGTCCAGATGATCCTTACCCCACCAGCAACGTGTGATTCCATCTTCAGCTGTATGTAAGTGTTTATGAGTCATTTAATGAATTCATCTTTGATTGAAGTGACCTGCCCCCCAAGTCAAGGGCAGTTGCTGGACTGTATGCATATGTATTTGTTGGTTTTGTCTACTTTCTTGATGAATTAATCATACTGAAACTTGTACTAACAACACAGCAGCTAATGTAAACAGCAAAGCTCTTATAACTTTTTGGTAGAATCTTTCATTGATTTTTTTCTTTAGGGCAATACCGACATACAAACCAATTGAACAGACAATAAGCATTACTGTCGAAATTGAAAGTTCATTCAGAGTAAATTCATCATTGAGAGTAAATAAAAGGATCTGGATGATTTTACCAAATAAAAAACATAAATTAGCAGCCTGAACAATTTCACTCTTTGAATGTTTTGACTCCAGAGAATATATAATAAGTACAGGTGCCATAACATTCGTCAGGCCACCTAACAATCCGGCTGAAACTCCAAACGTGAACTTTGAGAGTATCGGGTAGCTCCTGATCCATGAAAGTTCTAACTTTGTTTTTTCAACAAGCAGATAAATCAAAATTACTATTCCAAGCAGCCCCTTAAAAATATCGGAATCAACGGACAGCAGAACTTGCGTACCTGCAGCACTCCCCAGTAAGGCGAATAAAGCCAGTGAAAGGTGACGTCGGGCAGCAATTAAAATATCTCCCTCACTAATTATGCTGATCAGATTTACCAGTAACGTTGGGATAAATGTTAAGACAATTGCTGTTTGAAGGTCTGTGAAAAGTGCTAACAGCGGTGTTGCCACCATCGGAAAGCCAAAGCCGATACTTCCATGAATAAAGGCTGCTAAGAAGAAGATAAATGTAAAAAATATCAAGGCCTCATAACTAAAATTCATGAGAAGTTTAATCCTCTTACTTATCTTGATTGCTGATTATCAGGCATCACAAGCTGATTCGAAAACACAAATTTGAGACAGCAGAATAACACAAGCAAAAACGGCCGGGTGCCCCTACTGAAATTGATAGAAATCCAGCATTAGACGTCATGTTTATTAACTTGTCAAGGGGTATCAAAAACAGGAACATCTTTATCCTATGCTATCAATGCTTGATAGGTCAACACTTGTAAATCTGCTTCGGGTTTTTCAAATTGCATCATGGATTGAGACATTAGTATCCCAATAATTTCTTCTTGAGGATCAACCCAGTAATAGGTTTTAGCGGCTCCAGCCCAACCAAACTCGCCTACTGAACCAGGCTTTTCTGATTCAGCAACATTCATCAGGACCCTGGAACCCAAACCAAATCCATATCCATAGGCAGGAGGATCAGCAATTACGTAAGGTAGTAAATCGTCCTGTAGATAGTTCTTATGCATCAAGTTCACTGTTTTTCTAGCTAATATGCGCACTCCCGCCATTTCACCCTCATTGAGCAACATTTGTGAAAAACGCAAATAATCCCAGCTAGTTGAGAATAAGCCATGTCCTCCTCTGGCAAAAGCAACTGACTTTGACGCAGGATATGTGGCTGACACATCGATTCGCTCATTGAAACCACTGCTCCAGGCATCGAATAACTTGCTCATAGTCATCTTAGGGGAACACAGATCGGGGAGACCATACATCGCCGCGATTCGATGCTGCTCTTCAGGATCTACGGAAAATCCGGTGTCAACCATGCCCAGAGGATCAAAGATGTTTTCTTTCAAGAACTGCTCGAGCGCCTGGCCTGATATAATTTCGATTAGTCGTGCAGCCACATCAATTCCAAGGCTATAATGCCAGTTGGAATCGGGCTGAAAAGCAAGAGGAAGCAAGCTTAACTCGTGTACCAATTCTTCCAAAGTACGCTCAGCGTTATTTAAAATTCCAGCTTGACGATATAATTCAGCAACAGGATAATCTTCTAAAAAATCGTAACTTAAACCCGAGGTGTGCGTCAATAAGCTGCGTACCGTAGGTGGGCGTGCCAAATCAACTTCTTTTGCTTCACCCTTTTCATCACATTCAAGAACTTTTAAATCGTTAAAGGCTGGAATAAACTTGGCAACAGGATCAGTAAGTTGAAATCTACCTTGCTCATACAAAGTCATTAAGGCAACGCAGATGATGGGCTTGGTCATTGAATAAATCCGAAAAACAGCATCTTCAGTCATGGGCTTATTCGACTCTTTGTCCAACTGGCCGACTTGCTCGAAATGCACCACTTTACCCTTACGGGCTATCATTGTGCTCAGACCGGCTATCTTTTTTTGATCCACATAACCCTGCATAATCGGCCGGATACGCTCCAAGCGTTTCAAGCTCATACCAACTTCTTCAGGTGCGGTTATTTCTTGCTTCACAATATCATCTCATTTTCTCTATTCTTGAGTGTACCGGTTAAATAATTCAGCTAAATTTATTATCAACCATTATTCATGAAAAATTCAGAATTGCTTTCTGTTCAGCTGCATTTACAACAGAATTTTGTCAGCCACCAACAACACAAAGAAAAACGAAAAATAATTTTGCATTCTTATTGAGATTTGCATCTAAAACAAAATAATCTCAGTGTTATCCGTGCAAATCCGCAGCAATATTTAGCTTGAACGTAGTTTAAAACGTTGGATTTTACCGGTAGCAGTCTTCGGTAACTCTTCCGGAAACTGAAACCAGCGTGGATATTTGT
>ERZ1046367.783-NODE-783-length-20290-cov-15.774302_pt1 | contig 20290 bp, 8 predicted proteins | sample MGYA00383091_ERZ1046367 | MGnify/ENA primary metagenome ERZ1046367 (study PRJEB29581, sample SAMEA5548361) | metagenome | biome: marine; feature: coastal; material: water | depth 50 m | study: Short-term variability in the microbial, nano- and picoplankton... | reverse complement strand
CAATTTTTGAATTGGTAGAGTTGTATCTAAGTGCTCCAGTTGTAGCAGCTGGTACGGTTGTAGTTGCTGAAGAAGCAGGTCTTTGTGCATCCGTTCCTTTTGGAAGTACTAATTGTCCAGTATCATTTATGTGAAGTGAAGCATTAGCTTCCCAATAATTCAGAGTATCATCCCATTTGAATTTATGAACACCAGTAGAACCTGGCACATATATTCCAGCATCATCGACAAGTGCATCCGTTTGTGGCCCCACCCAAGAAATTGTTCCAGTAGAATTACTGACAATATTATTACCATCTTTATCTTGAAGTGAAAAAGAGTTACTACCAATAACGGTGACTTTTACAATATCTTCAGCAAAACTTGTAGTTTGTGAAGATGTTAAACCAGTTCCAGTTGCGGTTACTAGAAAAATGAAATCACCAGTAGACAAACCATGACCAGTAGATGTAACAACTGGTGGTGTAGCAAGAGTATATGTCGCTCCAGCAGTAACAGCACTTTGAGTTCCAAGAACTAATGTCTTGTCTTTTACTACTGTGGTTGTTGTATTGATTTCAGAAGTCGCACCAGAAACAGCAAGGTTTCCAGTAACAACAAAGTCACCAGCGATTGTTAAATCATTTCCTATTGTAGCATCACCAGCTTGTGTAACACTAAAAATATCTGCGGTAGAGTTTGCAACTTGAAGAACTTTTACAGTAGAAGTAGTTGCATCATTTCTCAAAAAAAGAGTCGGCCCTGTAGCCGCACCATCACTAACAAATGAAACTAAATTTCCTGAATGTGTTCCAGCAGAAAGAATGTTTAATGCTGAACCAGTAGTCAAACTAGCTGATGTTATATTGAATGTATTCTTTGTTGTGTGAGAAGAAGTAATATCCAATGAAGCATTTGAAGTTGCAGCAGTAGATGTAATCTTAACACCATATCCTTCATCTGCTAAAACATTAAGAACAGTTGAACCAGTAGCAGAAGCGTGTTCTTGTCTGAAATCAACAACATTTCTTGTTCCAGTAGAAGCACCAGTTGATTCGACTCTAAGAGCAGAACCAGTTGTCAACGCAGAACCAGTAACATCAATAATTGTTCCAGTTGTCATTATTGAATCAACTATTACAGCATTTGCTGTGGTGTGTTCTGAATCTATCTCAAGTGAAGGAAGACCAGCAGCAAGATTGGAGTCAACAAAAATTCCTCGACCACCATCCGATTGAATTGATAAAGCGGTGGTTGCGACAGCTGCAGCAGCGTCATTGGTAATTTGAACTAATTTTCTTGTGCCCGTATCTGTTGATGTCGAAAGAACGTTAAGAATTGTTCCAGTAGTAGCAGAATTGTTTACGAGAGTGGCAGTATTACCTGCACCGGCAGCGGAAGTTATTGAGAATACATTATTGGTAATTCCAGAAGAAGCAGTAATCGTTTGTTGTGAGTTGAAAATATGAGCAAAGTTTTTCGCAGTAGAACCGAGCATAGCTCCTACTGATGCTCCACTACCAGCAGAAACGTTTGTAGTTGGAATTACATTAGTTGAAAGAGTAGCATTTACAGATACAATATCACCACTTGCACTACCTATGACTGTATTTCCATCAACAGTCAAATCAGTACCAATAGTCAAATCAGCTGCAAACTTTGAAGTTAATGTTGAGTATATACCACCAGTTGTAAGTATTGATGCTTTTGACCCATCTGCAGCAGCGGCCAATCCAGAAGTTACACTCAATGCTGTTGTTGTTGTTCCATGTGTAATTGAGACCGTATTCAATGTAGCTGCATTAGCAACGTAACTTGAATCGTCATCTCGCCAAACTATTGTATTTGCGGTAATTGCGTTTGTACCTTGATTGAGAGAAGTGTTTACTTCGTTAGTACGAATTCTCCAAGTATCAAACGTATCTGTTACCGCTACATTACTTCTTGCTACGCCAGCCATTTGTTATCTCTTTCGATGTGATCTTGTAATAGTTGTCTTAATTCAGAAATTTCATCACGAAGCGACAAACATTGTTGTATTTGTTCTTTCATAATATTTATATCATTTAATTTATTATGAAGTTCTAGTTTCTTACGGTGTTCTTCTCTATGTGTCATTAGAGCTACTCTATCATTTGACAATAGAGCATTATTACTTAAATCTCTTACTATTCCTGACTTATCTGTTTGTGCTAACATATTAGAAATCCAATGCTATTGCTTTCATATCTTTAACTTTTGGTATTACTGTACTTGAAGATGATGCTAATACAATTTTAATTGAAAATGTTTTAAACTTATCGTATGTTTGACCACTTGAAGTATAAGAAATACTACCATCAACAGATTTATAAGAATACTGATTAATAACACCCTCGTTTGCGGAAATTAAATTTGCATCAGTTTCTTGTGTCATCAAAACGTATGACTTATCCTCAAAATCGCCTGGGTCTTCAGCATTCCAAACTCTATAATAAACCTTAATTTCTGTGTCTTTTGGTTTATAAGCATTTAGAATAACTCTTATATCCTGTGCATCGAAACCATCTTCTAAATTTACCCTTCGTGTAATGTATCGTGTTTTAGCATTACCACCCGAAGCATTTAATTCACTTTGAACTGTTATAGCAGCTCCCGATTCTGTTCCACTTACCGAATCCGTAATAGTTACAGTTGGTGTTTCGTAATATCCAGTTCCACCATTGGTAACAGTAACACCAGTAATCACATTCGATGTAAGTGATGCGGTTGCTGTAGCAGTTGTTCCAGAAGTAGGTGCTGATATCGTGAGTACAGGAGAACTATAGTTTGTTCCACCACTTGTGATAACTAAATCGGAATTTGCTAGAGAACCTAAGTTTACTTGGTTTTCTACTGTAATGAGATTGATTCTCGACAAGTCAATTACTGGGGAAATCTTTGAATCAGTAGTTGCCATCGTAGCACGTAAGTAATAGTTATTAGCAGCATACGAGTTCAATCCAGTTGTACTTACAGGAGCTACTGTCTTTTTCTGTGTAGAAAGTGTTACATTCTTGTTCGCAGAAAATGCTGTAAATGAAGCATCAATTTGAGCTGTTCTATTAGCAGCAGATGCAACAGTTTTCGATGAATCGATACCCTTATAAGCAAATTCTATAGAAGTGTTAGAGAATGTCAATTCACTAGTTGACAGTTTAAACACATCATAATTGATTCCAGAAGTGTTACCAGACAAAGGTTCTGCGTTACTTGACAAATATACTGAATGTGTTCCTGTATCAAATTCACATCTGTTGACTTTGAACATCATTTGTTTTTCAACGTTTGGTTGCCACACAGAAGAGTTCTGAGGTTGATAAAACGATGAAACAAATGGTTGTTGTGATACTTTTGTATCAGTTGTATTCTTAACTGTTTCTCCCAAATTAGCAACGTGAACACTATAAGCATCAGAAGGTGTAGTTAAGACAATAGCATATTCATCTGGATAGAGATATACTGGTGACTCAAAAGTAAACCTTGTGAAAGTAGAAGATGTAGCTGCACTTGGTGCTGTTGAATTAGCGGTTGCATCCGATGCGTCTAGAATCACTTCCGAAAAAGGAATAATCTGTGAAGAACTAGGAACTTCATTGATTACTGGTCTTAGTTGAAGTGTAACTGGCAGTGTAGCATCTATAGTAGAAAAGAATATATCCACACTACTTACGAATATTCCATTTTCATTTTCACTCTTATCAACGATAAATGTCTGTGAAAGAGGATTTATCCAGTTGGATGATGTAGAAACACGATTGATTGTGTCCTGAGTTACATTTTTTTCTTTTACGTTTTCTCGTTTTGACTCCATTGGTCTTGTGGATGAAATTCTTCCAGTACGAGATTCCAATAATCCTTGAGCTCTAAATACTTTTTCAGCAACCGATTCTGTACTTGCAACAGTATCAGTTGAACTATCTGTTAATCTGAAAAGTTTTTCGCCCACTCTAAATGTATCTGTGGGAACAACAAATTCACCAGCAACCACACCATTTCTATCTGCTTGTAACGTGGTTGAATATGTTGGATTATTTGTTGCTACTGCTGTAACATTACCATTTGCTTTAGCAGAACCAGTTCCAGTTGAAAGTTCACCAGCAGCAAACCCACCAGCTGCTGTAACAGTAACAGAGGTAGTTCCCGAACTAATGTATGTTCCACTATCAGCACCAATTACAGAAGTTGTCGTTGTTCCAAAATCACCTGAAATACTGTTTACTGTTATTGTGGCCGCAGCGGCATTTACTGATTGTAAAGTTGCTGTAGCAGTAGCGGTTGAATTTGAAAATGTAATGGTTTCTCCTATAACAGCATCTGGATCGACAAGATGAGTATTAGCAGACAAAGTAACTGTCTGAATAATATCACCAACAATTACACTTGATGAGTTCTGATAAAGAGCAACTCCTGTTGCACCACTACCACCAGTTAGAGTTTGTTTGTCTCCCCCTGTTCCAAAAATACCAGAATTTGAAGAAGATGCGTTTGCTGTATAAGTTAAAACATATCCTTGTTTCGTATTAGCACTTACTAATGTATTATCAAAATAAGGATAGAATGTACCATTTGGTTTTACACCTTTTGCTACAAATGATATTGTCTGTTGTCGTATATAAGGAACGATAGTAATACTAACTGTTCTATTTCCTACAGCTCTCTTTATTGTCTCAGGTGGTTTCGATGAAATTATACCAGTTCGTGTCTTATTTTTACTTGTAACATTTGTGTCTCTAGAAATGGTATTTGATGTTGTTCCTGCTTTTCGACTTTTGATTAGGTTATCATCGTTTACTTGAACTCCACTCCAAGTGAAACTCCAATCATCCCATTGTTTATCAAATCCGTTGTTATTTCCCTGAACCCAATGGTCATTCAACCCTTCAAGGTTGATGAGAACAGTTGGGCGCCCAGTTTCACTAAACCAAACATCAGTTGGTGGAGAAAGTGTCAACTGTCCGTTAAACTGAGTTGTTGAAAATGGATTAATCGTTTCCGTATTACTACAAAGTGGTTGAACGACTAGATTTGCTGAACTATAAGCAAGAGTAATCAAATCTCCTGTTTTCGCTGTATTCGCACTTGAACCAGTTGAATCGTGGTCAAACCTAAAAGAATCAGCACTAAATGCTGGTCTCAATTCTTTCAATTCAAAGTCAATAGCTGCTTTGAAGTCCTCATTAGCAACATCACCAATATTGTGTCCATTGAATGAGTCAACTACTATACCATTTTTGAATCTCTCTGTTCCACTCGCGGAATCCTTGATTGAAAGGTCATTTGCTTCTTTTTCCAAGAGAGTTAATGCTGTATAGTATTCTAATTGGTCTACTCTTTTCTCGATTTTGCCAATGTCTCTCATTGTGAATCGGCGGTTGTCAATATATTGAGTGTCACAATCAGAAGCATTGAAAGTATATGCTGGAATATCCAGATTATAAAGAGTCATCGCATCTTCATCATCTGCTGGTAAAATTGGGTCTTCTGAAGAAATACCAGTTATTACTTTGAAAGATCTGTCTTTTGTCAAAGTAAGTTTATCTTTTCTTGGTAAGTAATAAACAACGTTTGCTGTTATACTTACATCCGCATCTGGTAAATCGTCATTGGAAAGAAGAACCCCGGCACCAGTTGCACCATTTGCTATACCCTTAGTTGGGCGAAAATCGATACAATCCCTTAGTTGTTTTGTTACACCAGTTGTAGGACTTGTGAAAGAAGGTATGTCAGCATAATCATCACTATAAGATTCAACTGAAAAGTAAGAGTTTGCAGCAGAATGTGAATAGTAATCGAAAGTAATAAGAACATTATTAGCGGGTGGTGTTTGTCCTGCTTTCAACGTAATCGAACCATGATCGTAGAAATTGTCCTTTTGACCATTATTGAAAGAATATCGTGATGTAATATTATTAACGTGTGCTGTATTTCCTTGAGCATCTGACACAATCGCAAACTGTGTAGCAGCATCACTTCCAGCGGCTGCAGCCTCAATTACGTTTGTTACTTGAATGGTATCCGAAACTCCAAGAGTTTGTGTTCCAGTAAAAGAAGCGACAACAGCATGACCATTTGCTAATCTTGCGTTATGTTGAGCATCAGTACCAGCAGTATCCAATAGAATAGTGCCGTGAGTAATACCCGAAGCAGCTGCAATAGAAGTTGCGTTTACTCTTGTTTTCGTTTTAGATGATTTAGCAGTATAGTCACAAGTAGCATAAACTATAGCGGACAATGAACCACCACCGAAAGTAACACCATCTCGTTTTGGTGTTATTGTTACTTGGTTCGTGGAAGCTGTACAAGCAACTGTCGCATCGATTATCTCACCAGATGCAATAGCAACCGAATCCCCTGTTCCTGTCTCAGTTACACTTGTTCCATCAGTAGCAGCAACCAAAATATAGTTAGCTTGTGGTGATACTAATTGTGTTCCTGCTCCAGATAAACCTTCTGTTTCAAAAGTTGAACCAGTTGGAGAAGTAATCGTAGCACCAGTTGAAGATGAAAAAGTAAATGAAACAGCAAGTTTTTCTTTTCTCTGATACTTAATTCCTTGTGCAGTAAAGGTTGTTCCACTTTGAGAACCGATACCTTTTATGTTGTCAAATCCTATAGGAAAAACCAAAGAGTTCAAATCTGTATCAAAGATTTTTGTGTTACTTGTTGCATCTCCTGTATCAACTTTTCCTGTAAGGTCAATATCCATTCCAGGCGTATTAGCAAGACCATAAGTAGAATTTGCTATTGCGACAGATTCCGCTTCTCTCATAGAAGATGTGATAGATACTTGATTAGCGGTATCAGCACTAGATGAAAAAGCAAGATTCAATGATGCTCCCAAACCGTGTTCGTTTATGACAAAATCTCCATCATTTTCAGAACCATCTGTAGAATTGAGTATTAGAAACTCCGTATCAACTGAAGATTGTGTAGCATCTTCTAGAGCGATTTTCGTATTAGCGAAACTAACAACCTCTCTTGTTTCCGACCCCAATGTAATCTTAGCACCAGCATAAGCAGCCTCTTTAGTAGAACTTTTTGCGGCTTCGAGTAGTATAGAAGTTTCACCAGAAATATAAGCATATCCGACATTTGCTGTTAAAGAACTCAATGTTGTATTGAAAATATACATATCAAAAATAGCAGTATTACTTGTAGCAACATTCGTAAATGTTCCCGAATCATAATCGATTTGACGGATTCGTGTAGTTCCTATTTTCGTAGAATTATAACTATTTGCTGTGGTACTTACAATATTTGACAACTGAACACTATGAACATCGAAAGTTGTTGCAATAGCTTCGGGGTCAAAGTTTGACTCAGTAGAATTACCAGCATTGAAGTTTGTAACTTTTATGTTATTTCCAAAGTTTGGATTGATAGGAAATGTTGTCTGTGTTTGTACTTCTCTTCCTTTTTTAACATCAACATACTCAGCACCAATACTCTCATACTCATAACCTTTAACGTATGCTTTACCTGGCTCCAATGCAGCCGAAACACGATTGTTGTTGAATATTGTCTGAGATGTTCCATCACCCAAAGCATTAGAAACGACCATTGATGTTGAGTTGGTAATTTCGGAAACATTTGCTGTAGCAGAAGTATTAGAAGACAGATAGATATTATCGTTCACCGCAAAGTCGTTTTCAAAATCTGAAAGAACCCCTGTAATAGTGGTATCAACCGAAGCGGAAGTAACCCCTGTTGCTCCTTGATGGTCTATAACTTGAATAGGAAAAGGTTTGATTGTGTAATCACCTGACTCATCATAGGTTCTTCTTGCTAGTGTTTTTTCGATTTCCCCATAAACTGGATATTTTACGTTCTTTGTGGGAGTACCAGAAACCACCCTCATCAATTCTATGAAGTTTGAATCTGCATTTGCAGCAACTGGGTCTGTCGATGTTGTCTGTTTTTTAGCAAGAACCAGTTCAATCTTAAAACGTGTCGCGCCCGGAGCATTCGCATTTGTTGTTCCAGATGCTGAGTCGAGAAGTGTCGTATCAGAATCACTATCAACAATTGATTCGGTTGTCGTCAATCCGATTCTGTATGTTGGAGTATTACTATATTTTTCAAGAACAAGAGTTTGAGCAAGACAAAGAACAAAAAATCCATTGACAAAGTATACACCACGATTGATACTAACTACCGAAGCGCCACCAGTATGACTTGTAGCAGCTACAGTTGCTGTTGTACTAACCGAACCCTCTAAGTAAATTGTAGAACCAGCAGCAAATGCTGTTCCAGAGATAAACTTGACAATAAGTGTGGGAGCATCAGAACCAACAGCATTAACTGCTGATATAACTTGAGCTCTAGTCGTTCCAGCACCGACAGTTACACTAGTATCGGAAATTATTCCACTTGCAAAATCGGATGCTGTATCATCAGTAGTCAATTTTAGATAAGAAACTTCTGTATCTAAAGTTACCTCACCTCCCAAAACCTTACTTCCATCCTTGAAAATATGGTCACCTAAGCGAGATGATTGCTTTTGTAAAATTGTCTGTAGTTGAGTGAGTTCCCTTCCTTGAACGGCATAGCCTGGGCGAAAAAGAACTCTTAGAAACTGTTTATCCTCATCGTAATCGTCATAATAAGGAGTAACGTTAAAATCTGTAGTAACATTTGCCATTTATTTTATCTTTACTAAAATTCTATGATGAGTTTAATGTCTTCTGTTTGGTCAGCAGCACGAGCAACAGGAGCACGATTTTCGATGTAAATTATTTTACCAGAACCAATTTGCATTGCTCCGTTTGCTACGTTTGATAATACAGCATTACCACCACTATAGGTTATAGCAGCAACTGAAGTAGATACTCCTGTAAAACTACTTGCTGTATTTGAAGTTGTACATTGAAAAGAACCAGGCTTTCCATCATAACCCGCACTAGTATTAGCACCATTAGTTATATTAACAACTGTCATTGTACTTGCTGAAGCGTTCACATCAATAACATATGCTGTAGCTCCATTTGCACCAGTAGAGTTTTGACTTATAGTAATATCACCAGAAATTGCAGCTGTATTAGCGGTATATGTAAATGTTTTTGCTTGAGTAACAGCAGCATCGGTAATTCTTGTATAACCTGCGTCTGTATTAGGGTCAGTTAACAAACCAATTTTACGAAAATCGTTTGATGTTGTGAATTTTCCTGACTCATCCTGTGTGAGTTTTGTGTTTATCATTATAAAGTAACCACCCAATTCTGAAACAGGGTCATATCCATGTCCACCTTTTGGTGGAAGTACTGTTGTAATAGCTGCACCAGTTCCAGCACCAGTTCCTTGTTGTAATACTGATAAAGTTGCTGTTGTATAACTGTTACCAGAACTCACTACTGTTACACCACCAACCGAATTAGCAGCAGAACCATTAGCAGTCAGTACAACCTCTGCTCCATGTCCATCTCCATTTACTCTTGCAAATGGAGCCACGTTTGCAGTTATTGTACCAGATAATGCTGGTACAGTTGCGTTTAGAGTAAGTGTAGCATTAGGTGAGGAATAACTCATATCCGTAATTTTTCTTACATAAGAAGAACCACTAAAAGTAAAATAAATTGAAGAATTATTATACGTGTCTGCTGATGTGAGAGTTGGACTAGCCAAGGTAAGTGTTGTACTTTCACCAGAGTTTGTTATTGTTTTGTTGTTTTCAAAGTGATAACTTCCACCATCTGTATCAACAACAAAAACATCCAAAGCACCATCAACTGAATTAAATTCGATTGTCGCTTGGTCTGAACCATCATTTTTTACTCCACCAGAACCTAACCCTCCAGCAGTTCCTGTATTTCCATATGCGTTAGCATCTCGTAATTGTTTTACAGGAATATAACTTGATGTTACAAACTTCAGAGCATCTGATGCAGATATGGAATACATATACTTCCAGATATAACCATCAGCGAGAGCGGCAGGCGCTCCAGCATCAGTAGATACTGCTGTTGGTTCAACTGTCGATACTTGTGGATAATTCGTTCCACTTATCTCTACTTCTGCGTTGTAAAGACACTTATATACATTAAAACTGGAATTCATTACATACATTGGATATAAACTTGCGGAAGCTGTTCCAGTTCCCGATGTATTCGCTAATGTTTGTGAGGTTCGTGTAGATAAAAGTTCACTTAAAACTTCTGTATCCGTGAACATTGAATAATGTCTTCCAGAAGTCCAGTTATGTCTAGTGATAACGTGACTTACATCTGCTGAACCAATTTTTTTAGCAGCAATCATATCATTCCAATGAGAATATGATGTATTTGATGTTGAATCAGAAGATGGATTCGTATTTGTACTTGGGTCTGGTATTGTGGTGTCATCAAATGACCCCGACCATGAATCTGCTTTTCCAATGAAAAGATATGCGTTTGTTGATAAAGCCGTAGAAACAGCAGTATTGGAAGTTGCTGTACCTCCAACTAAGGCTCCCTCATCAAACATTTCAAAAAATTGTCGTGAGTTATGAATTCTAAAATTCTGTGTTACTAATGCGGGCACGGCTTGTTCTCCTTAATAATTCTAATGTTCTCTGATATATTTATACCGAAACTCTTTGGTCTATTTGGTGTCTGTGAAAAAGGAATCCATTATTATTTTCGTATGGAACTCCTTTATAAGTATATGGTCTTTCTAAATGTATTATTTGTTTTGTACTATCTGAACTATTGACTTGAATAATCGAATCCTCTGTCATTATTTTTTCCCCAGCATTCGATGTCCCATCTGTACTGTCCAAAACAATATTATCTGTGATTGCACTTCCCGATTCATCAACTTCATTTGCTATATAGTTGGCGGCAACAATTCCGAACTCAGGATCAGTAATTATGATCTCATCATTGACATTAGTTGTGTCGATATCTACTTTTCCTACGTTCAATAGAATTTTTCCTATGTTGGATGCTGTTCCACTATAAGAAGGATCGGTTGTTGGTAAACTATCTTCCAATAATATTGCCTCTCCAGCATTTGCTGTTCCATCTGTACTGTCTAATAGAATTTGACTTTCAATATCCAAAAATCTAGGTCTTGTTACTAAAGTATCTCCAGCAGAAAATGAACTACTTGTGAAATTAGTAGGAGAAATAAACTCATATTCGTGTATTTGATAACTTGCAAATTCACCAATATATTCATTTCTCATCAATCCACCAAATGGGTCAATTCCACTAGAAATTTCTTTTGATGGCCGGAATATTTTTCCATTAGTTGTAATTGATTCTCCCGAAAGGTCAACATCTAATCCAGAAGTTCTAGTCTCTGGTAATCCTGCTTCGCTCAACGTAAATACTGTCCCTTCTTCGGTTGTAAACAATCCGAAATTGGAATGAGTTCCATCAGCTGTCGCCGTCAAAGTTCCTGTTACTATTCCATCTTCTTGTAACAAAAATTCACCGTCTTCTAGTATAATATTTGCTTCATGTTCGATGTCCGTAACTTTGTAGAGTGTACCATTGACATCCTCTAAATCACTACCAATAAACTCATCCAAATAAATTTCATCATTTTCGTGGAAAAAGTGAGGCTCAGATGTTTTTATTGTGGTTTTCGTTTCTTCCAAAATCATCAAATCATCATCTTCATATATCAATCTATCATCTGAATCTTCTGCGTAAATGTATTTTTCAAACTGAATAAGGTCTATATCCTTGACCGACATAAGAGAGAAAAATTCAGCAGGATTTCCAGAAGTTTGTAAAAGTAGATTTAGAAGTTCAACTACGCTTTCAATACCATCTGATTCTATTCTCAATCTACCAAAGTTTGAAAATTGACCTGCACCATATGAAGAAGAAGAAACTGGAATGTCGTCTTCTAGTAACAATGTTCCTTCTAGACTATCCTCTAACCTTATAGCAGTATCACCCATTACCATCTGAATTTCAGTAGGTGTTACTTTAAATTCTACTTCTTGATTCAATACTGTTTCCACTTGAATCTTAGCATTATCAAGCATGAGAGTGAGAAACCTCATTCCCATTTCTCGATATCTAGCTTTACCATCTTCATCAAGAGTATTAATATCATTATTTCCTCTATCAAACATTTTTGAGTTTAATAGAGTTACAATCGCAACCTCACCGAATAGTTTAAATCCAGCAGGGTGAAGTAGTTTTAATACATCTTCTTGCCAGACATTAATAGAGTCTGTTGTTTGTAGAACATAAGAATAATCTTGGTAATAATCATTGTCTTGAACTTTTTTCCTAGAACTTGGTTGACCCGATTCATCAGCAAATACACCCACTTTAGTTTTAGTAGATGAGATTACAGGAGTCAATGTTGCTGCAGTAGATTGAACTGGTGCTGTTACTGAAGGATTAGTGAGATATCCATGTCCATATTCACTAATAGTAACAGCAGTTACAGAACCACCCAATGTTCCAACAGTAACGGACGCATTGTTTCCAAGAAAACCACCATTTGTGGTATCAGCTTCACCTCTACCATCATAATAGGAATTTTGAATAGATACAGTAGGTATTGATTCATATCCGCTACCGTGTGATGTAATAGCAATAGTATTAATTGTTCCAAATGTCTGAGATTCGATTGTCATTGCACTCTTCATAGGAGTGTTGGCATTTGAAATAAGAGTTACTTCTCCGCTTGTTGAACCAGTTCCAGAAGTTGTGATGGTAAAAACAGTTGAGTTAGCTACTGTGGTGGGAGTAAAAACTGCTCCGTCATCTCCTGTTCCAGAAATCGTACCTGAAGTAAAATCGTGTGTAACAGATAAACCAGAAATGGTAGAATTTAAAGCCGTTCCTCCATCCACATCGATATTAATATCTTCGGTGTTTATACTACCTTCACCAGAAATAGATGAACTATATGTAGCATCCGTTTCAGCGACTCCATCATCTTGAAGTAGTTCTCCTGTTCCACCGCTGGTAGCGGTTTCTAGTTCTATTTGACCTATTCCGTCAGGATTGACAAGATATACAGTATTTCCATTTGAAAATGTGCCGAGAGTAGAATGACCAAAAACTGTTTTTGTTGTACTTTCGTATCGTGTAATTGTAAATTTCTTAGAAGCAGAACCAAATGTTGTATTATCAGTTAGCATATTACCAGCTGTTGGATTAGAACTAAATGCATTATTGATAGTAAAATTTTGATTAATATTATGTCCACCAGAAACAGTAGTAGTTACTGTTGTTCCTGTTCTAGAATATGTTCCACTCAGAGAAAGTAAACCAGCAGCTGCAGTAGTATAGTTAGCAGCATCAAAATCAACATCCGATGAGGGGTTTGTGATACTTGTATCAAAGACCACTACACTTGTAGCACCAGTAATTGCTGCTCCACTTGAATCGAACAAATAGAGAAAATCTCCGTTTACTATTGCTCCAAGAGCAGAATTTTCTCTTGACCTATCATATGCTCTTATTTCAGAATCACTAATGGAAATAATCTCTCCAACTTTTGTTGCATCAGCAAAAGTAGCATCATTAGCAACAAGATATCCAACAACAACCGAAACCGAAAATGGTGCTGCTGTTGTTGCCCCTGTTACGTTGAAGGTTTTTGTTTGAACTGCTTCAAATAATTTAGTAGTAAGAAGTTCAACTTGATAAGTATCTGTGATTGTTGAAACCACCGCTTCTGCTGTAACCTCAACGTTAGTATCTGTATTATCGAAAGTAAATGCATCATCTAATTGAAATCCACTACCACCAGAAGTTATTGGCATCAATGTTACTTGGTCACCAGAAGTAGCTGTAACATTAGCAGTTGCACCAAAACCAACAAGTTCAGCACCCTCTTCGTTATTCAAAATTCCTTCTGCGGAAGAATCACCAGTATAGGCAGTTCTTGTTTCGGGCAATCCATCTTCTTGTAACAGATAACCTTGAAATCCTACAATTGCTAAATCTTCCAATTCTATATGAGTGGTGTCCGAAACTATTGTAATAGAATCACCAATGTCATATCCAGTTCCACCGTCAGTAATTTCAATATCCGTCAACATACCTAGAATAACTGCTGATAAAGTACTTCCAGAAACTAATGTTGCTGTGAAAGTTTCTCCAACAACAAATTCTCCCGATTCATTTGAGAGTACCAATTCTATAAGAGGAATAGTTCCTAGTTTTCTTGTGGTAACATTTGAAACAAAAGCTGTAGCACCAGAAGTCAATCCTGTAATAGTAAGACCATTGAAATTCAAATAATCAACATCATAATCCAATTGTAATATTGTGTCTTGAGCCCAAATACCATCCGAAACTTTAAGTAAATCGGTTTTAGGATAATAGAAATCGAGACTTTCTTGAGCATATAGTGCGCGGAAAAGTGTCTGGAAAGATTTTTCACTTCCCTTTGACCTATAAAATTCTTTTAGATGTTTTATGAAATATTTTAGATCGACACTAGAATCATCTCTAATATTTGGATATAATTCTTTTTTGAAAGCCTTCAGTAAACCAGTTGAAGTTTCATCGGAATTAATTAAATCCTTGAATGTCTTTGTAGCATTGAGTGGTTTTCTACTAATACTTGTGATTATTCCACTTGAAGTAGAAACACTTCCAAGAATTTCCTCATCTATTTCAAAATTTATATCATTGGTAGCTTCTAAAAATACTTTATTGATAGCAGTAAATGCACCTACTGCTTTGACTGTTGCTGTTCCACCATTTGTTTGTCCTGTAACCGTTTCCCCTACTGTAAATGTAGTAGGAGCATCTGCTTCATTTAATATATTTTCACCAGCATTAGCAGTTCCATCTGTACTATCAAGTAACAAGTATCCATCTATAGAATCCTCCAACGTTATGGCTGGTAATTGATCCGTATCAAATCCACTATAATATACACAAAGAGTTTCCATAAATTCATAGTAATACTCCATGAATTTTTGGTATAAAGGAAAATCTTCACCTATAAAAGATGGTAACTGATTTTGTACCTGAGATACTGCTTTTGCTGTTACTTTTGCTGACATAAGTTAATAAGTAGTTGTTGAACCAGTAGATGTTCCAGTAGTTGTAGATGCTGTTGTTTCAGTAGATGTTGTTGTTCCTGTACTTTGATCGTCTTGCATAGTAATCGTTATATTGGTATTTGCAATTTCAAAAATTTGGTTTCTAATCGGCGTCAAATCATTTTGTGCTGGTGTAATATCAAAATCTAATGTTGAACCCACATATGAATCTGGTTTGAAAGAACTAATCGAAATATATCCGTTTGAATATGTTACTGTTCCCGCAGTATTTGAAAGAAGAACCTTATCTGAACCAGAAAGATAAAAAATTCTTAGTGTTCCATTCAAGTCATCCATATAACAAGTTGAATGCGTTGTTCCCCCCGCATCTGTATATTGAAAAGCAGAAGAAGTAACAGCACCTTCATAAGATGTAGAAGGATTGAATATAGGATTATTGAAACTTATAGTATAAGCATTATTTGCTGTTATCGATGGTTCTAATCCTTTTCTAGCAGTAAGAGTAGTTAAGTTACTTATAACTGATGTTTCCGTATTGTCTATCAAAGTTGAAAGAGTAGAATATCTAAAAGCGGCTCCAAATTTGAGTAAATTGTTTGACTTATAATCTTGAATTGTATCGATGACCAATTCCGCTACAGCACCAGAAGAAAGAGATGTCAATCGCGAATCGTATTTTACTGTTGTATCGAAAATCAAATCAATGATATCTGGATCAACAACTTCTGGTGTTACCGAAACCATATTGTAACTGGATACTGCTGTTTTGATTTCTGTAATTTGTGATGTGGAAAGAGAAGTCGCTCCAGTTGGTTTTGCTGAAATGAAAACCTTTCCATATGCTGGAGTAGCATTATCCTGTCCTCCCCATACAGAAACACTATCCAAACCAGACACATTTCCTTCTACTATCTTCTTATAATCATCAGTTGTAACAGCACGATTTTGTGTTTCGTATGTTTTTGGTGCATTGAATTTTATACTCTCGACAGTTTCTTTGTCAGAACCACCAGAGGCCGCATTTGATGTTACTACGGAAACTGTTGCGTATCCACCAACAGTTCCAGAAGCAGAAAAAGTATTTGCTCCATTTACCTCACTACCCTCTGATATTAATGCTTCAAGAAGTACTATATTTCCTGTAACTGGTTTCCTTCCCAGCACTCCATCTCCAAACTCAACTCTAAATTGTCCATCCGTACTTTCGCTCAAAAAGTAAACATTCGATGTTGAATTGATTGTTGTTATATCAGTTGCTTTTGTATAAGCAGACACATTGGTATCGCTTGCAGATTCTTGTACAGTAACAGTTAATGTATCAGTATCCGTGTTTGCATTTGGAAGCAAGAATTTTTGGTCAGTATTTGCTGTATTAGCAGTATATCGAAATGTCAACGGAACACCTTGTGTCAATTCCACACCACTTGCAATATAAGCTCCAGCATTTACAAGTACTGTTGTTGAACCAGAGGTACAGAAAACATAAGAAGTTCCATTTACAGAAGAAGTAAATTGTGTAAATTTATCAATTGTGATACTTGCTGGTGAATCGGTTGGTGTAACTGAAACTATAACATTTGCTTTTGCACCAGTTGTTGATTGTGGTGTGTATCCTAACATAGATGCTTTAGATACTACTGAATCTCTCAGTTGAGCAGAATCCAAAAAGGATTCACTCGAAAGCATATTGACATAATAAGCATTATAATATGTGTTGTATGCTAATATGTCTAACATAACAGAGATTGCTGAACCTCCAAAATCATGATCCGAAAATTCTGACTGAGACCCAAAGTAATCCTTTAGATTGTTTTTAATTGTATCGAAATCAAGTTCTGCAATATTAAGTTTTGATATTTCTGCCATGTGTATCTCTTATGGTCTAGTAAAGACGGTTTCTAATCTTTGGGGTTCTGATTCCGATGAAACATTGAATACAACGCTCACCAAATAACGATTTTGTTCTTCTTGTGCATCTACGCTGACACCTATCACTTGAGCTCTAGGTTCGTGTCTAGCTACAGCTTCCAATACTTCAGTTTTAATTCTTTCTACTGTAATCGGATTCATTTGTTCAAACAATAATGCTCTAATGTTTGAACCGAATTCTGGTTGAAATAATCTCTCATTAAAGTTTGTTTTCAGTATAGAAACAATAGCTCCTTTGACAGCATCTCCGCCAGTTTTCTTTCCCACATCCCCACTCATGGGGTTGGCGAACATACTGAACGCCAAATCTTTATAAGTTCTCGTTTCTATAGACATAATACCTTTATTTATTAGAATTAATCGCCCGATATTAATGTTAACAGAGGATCAATAGCAGCAGCTCCACCCACCATCATAAAACCAACCGAATAATCTAAACTATTTGGAGGCCCGTTTGTCGCCCCCTCAAGAGCTTTCTTGATAGCATTGTTCCCACCAGTTGTTGAGGGAATTGACAAAGAATAAACACCCGAATCCGGCAACCCTATTGTAAATATTCTCAATATATCTTGAATAATTTTGTTCAATCTTTCCAATTCTTCAATCATGGTGTCTATAAAATCTGTTATTTTAGTTATAGATTCTATTGCACCTGCAGCAAACTTTCTCAAACTATCAGTAAATAATTGTATTTGAGCAAAAAACCCACCAAGTTCAGTTATAAAATCTTCCAGTTTAACAGCTTTAAAATTAGGTGGTGGCCCAACTTTTTTCTCCTTTGATTGTAAAATTTCTCCTTGCACATGATTTTTGGTTTGAAATCCTCCTGTTCCTGGCGCTCCTCTGCCACCATGAGTTTCAACGACACTTGATGTGCTAAGTTCTGTCAATAAAAGTTCTCCCGCTTTTCTTTCAACTTTTGCTACTGACGAAGCTTCAGAATAAGTCAAATCTTTCATGTATTTGTAATCATTGTATTCTGGGCCCTCGACTGTTTCTCCTGTATTTTGGTCTATCCATGTTCTTTGATTTTTAAAATATGCTACTTTTTGAATTATACTTCCATTTCCAATAGTATCAAATGCTCCTTTATCTCCAACCCCCAAACAAGTAATTTCTAGTGTTTGTGTAACATAAGGCGCGCCAGTTGCCTCATCCTCTTCATCTTTAGTTGTATCAATAACTTTACTCACATATCCAATCGCTCTTCCGTTAAATTTTGCAAATGGCCCAACAATCAAATCACCAACCTCAAATTGAGCAGAATAATTATAATAATATGCTGATGCATCCTTTGCATGTTCATCCCATTGAGATTGGGGAATTAATTGTTGTAAAACTTTTCTATCCTCTGTTGTTCCTTTCACTCCACAAACTTCTCCCACCGTAATCGTAGATGTGTGAATTGTTGGGTCATCTAAAGCCGCTATAGCCTCAGCCATAGCTTCGAAAATTGTTCTCATTCCTTTGGTGAAAAGCCCATTTTCACCACCAAAAAATGCTATAAATAACCCAAGAACTTCTTTCAAATCTTTCATATCTTTAGTTAAATCAGCAAATCCTATTACAACTATGATAGCCGCAACATCAGCGCTATCTGAAAATTGTGGTCTCCTATCATCCAATTTATCATCCATTGCTGCAATCATTGTTGCAATAACCTGACTTGGAGTCATCGTATCAAATCCTAAAAGAGCATTTCTTGTTGTCACTGCGTCATTGTTTACTCTTCCTTCCGCGATATCATCGGATAAACTTTTTCCTTGTTCTACAGAATATTGTGCTTTTGGAAAACCAAGTTCTGGTTGAGGAACACCCAAAAACTCTTTTGACCAAGAAGTAAATTCCGCAACAAGACCAGAACTCACAGCTGTAGCATAATTAGCAGATAAAACAATTGGAGAGAAAGCAAGTGCTATAGGGTCACCCTCCGCATCTTTGGGTAAAACTTCATTTCCAGTAGGTGTGACTTCCAGAACATAAAATCCTGTACCCTTTAGGTCATCTACAAAATCGTCTATTTCATCTGCTATTGCGACAAGAGCAAGTAATGCAGGATTGGTCATAGCAAGTAACAAAACTTTACCCAATTCTAGAGCAACTTTTGCGAATTTGACATTAGCATCCACTAATGATGACGCTTTTGAAGCCTTAGAAGCTATCCTTGAAATTGTTTCGTTTTGCCCTAGAGTAACCTGAGCCCATTCGTATTCCTTATCAGCCATTGTCTCCTTTTTCTTTCGCTTCTGCTTTCGCTTTTTCTTGCAATTCTCTCTTCGCTTCTTTTAATACTTCTATTGATTGATTGTTAAATTTTTTCAACAACTCAAGATATTCTTTCATCTTAGGTTCTTTTTTTCCATCACCCCATTTTCCCCATTCGGGCGGTTTATTGATTGTACTCATAATATTCTGACCTTTTAGATTTAATGTTTGTATAAAGAGAATCTACATCCTCTACTGCTGCCAGTATTTTTTGATATAGTTTTATCTTTTTCCCAGCAAGAAAGTTACAATGAGAATAGATTGTGTTCGCATATCCCGAACCACTATTAAAAGAATATCCTTGAAATCCTTCACCAGTACCCGATACAGATTTTGCAGGAGAAGAAGTTGTTCCACCATTTGCTACATCTTTACTGTTTACATATCCTATTCGATTTGAAATTTCTGTAATTCTTCTTTTAATTACGTTACGATAAGATGGTAATTCAGTAGTATGAAAAGCATTAAGTTTTGTAACATAAGTTCCTGACATAGTATATGATTTATCGCCCGCGCCCTGTGTAAAATCATGAGATCCTATATTAGAAAATTCTGTTATATGAGCACCAATTAAAGCGTCCATTGCAGCTTTTAAATCTTCTGATTCTGTCTCAAAACTAGAATCACTTTGTCCAGTAGCATATCCCGATGTGTTTGGTTCTAATGGGTCTTCATAATCTTTTCCATAATCTGCATTTTCTAGAGTTTTCAATAATTGATATAAAAGTCCAAAATTTGTTTCCATATGTGCAACTGTGTAACTTCCAGAAGTTCCCCCTATGGTAGATGATCTAGTGCCATTAATGAGATATTGTACTCTATTGTAAGCATTAGTAACATCTGCCGCACCACCAGCACTTGAACTATAAGTATAATTTCCTACTGTACCAGATCGTGTAACTGTATGTAATACTGATTGAAACATTCCACTATTTACAGAATATACTGTCCAAGAGCCGGGATAAGTTCCAACGCCTGGAGTTAATGCTACATCACTCTCTGGAAGAACTACAACTTCTGTAGATCTCAATCCAGATGTAACTGCTGTTTGAGATACTATTGCACCCACTTCCGTATCAAATTCTCCGTTATAAACATCCAGAAAAGTTCCAGTAGCTCCACCACTAT
>ERZ1046367.781-NODE-781-length-20325-cov-79.441885_pt1 | contig 20325 bp, 16 predicted proteins | sample MGYA00383091_ERZ1046367 | MGnify/ENA primary metagenome ERZ1046367 (study PRJEB29581, sample SAMEA5548361) | metagenome | biome: marine; feature: coastal; material: water | depth 50 m | study: Short-term variability in the microbial, nano- and picoplankton... | reverse complement strand
TATCTTCAAGAGTAATACGATCAGATGATTTAGCTAATACCTTCATATACTCAACAAGTTTATCATGAGTAACGTGCCACTCTCCTACTTGATGTCCAATAATTTCCTTTGGAGTAGGAATCTTGTCATTATAATTTTGATCAGAGGGAACATAATAATTTAGATCTAATTCTTGAGAGTTTATTGAAAAAGAAATTGTTAATAATAAAAAGGTAAGGACTATATTTTTCATTAGTATTAAGATTTGATTTTAACAAAGATATTAAAAACAATTCTTACTTTTTTTTGGAACAAAACTCTTATTTTTGATACTTAATAATCTACCATGCTCACCAAAAAAAGATATTCAGTTAAAGACATGTTTCTGTGGTCTATTGGAGAAACTCTCATTTTTCTATCCTATGCAGGTCTTATAACATTTTTATATAAAAATCTAGATTTTACATTTTTGGATGTTCCCTGGACACCAGTAGCTCTTATTGGTACAGCGGTTGCTTTTATGGTGGGATTTCAAAACAATGCTGCTTATGACAGAATTTGGGAAGCCAGAAAGATTTGGGGTGGTATAGTAAATACGTCTAGAACTTGGGGGATGAAAGTTCAAGAAATGGTAAACAACCAATACTCAAGTACACCCATAAAACCTGAAGAAATCAGGGAACAAAAAAAAATATTAATTTACAGACATATTGCTTGGATGACAGCACTGCGTTACTCAATGAGACAAAGAAAAGATTGGGAAACCTCTCACTTATCTAGAAGCAACAGAAAATGGGCAGATTTACTGCATATTCCAGAAAAAATATCAAGTTTGGAAGACAATCTTATGCTGTACCTGTCTCCTGAAGAAGAAAAATATGTATTAAGTAAAAAAAATAAACAAACAGCTATTCTTTATTTGCAATCTAAGCATATAGGAAGGCTCAAAGAAAAGGGCGTTATTTGGGAATTCTCTTTTTTAGAATTAGAAAACGTTTTGGAAAAATTATTTACACATCAAGGAAAATCTGAGAGAATAAAAAACTTTCCTTATCCAAGGCAATATGCAAGTTTAGCATATTATTTAGTAAAATTATTTGTTGTTTTACTCCCCTTTGGTATCGTTTCTGAATTTTCAGATATTGCAAAATTTATTAGTGTTGATCACCCACTGATAGGAGATTATTTTATATGGTTATCCGTTCCTTTTTGCGCATGTGTATCATGGGCATTTCACATTATGGAAAGAATGGCTAGAGTTGGAGAAAACCCATTTGAAGGTGGGCCAAATGACGTACCTATCTCTACTATTTCTAGAGGTATAGAAATTGATTTGCGTGAAATGTTAGATGAAAATAAAAATGATATTCCTGGACAGTTTCCTGAAGATCAAAATGTTCAAATGTAGGATATGATAGATCAAAATATATTAGAAAAAATTGGAAATAAGTTGTCTGGATCACTTGTATATGATGATTTACACAAGGCTCTTTATGCTACAGATGCATCTGTATACAGAAAAATACCTTTAGCTGTTGCTTATCCAAAAGATGAAAAAGATCTTCAAATTTTAATTGAATTTGCAACATCTAATCACTTGACATTAATTCCAAGAACAGCAGGGACATCATTGGCTGGCCAATGTGTTGGTGAAGGAATCATAGTTGATGTTTCTAAACATTTTACAAATATTTTAGCTTTTGATGAACTCAATAAAACGATTACTGTTGAACCAGGAGTAGTTAGAGACGAACTCAATTTATTCTTAAAACCATTTGGTCTTTTTTTTGGACCGAATACTTCTACATCTAATAGGTGTATGATTGGAGGAATGGTTGGTAATAATTCTTCTGGAAGTACCTCTATAAGGTATGGAGTAACTAGAGACAAAGTTTTACAAATAGATGGTGTCCTGAGTGATGGATCTTTTGCTAGTTTTAAAGAATTAAACTCCAAAGAATTTAAATTAAAAACCCAAATTAAATCTTTAGAAGGCAGCATTTATGCTTCTATATACAGTGAACTTTCACAAGAACTAGTTCAACAAGAAATTAAAAACCAATTTCCAAAACCTAGTATTCACAGAAGAAATACAGGTTATGCTGTAGATGAATTACTTGACTTTGATTTATTTGGTGGTAAAGATAATACCATAAACATAGCAAAACTTTTGTCTGGTAGTGAAGGCACATTAGTTTTTTCGACAGCTATCACGTTACAATTAGATGCTCTACAACCTAAAGAAAGTGTAATAATTGCATCTCATTTTAATAGTATAAAAGAAAGTCTAAAAGCTACAGTTTTAGCTATGAACCATGAGTTATATGCTTGTGAGTTAATGGATAAAGTAATCTTAGACTGCACCAAAAACAACCGTGAACAAGCTAAGAATCGATTTTTTATTCAAGGAGATCCTGAGGCAATTTTAATGTTTGAAGTTTCAGGTGATACAAAGGAGGAAGCCCAAAAAAAAGCAGATGAATTAATCTCTGATCTAAATAATAACAATTTTGGATATCACCACCCTAAAGTAGTAGGGGAAAATATTAAACGCATGTTTAATCTTAGAAAAGCTGGGCTGGGTTTATTAGGAAATATTATTGGAGATAAAAAAGCGGTAGCTTGTATAGAGGATACTGCTGTTGATTTAAACGATCTTCCAAATTATATTGATGAATTCACTAAAATTATGGATAAGTATCAGCAAAAGGCTGTTTATTATGCTCATGCTGGAGCTGGTGAATTACATCTTCGACCTATATTAAATCTAAAAAAATCTGAAGATGTTTCTTTATTTAGAAAAATAACTACTGAAACTGCTCAACTAGTAAAAAAATACCAAGGGTCATTTAGTGGTGAACATGGAGATGGGATTGTACGCGCTGAATTTATTCCATTAATGATAGGAGAAACAAACTATCAATTACTTAGACGTATCAAAAAATCATTTGACCCAAACAATGTTTTTAACAAAGGAAAAATTACAGATGCTTTTCCAATGGATAAGAGTCTTCGATATAGTATCGACAGAAAAGAACCTGAAATAAAAACTATTCAAGACTTCTCTGACAATCAAGGAATTTTAAAATTAACTGAAAAATGCAATGGTTCTGGAGACTGTAGAAAGCCTGCCTCTGCTGGTGGTGCTATGTGCCCAAGTTACCGTGCAACCAAAGACGAAAAAGACACTACGCGTGCTAGAGCAAATACGTTGCGTGAATTCTTAACCAATTCAAAGAGATCAAATAAATTTAATCATCAAGAACTTAAAGAAGTTTTTGACCTCTGTTTAAGTTGTAAGGCTTGTGCTTCAGAATGTCCAAGTAATGTTGATGTGGCTGCACTTAAAAGTGAATTTTTATATCAGTATCAAGAAGAGAATGGTTATTCTTTCAGAAATTCAATGTTCGCAAACAATGTTAAATACAATAAAATCGGTAGTTTATTTCCAAGTTTAACAAATTTGGTGTTAAATACATATGTAACAAAATCTATTATGGGTATTTCATTAAAACGAAGTGTACCTAAATTAACTCCGAAAACCTTAAAATCTTGGTATAAGAAACAAACTCATTCTAGCAGTAAAAAAATTATATATGTTTTCTGTGATGAATTTACCAATTTCTATGATACAGAAATTGGAAAAGATACCGTTATTGTTTTAAAAAGACTAGGCTATAATCCAACATTCATAAAGCATCCAGAAAGTGGACGTAGTTTTATTTCTAAAGGGTTTTTAAAAGAGGCAAAAGCATTAGCAAATAAAAATGTATCAATCTTCAAGGAATTAATTACAGATAAGACACCTCTAATAGGTATTGAGCCCTCAGCAATATTAACTTTTAGAGATGAATATATTAGATTGGCTGATGATGTCAATTCAGCAAAAATCATTGCTAAAAATACATTTACCATAGAAGAGTTCTTAAAAAATGAATTTGAAAAAGGAAATATTAGAACCAATCAATTTACAACTGAAAAAAAGTCTATTAAAATTCATGGTCATTGTCATCAAAAAGCATTATCCAGTACACACGCTACTTTTTCGATTTTAAATATTCCTAAAAATTATACACCTACAATAATGAATACAGGATGTTGTGGCATGGCTGGATCTTTTGGTTATGAAAAAGAACATTATAAAATAAGTATGCAAGTAGGCGAAGATACTCTGTTTCCCAAGATAAGAAATACATCAAAAGAAACAGAGATCATAGCTTCAGGGACTAGCTGTCGTCATCAAATTTTAGATGGTACTAACAGGTACGCTAAGCATCCTATAACAGTATTACGAGAGGCAATTATTTAAATTTGAAAGTAACAACTGAAAATATTAACTAACCTCAACTAAAAGTTTTGACTTTATTAAATCTTCCTTGAGTTGATTTGAAAATTTATTATACTCGTTAATCTTAGTTTCTTCAAATAATTGTCTGTTAGATAAAGCTTGTTTTTTAATATTTATTTGAGACTCATCTAATACAGACTCATCTATAGTCTGTATAGAAAACAAATACATCTCAATAATAATGGGTAAGGATGAAATTCCTTTGTCAGTTGCTAAGTAACGAGTACTTTTTTTTGTTCCTGTAGGATCAAGTTTTTCAATAAGTCCTTCACTAACAAGTGTTTTTAACCTATTGGTTAACACATTTGTAGCAATTTTTTCTTTAGAATTTCTAAATTCTTTGAATCTGGATTTTTTGTGCAAAATGATATCTCTCAAGATAAGAAGCGACCATTTGTCACCTAGTACTTGAATGGATAGAGCAATAGCACATGTACGTTTTGGGAGGGTTTTCACGTGTTTTAATTTTTAGTGTTTAACAATAATTCAAAACTACAAAAATTAGTTAACAATAATTCAATAAAAATTAGTTTTATCTAACAACTATTGAATTATAACATAACTTTAAGACTATAAATTATACATATGTTAATTATCAATTAAATTTTGAATACTCGATGTAATGGTTTTGATTTTTGCTAAGGTATCAGATTCTTTTTTCCTTTCCATTGAGATTACTTGTTCAGGAGCGTTTTCAACAAACTTATTATTAGATAATTTCTTTTGAATGCCAAACAAAAAACCTTCAGCTCTTTTTAACTCACTTTTTAACTTTGATAATTCAGCATGTATATCTATGTTATCAATAGCTAATGGAATGAAGTATTCATTTGACTTTACTCTAAATGATGCACCCTCTACCTTTTCTGTAACCTCTTTTATTTTAGTGGTATTAGTTAACTTTAAAATTATGTCATCAAACTGATTGGTGGACTTTTCTCTATTGATAACATTTAATTCTATAGAATCTCTGAATGGAATATTTTTATTTTTTCTAACAGTTCTAATTCCAGATATAACATCAGTTACAAAATCAAATTTTAAAATAATTTCTTTGTCAAAATCTTCAAGTGTTGGATATTTTTCAATGATTAATGCTTCCTCTGGGGTTCTTTTAGCTATATATTGCCAGATTTCCTCAGTTAAAAAAGGCATGAATGGATGTAAAACTTTTAAGTTATTTTCTAAAATTCTAATAGTTGCGTTGAAGGTATGAGTGTCTATTGGCTGTTTATAAGCAGGCTTTACAATTTCTAGCAACCATGAAGAAAAATCATCTGTAATTAATTTATAGATGGTCATTAAAGCATCAGATAATCGATATTTAGAAAAATGATCTTCAATTTCTGTCAACGCTTTTTGAAATTTAGCTTCATACCATGCAATACCTATTTTTGAAGTAGATGGTTGTTGAAGACTTTCATCTACTTCCCAACCCTTGATCAAACGAAATGCATTCCAAATTTTATTTGCAAATTGCTTTCCTTGTTGACATAAATCTTCATCAAACATTAAATCATTACCTGCTGCTGAACTCAGGAGTAAACCAACTCTAACTCCATCAGCTCCGTATGTATCTATCAGTTTTAAAGCATCAGGAGAATTTCCTAATGATTTAGACATTTTACGTCTTTGTTTGTCGCGAACCAAACCTGTTAAATAAACATTTTGAAAAGGTTTTTCAGATTTATATTCATAACCTGCTACTATCATTCTAGCAACCCAAAAGAATAAAATATCTGGCCCAGTTACTAAATCATTGGTGGGATAATAATATTTAATTTCTTTGTTTTCAGGATTTCTTATTCCATCAAAAACCGACATTGGCCACAACCAAGAGGAAAACCAGGTATCTAAAGCATCTTCATCTTGTTGCAAATCATCAATTGAAAAAGAATTACCGTTGTTGTTTGATGATTTTGCTAATTCCTTTATAGCTAGTTCGTAGGCATCCTCTTTACTTTCCGCTACTACAAAATCATTTTTCCCTTTTCCATAGAAGTAGGCTGGAATTTGTTGCCCCCACCACAACTGACGAGAAATATTCCAATCTCGAATATTTTCCATCCAGTGCCTATAAGTATTTTCGAATTTTTTTGGATAAAGATTAATATCAATATCATTCCCTAAAACTGCATCAATAGCTGGCTTCACAAGATCCTCCATCTTCAAAAACCATTGATCAGATAATCTTGGTTCTATAATAGCTTTCGTTCTTTCTGAGGTCCCAACTTTATTTGTATGAACTTCTGTTTTTACCAAATATCCTTTTTCTTCTAGTTCTTTAGCAACCTCTTTTCTAACTACAAATCTATCTTTTCCCTCATAATGTAACCCAAAAGAGTTTAAAGAAGCATCATCGTTAAATATATCAATTACATCTAATGCATGCTTATCTCCTAAAGCCTTGTCATTTTCGTCATGTGCTGGAGTTACTTTAAGGCACCCTGTACCAAATTCAATATCTACATATTCATCTTCAATAATTGGTACGATACGTTCACACAAAGGAACAATTGCTTTTTTTCCTTTTAAATGACTAAAACGCTCGTCTGTTGGGTTAATACAAATAGCTGTATCACCAAAAATTGTTTCAGGACGTGTAGTTGCGATTGTTAACACCTCTTCACTTCCTTCGATATTATAATTTAAATAATATAATTTACCCTGTTTCTCCTCATGAATAACTTCTTCATCGGAAAGAGTGGTTTTTGCTTCAGGATCCCAATTAACCATTCTAAAACCTCTGTAGATTAACCCTTTGTTATATAAGTCTACAAAAACTTTAATAACAGATTCTGACATTTCTTTATCCAATGTAAAGGCAGTTCTTTCCCAATCACATGAAGCTCCTAATTTCTTTAGCTGATCCAAAATAATACCTCCATACTCATGTTTCCATTGCCAAGCATGTGTTAAAAATTCTTCACGAGAAAGATCGTTTTTATCAATTCCTTGCTCTTTTAATTTAGCTACAACTTTTGCTTCTGTGGCAATAGACGCGTGGTCTGTTCCAGGAACCCAGCAAGCATTTTTACCAAGTAAACGTGCACGTCTTATTAAAACGTCTTGAATAGTATTATTAAGCATATGGCCCATATGCAAAACACCTGTTACGTTAGGTGGTGGAATGACTATGGTATAGGGCTCCCTTTCATCTACTTCTGAATGAAAATAATTGTGTTTCATCCAGTAGTCGTACCATTTACTTTCAACTAAACTTGCATCATATTTAGATGGAATATTCATACCTTTAATAGTTTTATCCTGTATCTGGCAAAAGTACAATTATCTCTAGTATTTAAAAGTGTGTTGAAGTTTTTTTGATTAAATTTGTTGGAGTTAACTATAGAAAATAAAATTTTATGAAAAGCCTTCACATACTTATTACATTTTTATTTTTTAATATCAGTTCTTTTGCGCAAGAAGTTGATGATTTAAAGCCTGTATTTAAATTTCTAACGGAAACAATTAATTATGGGAAAATTTCATTAGGCTCTAATGGGACTCGTGTATTTGAATTTATTAATACAGGAAAATCTCCATTAATAATAACTAGAGTTCAAGCCTCTTGTGGATGTACAGTTCCAAAAAAACCTGACCAACCCATAATGCCTGGTGAAAAAGGTAAGATTGAGGTTTCTTATGATACAAAAAGAATTGGAGGGTTTTCAAAGGCTATCACTATTTTTTCAAATGCTAAAACAGAGAGAAAAATGATAAAAATTAAAGGATATGTAGAAAAAATATCTTCACCAGAAAAGAAAAAAAGTATACTTTCTCAAGAGAATTAAATAATCTTCTTCAGATTAAATTCAATTTTAATTTTTTTATTTTTTCTCATTAAAGTCAAACGAATTAATTTATTCTCTTTTTCCTGAAAAATGGAAATAAGTTCATGCAATTGAAAATTATAAATTGGATTTCCATTTATTTTGATCAAAATATCATCTTTCATGACTCCTGCTAAATCTGCAGGTGACCCCTCCAACACATTATAAATTTTAAAATTTGGTTTAAATTTATATACATAACTTTTAATTAAACTAACAGAATTTCCATTTTGATCTGATGTTCCTCCGTTTGTTTCAGCATAACTATTTAACGATTCTTCTACTAAAATCTTTCCATCATAAACCACCTCTAAACCGCTCATATTATAATTAAACTCCTCATTATAAGAACTATTTTTTTTTAGCATTAACCGGTTGTTTGGATAATCAAACCAAACAGTAAATCGTTTTAAGATACCAGTTCCAATACTTCCGTTTCTTTTATTAAATTTTCTTGCATCTTTAGTTGATAATGTGTCTAAAAAAGAAACTGTGGGTTTATTTAATGAAAATTTTCCCAATCCTAAAGAAGATATTCTACTGCGTTTACCATATACAGTACCACTCAACCCAACACCCAAGAAATCAGTAAAAAAATTTTCTGGTGTTACAATATTTTCATTGCTGTATTCAAATAACCAAACAGCATCTGAACCACCAGAATCTATAAGCATTTTAATTGGAATTTTTTTTGAATTATTAGTAAGTTTAACCGATGCATCAATGTAGGGTTTCTTTTGAAAAATAGTTAAAGGCAGCACTTCACATTTGCTACATTTTTTTTGTTTGTATTTGGAAGGGTTATAAAAACGGATTTTTTTACTCTTGTAGTTAATTTTTAAAATTAAATTAGAAAAAATATCATAACCTATTACTCCATGAATAGTAATTCCCATCTTTGATGATAAATCAAAATCATCCTTTAAAATAACATACACATTTTTATTGACAGCTATTAAATTATTAATTTTAAATCGGTTATTTTTAGAAACAACTGCATTTACTGGCAACCCTTTACCTAACCCCTTAAGTTTATATTTGTATTCAAAATTTGAAAGTATTGTATCTACCCTTGAGGAATTAAAAACTATGGTTTTATTTACTCCTGAATCTAAAATAAAATTTAGTTTTTTGTCATTGACTTGAATTGGGATTACTATAAGATTATTAATGAATTGAAAACGAATGTCTTCATAAGTTTTCATAGTATTCATCATACGAAAACCTTCGCTTTGACTTCTAATATTAATACATATGCCAAAAAATAAGATTAAAAATATCTGAAGTGTATTTTTCATAGGGAAATGTTATAGCCATAAGATACATTTAATATGATAAAAGAAAAAATATTTTTAAAATCATGTGCATACTTAATGACTATGACAAAAACTTATAATTATCTTAAATATATTTTGCAAATTTGCAAAAGAATTTCAATTTTAAATAAAAATGCCATCAATTTCTACCAAAGGGCTTTTAATGCCACAATCTCCAATAAGAAAACTCGTTCCTTATGCAGAAGCAGCAAAAAAGAACGGTACTAAAGTTTATCATTTAAATATAGGTCAACCTGATATTGAAACACCAAAAGTTGCTCTAGATGCAGTAAAAAACAATACATTAAAAGTACTTTCTTATGCTAGATCTGAGGGATCTGAAGAATACAGAGAAAAACTAGCTACATATTATAAAAAAAATAACATTAACATAAATGCTACAAATATTAATGTAACCACAGGAGGTTCTGAAGCTCTATTGTTTACTATTGGAAGTATCACCGATCCTGGAGATGAAATTATTATACCGGAGCCTTTTTATGCAAACTATAATGGATTCTCAACTGCTTCCGGTGTTACTGTAGTTCCTGTAATTTCAAAAATTGAAGAAAATTTTGCATTACCTTCTATTGAAGACTTTGAGAAATTAATCACTTCAAAAACTAAGGCTATTTTAATTTGTAATCCTGGAAATCCAACAGGATATCTTTACAGTAAAGATGAGATTCAAAAATTAAAACAACTTGTTTTAAAATATGATTTATTCTTAATTGCTGACGAAGTCTACAGAGAATTTACTTATGATGGTCATCAACATCACTCTGTAATGTCTGAACCTGGCTTAGAGGAAAATGCAATTATGATTGACTCTGTATCTAAGCGCTATAGCATGTGTGGTGCTAGAATCGGCTGCATAGTTTCCAAAAATAAGGAGTTTATGAATACAGCTATTAAATTTTCTCAAGCAAGATTAAGCCCACCAACTTATGCTCTTTTAGCCAGTGAAGCTGCTTTAGATACTCCTCAAAATTATTTTAATAAAGTTACCAAAGAATATGTTTCCAGAAGAAACACATTAATTTCTGAATTAAAACAAATAGAAGGTGTAAAAGTTGCTAATCCAAAAGGAGCATTCTACTGTGTAGCTGAATTACCAGTCGATGATGCTGATCATTTTGCTCAATGGATGTTAGAAAAATTTCACCATAAACATGAAACGTTAATGGTAGCACCCGCAAGTGGTTTTTACTCAACTAAAGGTGAGGGTAAAAATCAAATTCGTCTGGCATATGTTTTAAACAAAGTGGAATTAATTAGATGTGTAGAAATTTTAAAAATGGCATTGATAAGTTATCAAAAATAAAAAATGTAAGTTTGAACTAACTCAATTTAGTTATTCTTAATTTATTTTTTTACAATACTTACAACTTGAATATACAACAAAACATATCTCTTAAAGCCTACAATACGTTTGGAATAGATGTTTTTGCTAAAAGGTTTGTTAGTGTAGATAGTGTGTACAATCTTCAAAAAATATTAGCACAAGAAAAAAATATTTTTTTGCTTAGCGGAGGTAGCAATATGCTTCTCACTCAAAACATCAATAAGCTAGTTGTCTTTATTAATATTAAAGGAATTTCTGTTGATTTTGAAAATGAAAATGAAGTTCTTCTAACTGTAAATTCGGGAGAAAATTGGCATGAATTTGTAGTATGGTGTATTTCTCAAAATTATGGTGGTTTAGAGAATCTTTCTTTAATACCTGGACATGTAGGAACCTCACCTATTCAAAATATTGGCGCCTATGGTGTTGAAGTTAAAGATGTAATTACTAAAGTTGAAGCAATAGACATAAGTACTGCAAAGAGAATTGAATTTTCTAATGTAGACTGTGCGTTTGGATATCGTAATTCTATTTTTAAAAATGAATTAAAAGGAAAGGTTGTTATTACTTCAGTCAGCTTCAAACTCAGCAAAAAGCAACATCAGTTACATACAAATTATGGTGCTATTGAACAACAATTGACCGCTAAGAACATTATCAATCCAACAATCAAAGATGTTTCAGATGCAGTGATATACATCAGAAAATCCAAGTTACCAGACCCTAAAAAAATTGGAAATAGCGGTAGTTTTTTTAAAAACCCAGTTATTTCCTCTGAAAAATTTATAAAACTGCAAGAAAAACATCCAACTATTCCGTTTTATAAAGTGGAAGCAAACAACAACACAGCTACCACTCTTTCATATAAAATACCCGCAGGTTGGTTAATAGAAACCATTGGTTTTAAAGGAAAAAGTTTTGGCGATTGTGGAGTTCATGAAAACCAAGCACTAGTTTTAGTTAACTATGGAAATGCTAAAGGGTCAGATATTCTTAAACTTGCAAAAAAAATTCAACAAGCTATCTTGGTTACTTTTGAAATTGCATTAGAAATTGAAGTAAATGTTATTAAATAGGCTTTAATAACATTTTATTAAAGTATAAATACTGTTATTTATTTCATTTTGTTTAGATATTAAATGCTACTTAATATTGGCACATGACACAACTATTTTCTCTAGAAGAAAGAGTATATTTGTACGATAAAAATAGATTACTATGAAACTTATTTTATTAACCATTGGATTATTAGCTCTGGGAGTAGCTGGTATAGCTATAAAAATTTGGGCAAAAAAAGATGGTGAATTTGCCGGAACTTGCGCCAGTCAAAACCCAGTACTAAACAAAGATGGTGAAGCATGTGGTTTTTGTGGTAAAACTCCCGATCAGTTTCAAGATTGTGCCGAACCTACTCATAAATAAAGACTGATGATTTTTACTGTTCTAACCTACATTTTTGTAGCTACTGCAGTAATTCAACTTGCTTATTTATTTAGTTTTATTCCAATTCTTTTTCATAAAACTACTAATGCAACTATTGAAGAAACTCTTCCCATATCAGTAATTGTTTGTGCTAAAAATGAGGTATCAAATTTAAATAAACTTATTCCACTACTTTTAAATCAGGAGTATAAAAACTTTGAATTAGTTTTAATTAATGATGGTTCAAACGATGAAACCTTGGAAATAATGACAAGATTTCAAAAACAAAGCTCAAAAATTAAAATTGTCAATGTTAAAAATAATGAGGCTTTTTGGGGAAATAAGAAATATGCACTAACTCTAGGTATTAAAGCTGCAACTAACGAACATTTACTTTTTACAGATGCAGATTGCATCCCCTCATCTAGAAAATGGATTCAAGAAATGAGTAATCATTTTACTGAATCAAAAACAATAATATTAGGATATGGAGCGTACAAATTAAAGAAAAATTCTTTTGTTAATTTAATGATTCGTTTTGAAACCCTAATAGCAGCAATTCAATATTTTTCATATGCCAAATTAGGATCGCCATACATGGCTGTTGGAAGAAATTTAGCGTATACAAAAAGTGATTTTTTTAGAGTAAATGGTTTTATAGATCATATGAAAATTCTCTCCGGTGATGATGATTTATTTATTAGAGATGCTGCTACTTCTGACAATACTAATATAGCCTTAAACTCAAATAGCTATACAATCTCTGAGGCTCCTGACACTCTTAAAAAATGGTTTCGTCAGAAAAGAAGACATATATCTACTGCTCAATACTATAAATTTAAACATCAATTTTTTCTTGGACTCTTTCATGGGTCAAAATTTATATTTTTCATTTTAGCTCCATTAATTTTAACTTTTAGTCCGTCTATTATAGCTAGTAGCTTTTTTATTAGTTATCTATTACTTTCTTATATTACAATTGGTTTTTGTGCAAAAAAATTTAAAGAGAAAAATATTATTTATTATTTACCCTTTTTAGAAATATTTTTAATTCTATTTCAATTTGCTATATTTATAACCAACTCTATTTCAAAACCAAGGCATTGGAAATAACAAAGGAAATTTTGACTGCTAACATTCATAAAGCAAAAGAAGGAAACCAAGTTTCTTTTAACTTTTTATTACACCATTTCTGGTCAGACGTCTACAATTATCAGCTAAAAAGAACAAAAAACGAGAATGACGCTGAAGATATTACTATTCAATCTTTTTCAAAAGCTTTTGATAAAATCAACACATTTAATGAAAAATATCAGTTTAAAACTTGGCTAATTACAATTTCAAAAAACATACACATAGATCTCATAAGAAAAAATAAAACCACTATTAATCTATCTACATCTCAAAATCAGGAAGCAGAGGCCTATAAAATTATTGATGATAACCCCACACCAGAAGATAAAATTATTACTGAACAAAACTTAGCAAAATTATTATTAGACATCAAACAGCTGAAACCAAAATATCAAGAGGTCATTCATTTACGTTATTTTAAAGAATTGAGTTATAAAGAAATTTCTCATGAAATTAATGAGCCAATGAATAACGTTAAAATAAAACTTTTAAGAGCGAAAAAAATATTAGCAGAGATTATAAAAAAATCTTAATGAAAAAGTTGATGTTTAAATCTTTAGGGCCTGGATTGCTTTTTGCTGGGGCTGCTGTTGGAGTATCTCATTTAGTTCAGTCTACTAGAGCTGGGGCAGATTTTGGTTTTGGTTTATTATGGGCACTATTAATTGCTGCATTTTTTAAATATCCTTTTTTCCAATTTGGTCCTCGTTATGCTGCTGCAACAGGAGAGACACTGTTAGATGGTTACAAAAAATTAGGAAAAGGTGTTTTGGTGATTAGTTATAGCATTAGTTTTATAACAATGTTTATTATACAAGCTGCTGTTACCATAGTTACTGCTGGATTAGCTGTTAACCTTTTTGGATTTTTTGACATGGTTACTTGGTCTTTATTAATTACAATTCTTAGTATTACTATATTGCTTATTGGTAAATACAAACTTTTAGATAATTTGATGAAATATGTTATTTTACTATTAACTATTTGTACACTTATTGCAGTTAGCGTGGCCCTTATAAAAAATAACCAGGCATTTACCTTTACTCAAGTATTTCCAAAAGGAGCTATTGAAATTACTTTTTTAATTGCATTTTTAGGCTGGATGCCAGCACCTTTAGACATTTCAATATGGCAATCTATATGGTCATTAGAAAAAGAAAGGGCTACATTAAAAAAAACAACAACTAAACAAGCCATTTTCGATTTTAATGTTGGCTATCTTGGAACCATTTTTTTAGCTGTATGTTTTGTGATTTTAGGTGCTTTGGTAATGTATAATTCTGGTGAAAGTTTCTCTAACAAAGGAGATGTTTTTGCAGGACAATTAATAACATTATATACTAAAAATTTAGGTAATTTAGCTTATGTTTTTATTGCTATAGCTGCATTTACAACCATGTTTAGTACCACCATTACAACTCTAGATGCTTCACCTAGAACGATGACTAAAGCTAATGATTTATTGTTTTCTGAAAAAATAAAATTAAACTATTGGTTTTGGATTCTTCTATTAGGGATAGGGACCTACATCATCCTGAGATACTTTAGAAATGACATGGGGTTAATGGTTAAAATAGCAACTATACTATCTTTTCTAACAGCTCCTTTTTATGCTATTTTAAACTTTATTTTGATAAGCGGAAAGCATACACCAAAGAAATACCAACCTTCCATTTATATGAAGATATTAAGTATTTGTGGAATTATTTTTTTAATTGGATTTAGTATCTGGTTCTTATTGAATTTTTAATTGTTTTCTTCGTAACTTTGAAAAAAATTTTTAATAGTAAATGACAAACGATACAGTTGTTCTTCCTAGACGCGAAAAAAAACCAGATTGGTTACGTGTAAAGTTACCTGTAGGTAAAAAATACACTGAACTTCGAGGACTTGTAGATAAGTATAAATTAAACACTATTTGTACTAGCGGAAGTTGTCCAAATATGGGTGAATGTTGGGGAGAAGGTACTGCTACATTTATGATTTTAGGAAATATTTGTACTCGCTCTTGTGGTTTTTGTGGCGTTAAAACAGGACGACCAGAAACAGTGGAATGGGATGAGCCAGAGAAAGTGGCCAGATCCATCAAACTTATGAATATTAAACATGCTGTAATTACCTCAGTAGATAGAGATGATTTAAAAGATGGTGGTTCAATTATTTGGGCAGAAACCGTAGAGGCTATACGCAGATCAAATCCAAACACAACTTTAGAAACTTTAATTCCTGATTTTCAAGGAAAAAATTCTCAAATAGATCGAATTATAGAAGTACATCCAGAAGTAGTCTCTCACAATATGGAGACTGTTCGTAGACTTACACGAGAAGTTCGTATTCAAGCAAAATATGATAGAAGTTTAGGGGTTCTTAAATACCTTAAGGAAAAAGGAATGAGAACCAAAACAGGATTAATGTTAGGATTGGGAGAGACAGAGCAAGAAGTCATTCAAACAATGAAAGACCTCCAGGGGGTTGGATTAGATGTTTTAACAATCGGTCAGTACTTACAACCTACAAAAAAACACTTACCAGTTAAAGAATTTATTACTCCTAGTCAATTTAAAAAATATGAAACTTTAGGCTTAGAAATGGGTTTTATGTATGTAGAAAGTGGTGCATTGGTTCGCTCTTCTTACAAGGCTCATAAGCACGCCAAGTAAAATTTCATATTTTTTCATAAACATTAAACATTAAAGTTAAATAAATGTGAAAATTATATTTTTTTAACACTAAATAATCTAAATAACTAATTCTGGCACAGTAGTTGAATTATTAATTGAAAATTGATTATTTGATTTTTTAAAGTGATTTGAATTAGTTTTAACTATAAAACCATCTCCGAGGAGATGGTTTTTTAAATTTATAAATAATAGTACTAAGTTACGATTTATCAATTGCTTGGAGTTTTTTTGCTACTGCATCTACCTCATCTAATACTCTTAGTAAATTACCACTCCACAATTTTTCAATTTCATCTTCTGTGTACCCTCTTTTTACTAACTCTGAGGTTACATTTAACGTTTCAGAAGCGTCATTCCATCCATAAATTCCTCCTCCTCCGTCAAAATCTGAACTAATACCAACATGATCTAACCCCATTTTTTCTACCAAATAATCTATATGATCTACGAAATCTGCAACATCCACTGGTTTTGGATCTGAATCATTCATCATTAAAGTTGCCTCTTCTGACATTGCTCTGTATTCCTTTACATAAGTTTCTCGGTCTATAGTCTCTAATTTTCTAATCTGATCCCAAGACAGCATCTCTATTCCTCTTTCTTTGGCTAAATTTTCAATTTTTTCAGAGATAGCAGTTGAATATGCATTATGTTTTTCTGAGCTCACATAAGAGCTAAATGCTACTGTTTGAACTACCCCACCATTAGACTTCATCCATTCTAATTGCTCATCATCTAAATTTCTACTATGATTGCATAAAGCTCTTGCTGATGAATGAGATGCTATAATTGGAGCCTTGGATAGAGATATCATGTCTTTTATAGATTGTTTAGATGGATGAGAAACATCGATCATCATACCCCATTTATTCATTTCCTTAATAACCTGCTTTCCAAGATTACTCACTCCTTTGTCTATCCACAAACTATCTTTTTCTCCAGTATTAGAGTCACAAAACTGACTGTGACCGTTGTGAGATAATGACATGTATCTAGCTCCTCTGTCATAAAATTCTTTTACTCTAGATATATCTGTACCTAGTGGATAAGCATTCTCTACTCCTATCATAGCTATTTTCTTACCTTCAGCATGAAGTTCTCTGGCTTCTTTAGAGCTAACTGCTAAACCTATTCTTTGAGGTGCAATTTCTTTAGTTAATCTTTCTATAGCATCAAATTTACTAATTGCATTTTCATAAGCTTTATCATACCCATCTGGAGTTAATTCTCCTTGCCCCGTATAAACTATGAACCATGCAACATCTAATCCGCCAGCTTCCATATTGGGCAGATTTACCTGATTTCCTATGTCTTTTGTATAGTTTTTGTCAGCAGTAAAATTAGAAACACTAATATCTACATGAGTATCTAAGACTAATACTCTATTGTGAATAGCTTTTGCTTTTTCTAAAACTTTATCTGAATAATTCATAGGATTGTTTGAAGGTTGTTGAATAGTAGTACATGATACAATAAACAATGTAAAAAAGATAATTTTTAAAATTTTCATAATTAATAATTTCATTATTAATCATAAAGATACTAATCTTACTTGATTATTGTAAGTAATCTTGATGTAGAAATATATCCTAAATAAACCCTTGTTCACGCATCCAATCATCATTAAACATTTTCCCAACATACCTGCTTCCATGATCATGAAACAAAACTACTACCACATCATCTTTTGTAAAATGTTCTTTTAACTGAAGAAGCCCCTTAATTGCTGCTCCTGCAGAATTCCCCAAAAACATTCCTTCTTCTTTTGCAAGTCTTTGAGTATAAATTGCTGCATCTTTATCAGTTACTTTAGTAAATCCATCAATCAAAGAAAAGTTTACATTAAGTGGTAAGATATCTTCTCCAATACCCTCAGTAACATATGGATAAATTTCATTTTCATCAAAAACACCAGTTTCATGATATTTTTTAAAAACTGATCCGTAAGTATCTATTCCCCAAATTTTAATATTGGGATTCATCATTTTCAAATAGCTTCCAACACCAGAAATAGTTCCACCTGTTCCTACTCCAACTACAAAATGAGTTATTTTACCACTAGTTTGTTCCCATATTTCTGGACCTGTACTTTTAAAATGTGCTTTGCAATTACTTGGATTGTCATATTGGTTTACATACCAAGAATTTGGAGTTTCTTTTCCTAATTTTTTAGACACTGAATAATAAGATTTGGGGTCATCTGGCTCAACATCAGTTGGGCAAACAACTACCTCTGCTCCAACTGCTCTAAGAATATCAACTTTTTCTTTAGATTGTTTATCAGCCATTACAAAAATACACTTATATCCTTTAATTACAGCTGCTAATGCTAATCCCATACCAGTATTCCCTGAAGTACCCTCTATAATAGTTCCTCCTGGTTTTAAACGCCCATCCGCTTCTGCATCTTCAATCATCTGTAAGGCCATTCTATCTTTTACAGAATTTCCTGGATTAAAAGTTTCATATTTTGAAAGAACTAAACATGGTAAATCTTTTGTCAAATGATTTATCTTAACTAAAGGAGTATTTCCAATAGTTTCTAAAATATTATTAGCGTATTGCATTCAGTTATATATTATGGTGTAAAGGAACAAAATATTTTAGAGATAACCTTCTAGGGACTGGTGTTTTCATAAGGAGATTATTAAGCAAATTTGATAGATTTAGAAGGCTCAATCTTTGTAATAATAATAGAAGGAATAATTAACATAACAAAACACACTATCAAGGTTCCAATATTTAATAAAACTATAGATAACAAATTAATACTTACAGGGACTTCTGAAACATAATATGTAGCTGGATCTAGAGTAATAAATCCTCCATATTTCTGAATAAAAAGTAATGTTAAGCCTGCTAAATTCCCCCAAAATAATCCAATAAAAATTAAGTAAGAGGCATTGTATAAAAAAATCTTTCGTATGCTCCAATTAGTACTCCCCAAAGACTTCAAAATACCTACCATAGGTATTCGCTCTAAAATCAAAACTAAAAGTGCAGTAATCATATTTATACCTGCTACTAAGATCATAATTACTATGATAAACCATGTATTATTATCAAAAAGTTCTATCCATTCAAAAAGAGCAGGGTATTTTGCAGCTATAGTGGTAGCATCTAAAGTTGAATCTATCTCTCTGTAAATTTCATTCCCCTTGAGACTTAAATCATCAAAATTTTCTAAAATGATTTCAAACCCCCCAACTTCATTTGATTTCCATTTATTTAATCTTTGAACTTGCCTAATATCTCCTATCATCATATTTTTATCAAATTCCAAAAAACCAGTATCATAGACACCTACGATAACTAATTTTCTATTTGAAGGTAATTTATTAGTATTGTTCTTGAAGAAGGTTACATTAATTGTATCATTTAATTGTAATTTTAGTCTATTGATGACTGTTGATGACAATAGAATATCTCTCGTTCTTTTTTGATTAAAGTTCGGAAGGCCTCCTGAAATTAAATATTCCTTAAAAAAAGTCCAATCATAATCTGAAGAAACTCCTTTAAAAATTATTCCCTCAAAATCTGTTTTTGTTCTAATTAACCCAACTTGATTGGCATAAACTTGAACGTTTTTTATTCCCTCTATATTTGAAAAACTTGGGTAAAATTTCTGATTTTTATCAATAGGAATAACAGAACCATCAGAATTATTAGCATCATAGTTTGTAATTTGAACATGCCCTTTAAAACCAGAAATTTTACTTCTGATTTTCTCTCGAAGACCATCTCCTGTAGCTATTGCAATCAACATAACTATCATTCCTAATGAAATTGCCATGATAGCTATTTTTATTATTGGAGATGAAATACTATTTTTATACTCTTTGCTAGAGATAATGCGTTTCGCCAAAAATAATTCGTAATTCAATGCTATGATTTTAACTATACGTAAAAATACATATTTATTTATTCTTCTAGTAATTAGTTCAACAATCGTTTCCTTCGGTCAAGAACAGGAATCTATGCATTATATACAAACTGGTGCAGATCAAATTGGCTCATATTTACCAAAATTAAAAGGAAAAAAAATTGCGATTGTTGCAAATCAAACCTCAGTTATTTATGATAGAAAAAAAACTACCCACTTAGTAGATAGCCTAGTTTCTTTAGATTTAAATATAAAAAAAGTATTTGCTCCAGAACATGGTTTTAGAGGTAAGGCAGATGCGGGAGAGTCTATAGAGGATGGAGTAGATATAAAAACAAAACTCCCAATTATTTCTCTATACGGAAAAAATAAAAAACCTACTAA
>ERZ1046367.780-NODE-780-length-20326-cov-6.895368_pt1 | contig 20326 bp, 16 predicted proteins | sample MGYA00383091_ERZ1046367 | MGnify/ENA primary metagenome ERZ1046367 (study PRJEB29581, sample SAMEA5548361) | metagenome | biome: marine; feature: coastal; material: water | depth 50 m | study: Short-term variability in the microbial, nano- and picoplankton... | reverse complement strand
TGGCGTCCGGCCGGTGTATGTCAAATGCATCCGGGTCGTCCCATATGTCGGGTTGGCGATTGGCCGAAGCGAAGTTCAGGAAGATGGTCGTACCGGCCGGGACGTCCATGCCGCCCAGTCGGGTGTCCCGGGTGGTGACCCGGCGCCACGCGACCTGGCTGGACTCGAAACGCATGACCTCCTCGATGGCGTTGGGGATCAGCGACGGATCGGCGCAGACGGCCGCCCACTGGTCACGCCGGGGGAGCAGGCACAGCAACGTGTTGCACAGCAGTGAGGTGATGGCTTCGTGGCCGGCGAACGACAGCCCGTAGATGACCGACTCCACCTCTCGGTAGGTGATCTCGTCGGGGTGCTCGGCGTGGGCGGCCAGTAGTTCGGAGGCGAAGTCGTCGCCCGGCTGGTCCCGCTTGGACGCCGTGAAGTCGCGACAGTACCGCCAGTAGTCCAGCATGGAGTTGGCGATCTCCACCTGCTGGGTGGCGGTGGGTCGACCCCACGAGAAGGCCTTGCGTTCGCCGCACCAGTCCTTGAGCCGCTCGTCGTCGGCCGCCGGGAAGCCGATGAACCGGAAGATGGTCTCGCCGGGCAGCGGGAAGGCCAGCGCCTCCACGTACTCGGCCGGTGACCCGCCGGCCTCCATGGCGTCCAGTAGCTCGTGGGTGCGGTTCCGGATGAACGGTTCGAGGGTGCGGAGCCGCCGGTTCGAGAAGCCCTGCCGGGTGTGGACCCGGATGCGGCCGTGGTCGGGCTCCGGGCGGTTGGACATGACGGCCACCGGGTCGAAGTCCGGGGCGGCCAGGACCTCGTGGGCCTCGGCGGCCAACGGGAAGACCGGGTCCTGGACGTTGGTCGAGGCGAACGTCTCGTGGTCGGTGAACACGGCCTCGATGTCGGCCATGCGGGTCACCACCAGGGCGTCGAGGCTCTCGGCGTAGAAGACGGGGTGCTCGTCGCGCAGTCGACCGGCGATGGGGTACGGGTCGGCCTGGTAGTCGTCGTCCAGTGGGCTCCACGACGCATGCATCGGGCAGCCACTGGGCGGTGGAGGGGTCTCGGCCCGCTCCTGGTGGTAGCCGCGCTCAGCCATCGGAACCCACCTCCGGGCCGGTCCACCGGCCCGCCAGGTCGCTGGTGGCCCGGGCCAGGACCATGGTGTCGACGCCCACGCCCACGAAGGTGGCGCCGGCCGCCACGTACTCCTCGACCCGCTCGGGCGTGGTGGCCAGAACGCCGGCCGGCTTCCCGGCGGCCCGGATGGCCCCGATGGCCTCGACCACCGCGGCCCGCACCTCGGGGTGGTCGGCCTGACCGAGGTGGCCGAGGGCGGCGCCCAGATCAGACGGCCCGACGAACAGCGCGTCCACGCCGTCGACCGCCGCGATCTCGTCCAGGGCGTCCAGCGCGGCCGTCGATTCGATCTGGACGATGAGGCAGGCCTCGGCGTCGGCCCGTTCCCAGTGGTTGGTGGCCCGTCCCCAACGGGCGGCCCGGGCGCTGGCCACGCCACGCACACCGGTTGGTGGGTAACGCACGGCGGCGGCCATCTCGGCTGCGTGCTCGGCGGTGTCGACCATGGGAGCGAGGATCGTGCGGGCCCCGAGGTCCATGGCCTGTTTGAGCAGCGACCGTTCGGACCGCAGCGGCCGGATGATGGGCTCCACCGGGTAGGCGGCCACGGCCTGGAGTTGGGCCAGCGTGGTCCGCACGTCGTTGGGGGCGTGTTCCTGGTCGATGGTCAGCCAGTCGAATCCGGCACCCGCCGCGATCTCGGCGGCCACCGGGTCGGCCAGGCTCAGCCACAGGCCGTACTGGACGGCACCGCCAGTCAGCCCCTGCTTGAAGCGGTTGGGTGCGATCTCGGTTGCGTTCGGCATCAGGTGAACCCCAGGGTGAACCGGCCCAGTGGGCCGTAGTCGAAGGCGAACTCGTCGCCCGGGCGGACGTCGACCGGTCGGGTGAACGACCCGGCCAGGATGGTCTGACCGGCCAGGAGAGCGAGCCCCTGTTCGGCGTACCGGCGGGCCAACCAGACGATGCCCAGCGCCGGGTGGCCACCCACGCCGGCCGCCAGTCCGGTTTCCTCGACGGTGCCGTTGCGGCTCAGGACTCCACCGACCCACCGGAGGTCCGTCTCCCGCGGGCCGATGGCCCGGCCTCCGCAGACGATCCCCGCGTCGGCCGCGTTGTCGGCCACCGTGTCGACCACCGTCCGGGTGCGGCCCGAATCAGGGTCGATTCGCATCGACCGGGCGGCCAGCAGTTCGACGGCCGGGGTCACGTGGTCGGTGGCGTCCAGCACGTCGTCGATGGTCAGGTCGGGGCCTCCCGGTGGAGCCGTTAGGTCGCGGCCCAGCACGAAGGCCAGCTCGACCTCCACCTTGGGGTCGGTGAAGGCACCGGCCCCGATCTCGGAGTCGGGGGCGAAGACCATGGCGTCGGTCAGGAAGCCGGAGTCCGGGGTGTCGATCCGCATGGCCTGCTGCATGGCTCTCGAGGTCAGCCCGATCTTGTGGCCGACGAGGATCTCGCCACGGGCCAGTCGCAGGTCCTGCCATACGGCCTGGACCCGGTAGGCATCGTCCAGGGTCATGTCGGGGTGGACCGATGTGGACTGGCGGATCTGGGTGGCCGTCCGCTCGGCATCGTCCAGGAGGCGGGCCTCGGCCACTGCCTGTTCCGCGGAGATGGTCATGTCGCTTCTCCTTCGAACCCGGCCAGCGCGTCCTCGAGGCCCTGCATCTCGGCCAGCAGCGCGTCGAGGCGTGCCGCCCCGAAGCGCTGTTCGATCTGGCCGTAGATGGCTTCTGATTCGGGGGCCACCCGGGCCACCATCCGGCGGCCCTCGTCGGTCAACGACAGGAGAGAGCGTCGCCGATCGGCGGTGTCGGCCACCCGGTCCACCAGCCCGAGCTCCTCGAGGTCGGTGAGGATCCGCGACAGGCTGGGGGCCAGGAGGAAGGTTCGCTCAGCTACCTCGCCGACGTCCAGCGGCTCGCCCGCGCCGGTCAGGGCACGTAACACCCGCCACCGCTGTTCGGTGAGTCCGTGGGTGGCCAGGTGGGGCCGGAACCGTCGCATGGTTGCTTCCCGGGCCCGGAGCAGGGCCATGGGGAGCGATCTGGCGAATGGTCGGAGGTCGATGCCCGTCGGGGGGTCGACCGTGGGAGTGGTACCGGTCATCGGGGCGCCGGTCCGGAGAAGTCGGGGGTTCCCTCGGGCAACTCGTCGGCCACCGTGTTCCGCAACGTGCCCAGCCGGGGAACCGACACTTCGACCACGTCGCCGGGCGTCAGCCACCGTGGTGGGTCGAACCGGGCACCGGCGCCCGTCGGGGTGCCGGTGAAGATGAGGTCGCCGGGCGACAGCGTGGTGAAGGTCGACAGGTAGTGGACCTGGTAGGCGATGTCGTACTTCATGGTGGCCGTGGAGTCGTTCTGGCGGACCTCACCGTTGACCGTGGTGGTGATGTGGAGGTCGTCAAGGTCGGACCGGTGGAGTCCCGGCTCGTCGTCGGGGCTGGCCTGTCGGGTGCCCGGTTCCTCGAAGGTCGTGATCCAGGGGCCGATGGCGCCGCTGGACTCCCAGTTCTTCCCCTGGGTGACGTTGAACTTGGCGTGGCGGACCCAGTCCCGGATGGTGCCCTCGTTGCCGAGGGCCAGGCCGACCAGATGGTCGGGGGCGTCGGCCACCGGTATCCGTCGCCCTCCTCGGCCCACCACGGCCACGATCTCGCCTTCGTAGTCCAGTTGCGGGCTCTCCGGCGGGCGGACGAGTGCCCGGTCGTGCCCGGTGAAGGAGTCGGGGAAGCGGACGAACACCGAGGGATAGGAGGCGTCGGCCGGGTCGAGGTACTCGGCGGCCCGACCGCCGTAGTTGACACCGATGCAGAACACCTTGCGTGGCCAGGCCAGCGGGCGTTCGAAGGTGATGTCGGCCAGCGGGTGGTCGGCGGGCTCATCGAGGTGGTCGGCGACCTCTGCGGTGCGCTCGGCGGCCACCAGCGCCTGGAGGTCGGCGACGTCGGTGATCCGGGATCCGAGATCCACCACGCCGCTGCCGGCACGGTCCAGGACTCCCCATCGGGGGCGGTCGCCGGGAAGGGAATAGCTGAGGAGTCGCATGCAGGTGGTGGGGTGGGGGTCGGGTTTCAGCGTGGGGGTTTCACGAGATTGTTTCACATGTTATACATATGGAACCGCCGAGGGAAACAGGACCTCTCCGATGCCCCACATCACGATCGAGCACTCCGTGAATCTGGCCGACGCCCACGACGTGGATGCGCTGGTGGCCGACGTCCACGCGGTGGCTGCTATCCACCCGTGGGTGCCGATCGACGGCCTTCGCACCCGGGCCGTGGCCCGCCACCACTACCTGGTGGCCGACGGCGCGCCCGCCAATGCCTTCGTCGCCCTGACCGTGCGGGTGGGCCCCGGTCGCACCGACGACGAGAAGCAGGCCTTCCTCGACACGATCCTGGACGGGGCGATCGCCTCGGTGGAGGGCTCCGACGGATCGGCCACCAGTCTGGCCATCGCGTGGAGCATCGAGGTCCAGGAGATCGACGCCCGCTGGCGGGTGAACCGAAACCGGATCAGGACCGCCTGATGGCCGCCACCGGAACCTTCGACGAGAACCGGGAGGCCGCCGAACGCCACCTGGCCCGCTTCGCCGACCGCCCGATCCTCCACCTGGTGGGTGGTGAGGCCCAGCCGAGCGCCAGCGGGGCGACGTTCGCCAACGTCTCGCCCATCGACGGCGCCCATCTGGGTGATGTGGCTTCCGGGGACGCGGCCGACGTGGACCGGGCGGCCCGGGTAGCCGCCGACGCCTTCGTCGAGTGGGGGGCCACGCCGGGCACCGAACGCCGTCGGGTCCTCCACCGGGTGGCCGACCTGATCGAGGCCCGGGCGCACGAGATCGCGGTGGTCGAGTGCGTGGACACCGGCCAGACCATGCGCTTCATGGCCGCCGCGGCCCTCCGGGGTGCGGACAACTTCCGGTTCTTCGCCGACCGGGCCCCGTCGGCGGCTGACGGGCAGTCGCTGCCGTCAGCCGATCATGTCAATTACACGACCCGTCACCCCCTCGGCCCGGTGGGGGTCATCACCCCGTGGAACACGCCGTTCATGCTCTCCACGTGGAAGATCGCCCCGGCACTGGCCGCCGGGTGCACGGTGGTCCACAAGCCGGCCGAATGGAGCCCGTGCTCCGCCACCCTGCTGGCCGAGATCGCCCTCGAGGCGGGTCTTCCGCCGGGGGTGCTGAACGTCGTGCACGGGTTCGGCGAATCAGCGGGGCGCAGCCTCACCGAGCATCCGGCCATCCGGGCCGTGGCCTTCGTCGGCGAGTCGTCAACCGGATCGGCCATCCAGGCCCAGGGAGCGCCCACCCTCAAGCGGGTCCACTTCGAGCTGGGCGGCAAGAACCCGGTGCTGGTGTTCGACGACGCCGACCTGGACCGGGCGCTGGACGCCGTCGTGTTCATGATCTACAGCCTCAACGGCGAGCGGTGCACCAGCTCCAGTCGTCTGCTCGTGCAGGACACCATCCACGACGAGTTCGTGGAGCGCCTCACCGCCAAGATGCGCGGCGTGCGGGTCGGGCACCCGCTGGACCCGGCCAGCGTGGTCGGGCCGCTCATCCATCCCCGACACCTGGACAAGGTCGACGGTTACCGGGCCATCGCCGAGGCCGACGGTGCCGAAGTGGTGGTTGGTACGCCATGGGACGACGCCCCGGAGGGTGGCAACTGGACGGCACCTGTCCTGTTCACCGGCGCCGATCCGTCGATGCGGATCGCCCGCGAAGAGGTCTTCGGCCCCACCCTGACGGTGATGTCGTTCACCGACGAGGCCGACGCCGTCCGGATCGCCAACGACGTCGACTACGGGTTGGCCGGCTACGTATGGACCGGCGACGTGGGTCGGGCCCACCGGGTGGCCGGGGCGCTGGACGTGGGCATGGTCTGGGTCAACTCGCAGAACGTGCGCCACCTGCCCACCCCGTTCGGGGGGACCAAGGCCAGCGGCATCGGCCGGGACGGTGGCGACTGGAGCTTCGACTTCTACATGGAGACCAAGAACATCGCCATCGCGCTCGACACCCACGCCGTCCCCTCTCTGGGAGGCTGATCCGGTGAGCCTGTACGCCGTCCAGAAATTCCTGTACCAGTTGAACCGGACGCCGGACCTCCAGGACCGGTACCGGGCCGACCGTGCGGAGGCTCTGGCCGGGTTCGACCGGGCCGGCGACCTGACCGCCGACGAGGTGGCCGCCCTGGCCGCTCCCGACGTCGGCTACCTGTTCCACCTGGGCGTGAACGGCCAGATCCTCATGCATTTCGCCGCCCTGCACGGGATCGAATGGGCCGACTACCTCCAGCAGATGCGTGACGGCATCGCCACCCACGGACCGGTCCGCGAGGGCGTCTACGCCGTGACCGGCTACCCGGGTGTCGATTCCCAGGGTGCGGATCCGGGTCACCGGTCTGAGGGGAACGGGGGCTGAGGTGCCGCTCGTCTACGCCGGCGTGTGCAGCCACGCCCCGGGAATCACCGGGCGGGCCGACCAGGCCGACCCCGGGGTGCGGGCCGCCTTCGTCGAGGCGTTGGACGGTATGCGGACCGCCATCGAGGAGTCCGGTGCCGAGGCCATCGTGGTGGTGGCCGCCGAGCACTTCGCCAACTTCTTCATGGACAACATGCCGGCCTTCGCCATGGGCATGGCCGACCACTACGACGGTCCCATCGAGGACCCCGACTGGCTGGGCATCCCGAAGTTCCGGGCGCCGGGCGACCGGGATCTGTCCGGAAGGCTCGTCGCCGAGGTCATGCAGACCGTTGACGTGGCCTACAGCGAGGAGTGGCTCTTCGACCACGGCATCGCCGTCCCCCTCTCGTTCCTGACGCCCGACTTCGACCTGCCGGTGGTGCCGGTGAACGTCAACTGTCAGGGGCCACCGTTGACCCCACTGCATCGGGCGTGGGCGTTCGGTGAGGCGTTGCGACGGGCCGCCGACGCGGTGCCCGAGCGAATCGCCCTGGTGGGCACCGGAGGCATCTCCCACTGGCCGGCCACCCCGGACTCAGGGAAGATCAACGAGCCGTGGGACCGGGACTTCCTGGACCGGTGGTGCCGAAACGACCGCGATGCGCTGCTCGACTACGACGACCTGCAGGTCTACGCGGATGCCGGGCAGGGGGGATTCGAGATCCGGACCTTCCTGACGGTCAGCGCGGCGGCCGCCGGGGCGCCGGGCACCGTCCACTTCTACGCCCCGATCCCCATCTTCGCCGTGGGCTGCACGGTGGCCGACTACCGGTTGACCTGATTTCAGGTCCTTCGGCCGCTCGGCGGGGGTTACCGTCGACGGATGGTCAGGGTCGGAGTACTCACCAGTGGTGGGGACTGTCCGGGGCTGAACGCGGTCATCCGGGCCGTGGTCCGACGCGGCGAACGTCACTGGGGCGACACGCTGGTCGGCTTCCACGACGGCTGGGAGGGGGTGATCGAGGGCCGCTGGCAGGAACTCGACGTGGAGGCCATGCGGGGCTACCTGTCCCGTGGCGGCACCATGCTCGGCACGTCACGTGTCCACCCCTGGATGGCCAGCGATGCCGGCGCCGATGGATCTGATGGACCGGACAACCTCGCCCGAGCCCGGGCCACCCTGCGCGACCTGGCGCTCGACGCCCTGATCGTCATCGGCGGCGAGGGATCCCTGGCCACCGCCCACCGGGCGCACGTCGAAGGGCTGGTACCGGTGGTCGGCGTGCCCAAGACGATCGACAACGACATCCCGTGCACCGAGCAGACCTTTGGTTTTGACACCGCGGTGGCCATCGCCACCGACGCCATCGACCGCCTGCACACCACCGCCGAATCCCATGACCGGGTCATGGTGGTGGAGGTCATGGGGCGCCACGTCGGTCACATCGCCACGTGGGCCGGTATGGCCGGCGGAGCCACGGTGACCCTGGTTCCCGAACATCCCTTCGACATCGACCGGGTGGCCGACATCGTCCGGACCCGTCACGAGCGGGGTCGCTACGCCTCGATCGTGGTGGTGGCCGAGGGGGCCCGACCGGTGCCCGGAACCATGGACGTCGCTGAGCCGGAGGTTGACCGCTTCGGCCACCAGCGCCTCGGCGGCATCGGCCACGCGGTGGCCTCCGAGTTGGAGGTCCGGACCGGCTTCGACACCCGGGTGACCGTGCTGGGTCACGTGCAGCGGGGCGGCACACCGACAGCCCACGACCGGGTGCTGTCCAGCCGCTACGGCGTGGCGGCCATCGACGCCGTGCACGAGGGGGGCCTCGGCGACATGGTGGCCCTGCAAGCCGGGGTCATCACCCGGGTCCCACTGGACCAGGTGATGGGCCACCTCAAGGGCGTCGACGACGACCTGTGGGACACCGCCAACGCCCTGTTCGAGGCCCGCCTCGACGATCCGATGTAAGCGGGTCGCCGCTTCGTGCGGTGTCGGGCTCCACCCCTAGCGTCACCCTGATGGGGCGGGACCAGATTGAGCGGGACCAGATTGAGCAGGACGAGGTCGAGGGGGACGCCATCGACCGGCGGGCGTGGATCGCTCTGGCCGTTTCCACGCTGGCTGCCCTGTTGACCACCATCGACATCTCGATCGTCAACGTGGCCTTTCCGTCCATGCGACGGGACCTCGGGGCCACGGAGGCGGGCCTCTCGTGGGTGCTGTCGGGTTACTCGATCGCCTCGGGGGCGTTCCTCCTGTTGGCCGGCCGTCTCGCCGACCAGAAGGGGCGCCGTCGGCTGTTCATGATCGGGGTGGCGATATTCATGGTGGGCTCCCTTCTGTCGGGCCTCGCGCCGACCACCGGTCTCTTGATCAGCGCCCGCTTGTTCCAGGGGTTGGGTGCATCGATCCTCGGCCCGGCATCTCTGGCCATGATCCTGCCCGAGTTCCCGGCCTCGCGCCGGTCGTTGGTCATCGCCGTGTGGGGTGCCTCAGCGGCCCTCGGTGCAGCCGTTGGTCCGACCATGGGGGCGCTGCTGATCGACGCACTCTCCTGGCGGTGGATCTTCTTCGTCAATGTGCCGGTCGGGTGCCTGATTCTGGCCACCACACCCCGCTACGTCCGCGAGAGCCTTGACCCCGAGGCCCGGGGTGGCTTTGATCTGGTCGGAGTGCCGGCCGGGACCTTCGGTGTGGCACTGGTGCTGCTGGCCGTCGTGCAGGGTGACCAGTGGGGTTACACCTCGGGTGCCACGCTGGCCTCGGCGGTCAGCGGCCTGTCCCTGGTCGTCCTGCTACTGGTCCGCTCGGCCCGCCACCCGAATCCGCTGCTCGACCTGTCCCTGTTCCGCATCCGGTCCTTCTGGTCGGCGGGCGTCGGCCAGATGTTCTTCATCACCGGATTCATCGCCTCGATCCTGTTCCACACCCTCACGCTGCAGGAACTGTGGGGGTGGCCGGTGCTGTCCGCCGGCTTCGGGGTGGTGGTCGGTCCCGCCCTTTCGGCGATCCTCGGGGGCCCGGTAGGGGTGATCGTCGACCGTGTCGGCCACCGCAACATCGTGGTCTTCGGTGCCCTGATGGCATCCGTCAACGGGATCTGGTTGCGTTCCACGGTCGGTATGGAGTCGTCGTGGGCCACCACGATCCTTCCCGCCCACCTGTTCCTCGGGGTGGGCGTGGCCTGCTCGTTCGCCACCTACGCATCGTTGGGCCTGCGTGATGTACCGCCAGCCCGTTTCGCCACGGCCGGCGCCACCCTGCGGACCCTCGGTTCGATCGGCTTCGCGTCAGGCGTCGCCATCGCCATCGCCGTGTTCTCCGGTGCCCGACACCTCGGACCGCTGGCCGCCTATCAGCGCGTATGGACGATCCTGTCGGCCACCTTCCTGGTGGGCGCCGCCTTCTGCGCCGTGGCGTGCCCCGGTCGGGTCAGGCAGCCGACCCGAGGCTGACCGGCATGACCTCCCGGCCCCGGAGGATGATGCGGGCGTTGTAGGTCGGTTCGCCGGCCAGCGCCAGGTCGGGGAAGCGCCGCACGAGGCTGGTCACGGCGATCTCGCCCTCCATGCGGGCCAGCGCGGCGCCCAGACAGTGGTGCACCCCGCTGCCGAACGACACGTGGCGGTTGGCGTCGGCCCGGGTCACGTCCAGATCACCGGCCGTGTCGCCCCAGAACCTCGGGTCACGGTTGGCGCTCCCCAGGGCGGTGAGCACCATCTCGCCGGACGGCACCTCGACCCCACCGATCTCCACGTCGTGCATCATGCGACGCCCCGAGGTCTGGACCGGGCTGTCGTATCGGAGCAACTCGTCGGCCAACGTCTCGTCGACCGACTCGTCGTCACGCACCAGCGCCAGCTGGTCGGGGTGGCGCAGCAGGGCGTGGGTGCCGTTGCCGATCAGGTTCACCGTGGTCTCGTGACCGGCCACGAAGAGCAGGTTGGTCATGGCCAGCAACTCGTCGGCGTCCATGCGGTCGCCGTCGGACTCGACGGCCACCAGGTCCGAGAGCAGGTCGTCGGCCGGCTCGCGGCGCTTCCATTCGATGGCGTCGCGGAGGTAGGCCTCCATATGGTCGCCGCCCTCGATGGATGCGTCGACCTGCTCGGGGGTGAGATACGGCTCCAGCGTCTGGGTCATGGCGTGGGACCACGCCCGGACCCGTTCCACGTCGGCTTCGGGCAGGCCGAGCATGGTGTGGATGACGGCGAACGGGATGACGAAGGCGTAGTCGGCGATCAGGTCGATCGTCTCGTCGCCTGATTCGGATCGGGCCGTGAGGTCGTCGAGCAGGTCGTCGACGATGGTGGTGGTGCGGTCCCGCATGCGGGCGATGGACCGTGGCGTGAACGTGCGCTGGACCAACTTGCGGAGGCGGGTGTGGTCGGGCGGGTCGAGGGCCAGGATCGACGGTGGGCGGTCCTCGCCCCGGTTGCGGAGCCGGAGCATGTGCTCGGGCAGTTCGATCGACGACTCGAAGCGACGTACCGAGGTGTGGGGGTCGCGCAGGACCTGGTGGGCGTCGTCGTAGCGGCTGACGATGAGGATGCCCATCGGGTTGCGATGGACGGGGTCCTCGTCGCGGAGCCGGGCGTAGGTGGGGTACGGGTCGAGGAGGAACTCGGTATCGAACGGGTTCCAGGACGGTGCGCTCGAACCGTTGGTCGGTGTGTCGCTCATGGCGCGGACGCTACCGACGGACGGCTTCCCGGCCCGAACCGGGGTCGGGTCACAGGTGGCAGCCGACCGCGTGCCCGGTCCGGATGGCGCCCTCGATGTAGCCCACCGTGCCGGCATCGCCCACCACGTGGACCTCGACGTCGTCGCCCAGGACGGCACCGATGGCCTCGGCCAGCGACGGGTCCGGTTCCACCCCACCGGCCAACAGCACCGCATCGGCGGAGAACCGGACCTCCCGTGGTTCGGTGGATCCCGCATCGGCGTCGGTATCGGCAGGGGCGATCTCGGCAACCACCTCGTCGGGCGTGATGGCCAGCAGGCGGGCGCCGGTGTGGAAGTCCACGCCGTGGGCCCGGGCCTCGTGGAGGGCCCGCCACCGCCGCGGGTGGGCCATCTCGGTGGCCAGGTGGGTGCCCTCCTCGAGCACGGTGACGGTACGTCCCCGTTCGGCCAGGAACTCGGCCAGCTCGGTGCCGACCAGACCGCCGCCCACCACGACCACCCGTCGGCCCAGCGGCATCCAGCGGCGCGACAACGAGCGAACCCGGTTGAGATCGGTGGTGATGCCCAGCAGCCGACCCATGGTGAGGGCGGCCCGCACGAACGGGCCCGGGCGGCGGGCCCCGAGGTCGCCGTCGCCGGTCAACAGGCCGCGTAGGTCGTCGCCGGACAACACATGGGGCAGGTCCGCTCCAGGCACGTCGGGGCGGCCCCGGACGGCACCGGTGGCCACCACCACGGCATCGGGCCGCAGCGCGGCGACCATGGCCGGTGAGGCGGCGGTCCCGGTCCGGACGTCCACCCCGGCCTCGCCGATCGCCGCGGTCAGCCAGCGCACCAGGTCCCCGTTGAGTGGGGTGGTCAGCGAAGAGAACCGGGCCGTACCGCCCAGGTGGTCCGACCGTTCCAGCAGGGTCACCCGGTGGCCCCGTTCTGCAGCCACCCGGGCGGCCTCCATGCCGCCGGGTCCGCCGCCCACCACGACCACGTGGCCGGGGGTGGTGGCCGGGGTCGGCTCGGGTTCGTCCTGATGGCCCAGGCGGGCGTTCACCGCACAGACGGGGGCTGCCGACCAGAAGTTCTGGGCCACGCACACGAAGCAGTTGATGCAGGGGCGGACCAGATCGGGGCGCCCCTCGGCCAACCGGTTGGGCAGGTCGGGGTCGGCCAGGAGTTGGCGGCCCATGGCGATCAGGTCGGCACCGTCATCGGCCAGGATCCGCTCCCCCTCGTCGGGTCGGATCCGGCCCACCGCGATGACCGGCACGTCGACGGCCGCCTTCACGGTCCGGGCCAGGTCCTCGTACTGGCAGTCCAGCCACGGCAGGGGGCCCTCGGTGAACCCGGGCCCACCGGTGATCGACGAGTAGGCGGTGACGTGGATGGCGTCGGCGCCCGCGTCGACGGCCAACGCCGCGTACCGGGCGGCCAGGTCCGGGGTGATGCCGCCATCCAGGGCCGCATCACGGCCGTTGAGGCGGACCAGCACGGCGAAGTCCGGGCCGCAACGGGCTCGGACGGCATGCACCACGTCGACGAGCAGCCGGGCCCGATTCTCGACGCTGTCGCCGTAATCGTCGGTGCGCTGGTTCCAGGCCGGCGAGAGGAAGGTGTCGATCAGGTAACCGTGTCCGGCGTGTACCTCGATGCCGTCCAGACCGGCCGTCTGCACGCGGGCCGCCGCGTCGGCGAACTGGTCGACCACCCAGGCCAGGTCGTCGCTGGTGGCCTCGGCGTAGGTCGGCATCTTCCCGCCGGTCAGGGTGGCCATGGACATCAACTCGTCCATGGTCGTGTCGCGCATGATGGCCATGGGGTCGGCATCGGGCAGCGGGAGGCTGGGCACCAGGCTGGGCCGGTCCTCGGCGGTGTCGACCCCGGAGATGCGGCCGTGGTGGTTGGCCTGCACGACCATCTTCGCCCCGTGGGCGTGGACGGCATCGCCGAGGCGTCGCAGCCCGTCGATCACCCCGTCGTGGGACAGCGCCGGCTGGTGGCGTGCCGTGGCCCCGTGGGGGAAGGCCACCGCCGAGGTCTCCAGGATCAGCAGGCCGGCGCCACCGCGGGCCCGTTCGGCGTAGTGGGTGATCAGCGGGTCGGTGATCAGCCCGTTATCGCAGACGTTCTGGTCCATGGCCGGCAGGACGATGCGGTTCCGGAGGTCCAGTGGCCCCACCCGGACGGGGGAGAGCAACTGAGGATGGGAGGTTCGGGCAGCGGCGAAATCTGACGACACGTCAGGAATCCTGCCCGATGGAGGCGCATCGGGCCAACGCCCGTGCCCCGGTGAATCGGAAGCAGTTACTCCGGAGAGGGCACCCCGGGGGTGGTCCTCGAGCGGCGGGACTCATCGCCAGCCAGCTTCTTCAGGGATTTGCGTCGCCAGTCCTCGGTGGTGTCCACCGCGTTGAAGGTGAAGCAGTGGATGCCCGCGATGCCCAACTCGGCGGCCCGACCCGACAGCGGGGCGATGAGCTTGTTGGGGTTGTAGCCGCCGGGTGACAGCAGCCGGATGACCGACGTCTTGTTCTTCTTCAGGTAGCGGGCCGAGTGGCCGATCCCCAGGCGGATCGAGATGGTGAGCAGCTTGGTGCGGTCCACGGCCCCCGGTACGCCGAGGTGGCACGGCAGGTCCACGCCGGCCGCCCGCTGGCCGGCCAGCCAGTCGCCGATGGTCTGGGCTTCGAAGCACATCTGGGTGGCCATGTAGCCCTCCAGCCCGGCTTCGCGGATCAGCTCCTGCTTTTCGACGAGGGCGTCGACGAGGGCGTGGTCGGGAATGGTGGCGTGCCCGTCGGGGTAGGAGCCGATACCCACTACATCGATGTCGGGGCGACGGTCCAGGAACGACCGGAGGAAGCCGGCGGCGTCGGTGAAGGGTCCTCGCGGGTCGGCGTCACCACCGATGCAGAAGACCTTCTTGATGCCGATGGCGTTCACCCGCTCGACGATTCGTCCGACGTGGTCCTCGCTCTCGACCATCCGGGCCGCGAAGTGCGGGATGACGGTGAAGCCCTTCTCGGCGTACCCGGCGCACAGGTCGAGGGTGTCGTCGATGGTCTTGGCCGGTGAGCAGGTCACCGAAACGGTCGCTCCGTCCGGCAGGTGGACGCTCTGGTCGGCCAGGTTCTTCAACGGGATGAGCTCGTAGGTCATCCCCTCGAGGAGGCATCGCTGGACGGCCCGGTTCGGCCGGGATCGGGGGGTCTTGGACTGGTCGGTCCGGATTCGGGTGGCCACGCTGCCGCCCTCCTGTTGTCATTCCGGGGACGGCTGGGGCCGCCCGCTGTTGATCTGGAACTGGTGTTGCCCCGGGGCTCAGCTGAGGCCGACGATCTCGCCGTCCTCGTCGATGTCGATGCCCATGGCACCCGGCTGGGCACCGAGGCCGGGCATGGTGCGCATGTCGCCGCAGATCGGGTACACGAACCCGGCGCCCACCGAGGCCCGGACCTCCCGGACGGGAAGCGTCCAGCCGGTCGGGGCACCCTTCAGCGCCGCGTTGGAGCTGATCGAGAGGTGGGTCTTGGCGATGCAGACCGGCAGGTTCCCGAAGCCGTTGGCCTCGTAGGAGTCGATCTGCTTGTTGGCCTGCGGGGAGAAGTCCACGCCGTCGGCGCCGTACACCTTGTCGGCGACCGTCCGGATCTTGTCCCGCAGCGACATCTCGTCCGGGTAGAGCACCTTGAACTCGCTGGGCTCGTCGGCCGCCTCGGCCACCGCCTCGGCCAGTTCGGCGGCACCGGAGCCACCGTCGGCGAAGTGGGTGGTGACCGCCGAGCGGGCGTTGAACTCCTCGGCGATCTCCTTGATGGCCGCGATGTCGGCGTCGTGGTCGCCGGGGAACACGTTGATGGCCACCACCGGGGACACCCCGTGGACCTGCATGTTCTCCAACTGCTTTCGCAGGTTGTCGCCGCCCTGGTGGACCTCGTCGGGGTTCTCGGCCAGCAGGGCCTCGGGGAGGGGTCGACCGGCCACGATCTTGTGGTTCCCGGAGTGGGCCTTGAGGCCCCGAACGGTGGCCACCAGCACGGCGGCGTCCGGAGCGATGCCCGAGACGCGGCACTTGATGTTGAAGAAGCGCTCGGCGCCCATGTCGGCGCCGAAGCCGGCCTCGGTGAGGAGGTAGTCGCCGGTGTGGATGCCGATCTGGTCGGCGATGATCGACGAGTTGCCGGTGGCGATGTTGCCGAACGGGCCGCAGTGCACGAGGGCCGGGGTGCCCTCGAGGGTCTGCATGAGGTTCGGCTTGATGGCCTCCTTGAGGATGACCGTCATCGAGCCGGCCACGCCGAGGTCCTCGGCGGTGATCGGGGTGCCAGCCTTGTCGTAGCCCACCACGATGCGGCCCATGCGGGCCCGCAGGTCGGCCAGCGAGGTGCACAGGGCCAGGGCGGCCATGACCTCGGATGCCGCGGTGATGTCGAAGCCCGTCTCACGCGGTACGCCGTCCAGGCGACCGCCGAGGCCGACCACGATGTTGCGCAGGGCACGCTCGTTGATGTCCATCACCCGGCGCCACGTGATGTTGTGCATGTCCAGGCCCAGCTCGTTGCCGTGGAACAGGTGGGCGTCGAGCATGGCCGAGCACATGTTGTGCGCCGCGGTGACGGCGTGCATGTCGCCGGTCAGGTGGAGGTTGAACAGCTCCATGGGGACGACCTGGCTGTAGCCGCCGCCGGCCGCGCCGCCCTTGATGCCGAAGGTCGGGCCCATTGACGGCTGGCGGATGGCGATGGTGGCCCGCTTGCCGACATGGCTGAAGCCCTGACCCAGTCCGACGGTGGTCGTGGTCTTGCCCTCACCGAGCGGCGTGGGGGTGATGGCCGAGACCACGACGTACTTGGCCTTCGGTCCGTCGGCCATTCGGCCGATGGCGTCAAGCTTGATCTTGGCCGCGCCCTCGCCGTACAGCTCGAGGCAGTCGGCGGGGATGCCGGATTCAGCGGCGATCTCGGTGAGGGGACGCAACTTGGCGTCGCGGGCGATTTCGAGGTCAGAGGGGAACGACATTGTTCTTCTGGTTCTCCGGTTCAGGGGGGTTGTCTTCGGGGTTGTCTTCAGGGTTTTGCGGGTCGGGGTTGGCCGACGATGGGGCCGTCCAGAGCCTCGGGGAGTGTAGTCAGCGACGGGGACTGGGTCTACTGGCTGGAAAGAATCACCAACCAGAGGAAACATCACTGGTGAGGTGACATGATCAGCCGAACTCGTCGGGAATGACCTCCTTGCGACGGGCCATGAAGTCGAGCATGGCCTCGTCGGCGGCCTCGTCCAGCGGGGGCGCCTCGTAGCCGTCCAGCATCTTCTTCCAGATGCCGTTGGCCCGTTGGGCGGCGTCCAGGCTGCCGTCCTCGTCCCACTGTTCGAACGAGTCGTTGTTGGCCACGTCGGAGCGGGCGAACGCCGTCTCGAAGTTGGCCAGCGTGTGGGCCGTGCCCAGGAAGTGCTGCCCCGGGCCGACCTCCCGGATGGCGTCCAGAGCCAGGCCGTTGTCGGACATGTCCACCCCCTTGACGAAGGTGGCGGCCAGATTGCACTGGTCGGCATCGATGATGAACTTCTCGTAGCCCATGGTCAGGCCGCCCTCCAGCCATCCGGCCGAGTGGAGCATGAAGTTCACGCCGGCCATCAGCGCCGGAATGAAGGTGGCCATCGACTCGCTGGCCGCCTGAGCATCAGGCACCTTGGAGCCGCAGAGGTTTCCGCCGGAGCGGAACGGCACCCCGAGGCGTCGGGCCAGGGCGGCCACCGTGTAGAGCACGAGGGCCGGTTCGGGGGTCCCGAACGTCGGGGCGCCGGTCTGCATCGACATGGAGCTGGCGAACGAACCGAACACCACGGGGGCGCCGGGATTGACCAACTGGACGAAGGTGATGCCGGCCAGTGCCTCGGCCAGGGTCTGGGCGGCCACGCCGGCCACCGTCACCGGGGCCATGGCGCCGGCCAGGATGAATGGGCTGATCATGGTGGCCTGGTTGGACCGGGCGTAGGCCTCAGCTGCGCCCAGCATGGTGGCGTCCCACGCCATGGGCGACGAGGCGTTGATGAGGCTGGTCATCACCGTGTTCTGCTGGACGAAGTCGGTCCCGAACACGAAACCGGCCAGGTCGATGGAGTCCTGGGCTCGTTCGGCGGCCGTCACCGATCCCATGAACGGCTTGTCGCTGTACTTCAGGTGCGAATACACCATGTCGAGGTGCCGCTTGGAGACCGGGATGTCCACCGGCTCGACAATGGTGCCGCCCGAGTGGTGCAGGCCGGGGTGCAGGTAGGCCAGCTTCACGAAGTTCTGGAAATCCTGGATGGTGGCGTAGCGGCGGCCACCGTCCAGGTCGCGGACGAACGGCGAGCCGTAGGCCGGAACCAGCACCGTGGCGTCACCGCCCACCTGCACGTTGCGGGCCGGGTTGCGGCCGTGCTGGGTGTAGGTGGCGGGGGCCGAGGCCTGGATGATCTGGCGGCACATGCCGCGGGGGAACCGGACCCGCTCGCCGTCCACGTCGGCGCCCGCGTCGGCCATCAGGGTCAGGGCCGACGGGTAGTCGCGGAAGTCGACACCGATTTCCTCGAGGATGGTGTCGGCCGCGTACTCGATGGTCTCGAGGCCCTCGGTGGACAGCACCTCGAAGGGCGCCATCGTCCGGGTCAGGTAGGCCCGGGTCTCGGCCGTCGCCTCGGAGCGGGCGGCCTGGCGGGCGGCTCGGCCGCCGCCACGTCGGCCAGCGCGGGCCGGCGCCTGGAAACCCTCGGCCGTGCCGCTGGTCGCGGCCTCCCCGGCGTCACTCGTCAGGTCACTCATGGGGTGTCTTCCTCTTTCACCGCTCCGTTGCGGCGTCGTCGCCGACCGGAACGCTCCGGGCCGGCCGCTGATGCGGCGGGCCGTTCAGGGAGCGTGATCCGGGTCGACAGGCAGGGGTAGTGGGCCGTCCGGTGGGGGATGGCCATGGCGTCCACGAAGTGGTCCTGGAACGCCGGTTCGAGGGCCGTCTCGATCTTCTCGATGCGGTTCACCACGTCGACGATCGACCGGCGGGCCGAACCGGACAGCAGGGCAATGGCCGCCCCGGCGCCTGCCGCGTTGCCGACGCTGGACACCCGGTCGGGATCACAGTCCGGCACGAGGCCCAGCACCGTGGCGTGGATGGTGTCGATGTGGCTCCCGAAGGCACCGGCCAGCCCGATCTCGTCGATGGTGTCGATCCCGAGGTGGTCCATGAGCAGGCGGATGCCGGCGTACAGGGCGGCCTTGGCCAACTGGATGGCCCGGATGTCGTTCTGGGTGATGAGCAGGCGCTCACCGTCGAGGCCCAGCTCGGCGGGGTCGAACAACACGTAGGAGAAGGTCCGGCCGTCGGGCTCGATGCGAGTCGACGGCGTCGTCCCTGGGCCATCGATCACCCCGTCGGCGTCCATGAGGCCGGCCAGCCACAGTTCGGCGACCACCTCGATGATCCCGGAGCCGCAGATACCGGTCACCCCGGTGGCCGTCGCGGCCTCGGCGAACCCGTCCTCGTCGGACCACGGCTCGACGCCGATGATCCGGAAGCGGGGCTCGCCGGATGTCGGGTCGATGCGGACCCGTTCGATGGCGCCGGGCGTGGCCCGCTGGCCGGCGCTGATCTGGGCGCCCTCGAAGGCCGGGCCGGTGGGGCTGGACGCGGCCAGGATCCGGCCTCCTCCCGACAGCACGATCTCGGCGTTGGTGCCGACGTCCACGACCAGCCGGGTGTCTCCGGACTCGTCGGTGGCTTCCTGGTCGGCCGGCGGCTGATCGACAGGTTGGCCGAGCCGGGTGGCCAGGATGACGCCCGCCGTGTCGGCGCCCACGTGGCCGGCGATGCAGGGCAGCACGTGGGCCCGGGCCGCCGGGTGGGCCTCGATGCCCAGATCGGTGGCGGCCAGGTCCAGGGCCTCGTCGACGGCCAGGGCGAACGGGGCCCCACCCAGCGGGATGGGGTCGTAGCCCAGGAAGAGGTGGTGCATGACGGGGTTGCCGACCAGCACCAGCTCGAGCACCTCGTCACGCGTGGTGTCGACCTGCCCGACGAGGTCGCCCACCAGCTCGTCGAGGGCGGCACGCACCACGTTGGTCAACTCGACCTCGCCGCCCGGGTTCATCATCACGTAGGAGACCCGACTCATGAGGTCCTCGCCGAACCGGATCTGGGGATTCATGGTCCCCGCGGTGGCCAGCACCGCGCCGGTGGCCAGGTCGCAGAGATGACCGGCAATGGTCGTCGAACCGACGTCCACCGCCACGCCCAGTGCCCGATCCCGGAGGCCCGGCCAGACGGCCACGATCCGATGGTCGTCCCGGATGGCCACGGTGACCCGGCGGTTGCCGGCGGCCAGGGCCCGCTGCACGTCTGCCACCAGGCCGTCATCCACCGTGAGGTGGTGGAGGTCCCACTGGGTGGCCAGCGAATCCACGAGGCGTCGGATCTCGCCGATCGACTCGTCCAGCGTGGGCTCGGGCACCTCCACGAGTCGCAGGACCAGCACCGGGTCGAGCGCCAGGTCACCCAGGTCGACGTCCTTGCGGACCACCTGGCGGTGGACCTGGCTCTCGGCCGGAACGTCGACCACCAGGTCGCCGCAGATGGTGGCCGCGCAGCCCAGTCGGCGATCGTCGGTCAGGGGGCGTCGGCCCCGGTAGTCATCCTCGGTGGTTCCCCGGATCGAGACGTGGTCGACGGTCGCGTTGATCCCGTGCTTGGCGAACTCGCCGAACGTGGGCGTCACCTGGCAGCGGCCGCAGATGCCGCGCCCCCCGCACACCGAGTCGAGGTCGACGCCCAGTTGCCGGGCGGCGTCCAGCACCGAGGTGCCCTCGGAAAACGACCCGCGCAGCCCAGAGGGCGTGAAGACGACGAGGTGCTCGTCGGAACTTCCGGCGGGGTCGGTCATGGGCTGGTGGCTGGTGGCTGGTGGCGGTTGCCGGGACTCAGGCGCGCCGGCGGCGGTTGCCGCGGCGTTCGCGGGCGCCGGCCGGAGCATCGGGGTCACGGTGGTGGCGGATCCACGTGGCGCAGTCGGTATCGGCGCCGGCCAGCACGTCGGCGGCCTGGATGGCCGTCTTCACCTCGGGGTGCAGCGGGCTCATGATGGCCGAGGTCATGCCGTGGCTGATGGCCATGGCCAGGAACG
>ERZ1046367.757-NODE-757-length-20763-cov-4.136228_pt1 | contig 20763 bp, 17 predicted proteins | sample MGYA00383091_ERZ1046367 | MGnify/ENA primary metagenome ERZ1046367 (study PRJEB29581, sample SAMEA5548361) | metagenome | biome: marine; feature: coastal; material: water | depth 50 m | study: Short-term variability in the microbial, nano- and picoplankton... | reverse complement strand
TGGAGCCGCAGGGGTTGGCATGACGTTTGGTGTTATTCAGTACGTCTACTCAAAAAGTCTCTTGGGTTCCGTCGGGCTTAAGCCAAATGAAATGGAAGGTGGAAGGCGCGCCAAACTTCTTCTCTGGACGAAGCTTAGTTTGTTTTTAATGCTTGCTGTAATTACTTCGGGCTTGTTAGGTTTGTACACTTTCGATCCAAGGGGTTTTGCTGAAAATTTTTATTACTTCTTGACCGTTGTAGCTGGAACTTATTTTCTTTATTTGTACTTTCTTGCTGGGTTGTCTGACGGAGAGAGAAAGAATTTAGTCTTGTTGGCGCTCTTGTTTATTGCCGCGGCTGCTTTTTGGTCAGGCTTTGATCAATCTGCTGGCTCTTTAAATATATTTGCAAGAGACTACACCGACCTTTCTGTGAGTGGTTACATTATTCCAATTGGTTGGGTTCAGTTTGCCAATCCAATTTTTGTTGTTATCTTTGCTCCTGTTTTTGCTGGTATTTGGGCGCACCTTGGCAGAAGAAATCTTAATCCAAACCTGCCTGTTAAGTTTGCACTCGGTCTTGTTCTTATGGCGTTGAGTTTTATTGTTATGCTTTTCGCTGTTGGGGTTGCACTGGAGTCTTCGCCTGTAGGAATGGAGTGGCTGATTATTACCTATTTACTGCAAACCTGGGGTGAGCTCACATTGTCGCCCATTGGCTTGGCAGCTTTTTCTAGGTACTCGCCAAAAAGATACGTCGGCCAAATGTTTGGGCTTTGGTTTACCGCCTCGGCGATAGGTGGAGTATTGGCTGGACTGCTCGGTGGAGACGCCCTAGATGACGGCCTTACAAGCATGTCTCCTGTCTTTGGCTTTATGATTAAATATTATTTAATTATAGCTTTGGTCCTAGTGGTGCTTTCTTTTGTAATTAAAACCGCAAAAAAAACATAGTGCATTAACAGCAAATATTTGTTTTTATACAACAAACTCTTAGGCCTAAGATATATATATATGCATCTTTTTGTTTGGCATTTACGGTACGCTCGGTTACATTATTAATACGAACAAAACAAATTGTTTAAAAAAGGGGAGAACAAATGAAACTTATTAATCGTTTCGTTGTGGGACTTATTCTCACGCTGTTTATTGCGGTGCCAACATTCGCTCAAGTAATTGAGGAAATTACGGTTACTGCTCGTAAAAAAGAAGAGGCATTACAAGATGTTTCAATTACTGTTAATGCTCTTACTGGGGAAATGTTAGAGCGACTGGGAATTAAAGATCTCAATGATCTTACAAAAATGGACCCATCGCTAACCTTTGACCAAGGTTTTGCTCCAGATGATATTAGAATTTCAATTAGAGGGATCACCAATAATCGTGGTCGTCCTGTTGTTGCAAACGTTGTCGATGGTGTTGATATCTCAAGTGAGGCCATGTCTACTGCTGGATCCTCTTCCTTGATCTCTCCTAGAATGATGGACCTCGAAAGAGTTGAGGTTGTAAAAGGGCCTCAGGTTGCTCTTTATGGGCGAACAGCTTTTGCTGGTGCGATCCAATATGTTACCAAAGACCCTTCAAAAGAAATGGAGAGCATTGCCAGCTTAGACGTTGCACAAAGCGGTTTTCATGAAGCAAGAATCAGTTCTTCGGGTCCAATCTCAGATACGATGGGCTTTAGGTTTAATGCTTTAGCGTGGGATTTTGATGGCTTTCATACAAATCAAAACACTGGTGCTGGCGTCGGTGGTGGTGAAGGTGTTAGCGCTGCGATTACTTTTTTAATTGAGCCTAGTGACCGACTAAGAATTAAAACAAGGTTGGATTACGTCAGCGATAATTATGACATTCCAGCTTATGCAAAGGTTCAAGGGAATATAAATAGGGCAGTGCCGCAAGCAGCCAGTATGTGTAATGGTGGCTTTGTAAAAGATGCGAGCTGTGACAATGACTTTATGTGGCTAGAGCATGCTATGGCTCAAACCCCAGCTGACAAAGGTCTAATTCCTTACGCTTCTCCTTGGTACCCATTAAAGCCCGCCTACCCTGGCGGCCCAATGATTCCAGACTCAACAAAAGTGGGTTTTGGTAGCACTGGTCAAAATGCGGACAGACATACAGGTCTTAACTATGTGGGTCGTTTTGATGACATGGTAATGCTTGACTATGATGGGTTTTATCCTGATGGGAACACCTTGTCTGTAAACATGAATAGATCGTCTAAGATGAACTATAACAAGGGTCGCGATATGTTTGGCTCGACAAAAGAAGGCGCTAGGTTTCAAACCAACGTCAAATACTCGGGCGACAACCTTGAGTTTAGTTCTTGGACTCACCTTGCCAACATGGATGTTTCGCAAAACTATGACTTAGACAAAGAAGTGTTGCGACATCATAGTGTTGAGGTATCCCAAAACGGTCCAACAAAACTGTTTAGCCAAGAAATAAGAGTTGCTACACAAAGCGATGGTCCATTTAATTTCACGGGTGGTGCTCTTTATTGGCATGAAAAAATGACCCAAAACAGCAGCAACACAACTGGTATGGCTCATGGTTCTCGCTGCTTGATCCGGGTCAACAGGGATTATTTTGGGAATGTTACGCTGGTTGAAGACCTGGGTCTTTCATACTTCTCGGGCCCTTGTGGCTACACCGACACAGCAATAGCGCCTCACCTAGAGGGCTTAAATGCTGCAAGAGTCAACACGCCCCTTATAAGAGATACGTCTCATGCCTCTTTATACATGGTGTTTGACTATGACTTCTCTGAGAAACTATCGACCTCTATTGAAATGCGTTATACCGACGAAAGAGAAAAAATGACTGGTCCCGTCTATGGCGGCAATGGTGGTGTTGATAGTTGTCCTAACAACCCTTATGGGGATTGTATTGATGCGCCGTCTGGTGGTCCAGGCTCTGTAACAGTCTGTGGTAGTACTGGTCGTTGTGATTATGTGGGTATAGCCTTTGTTAAAAGCCCAGCAACCGTTCCTAATGGTTGGAGAGGTTACTCCCCAATCCCAATGAACGTTGATTCTTTTACAACACACAGCGCTTTCCTTTCACCAAAAATTACGCTTAGCTATCAAGTTAATGACGACATACTAATGTTTGGCTCCTACTCTGAGGCAAGAAAGCCTGGTGGGATTTCAACCTTGTCAGTTGGTTCGTTTAGTTTAGACCCTGATGCTGATGGCCTGCCAACTGAAACTCAATACGAGGAAGAGGTGATGGCGGTTTATGAGCTTGGAGTAAAATCCATCTGGCTAGACAACACGCTAAGAGTTAATGCTGCCTTCTTTTTTGAAGACTACACTGATCGACAAGTAAGCGTTCAAAGAATGATTGGTGATCAGCTTGGTAATGTTATAAGAAATGCAGCTGGTGGTCAGGTGAATGGTTTTGAAGTCGACATGCAGTATGCATTGAGTGAAAAAGTAATGTTGTCTGGTGGTTATTCTTTTTTAGATGCTGTCTATACTGACTTTACAAACCTCTCCACGGGTGCGGGCGAAATCTCTCGTGCTGGCAACTGCACGGTTGAACAGCTTCCTTCCGGCGAGACGTCTTGCAGAGTCGATAGGTCTGGAAACCTCTTTGAAAGAGCGCCAAAAAATTCAGCTAATATCAACCTTAATTACACAGATGAGCTAATGAGCTCTGGCGTCACTTTCTTTACAGACCTTAATGCTCGTTACCAAAGCAAGCGTGCTATTGATTTTGATAACAACGCTTGGCTTAAAGAATACTGGAGACTGGATCTCAGAATGGGTTTTTACAAAGACAATTGGGAGGGCACGCTTTACATTGAAAACCTTCTCGACGATGACACTGTAATCACGGGCGGTAATGGCCCTGATATTGGAAACTCTGACTTTAGGTTTGGAATGGTTTTCACAAACTGTCAGCCATACCCTGGTGGTCCATACATTGGGTATTGCGCTCCTGGCACAAACCCAAATGGGAAGGTTGGCGGCCCAAGCGTAACAGCGGGGCCAAGTATTGGTAATGCCTGGTATGCCAGTTTGCCTGACCCTAGACAGATTGGAATGAAGGTGACTTATCGCTTTTAATCTAATCTAGCTCTCTAATAAATAGATAAGCCCCTTTGTTTCATTGGGGCTTATTTTTTTTTAGTCGATCAAAAGAAATTTCCTCGGTCTCTCGTCCCAGTCCCTGGAGCCAGTCCCTAACTGCATAGCCGGTTCCGCTTGGCCAGGTTTTTATTTTATCTATTGGGACCATTTTGTAATCAACCAATTCAGATGCATCAAGCTTAATCTCACCCTTGCCCAACAACACCTCGTAAGCAATGATTACCTGATTCATTTGAAAGTAACTATACACCCCAACCAACGGCCCAATCTCTCCGTCCAGACCGAGTTCTTCTTTTACCTCTCTTAGGATACCCTCTTCGGCAGACTCGCCAGCTTCATGAAACCCCGTGACCAAACTAAACCAGTGCTCTGGCCACCCTATGGCTTGAACTAAAGCGACCTCGTTTTCACGGTGTGCGATAGCTGCTAAAACAGGTGTCGGGTTATTCCAATAAACATATGAACAGGTTTTTGAGCCGCATGCCATTCTTCGCTCGCCGCCAATTTCTTCTTTTAAAAGGCTGGTCTTACAAACAGGACAAAACTTAAGTTCTTCTATTACTGACATCAAGACATCTAACATCATTTTATAAAGGATAGCTAGACCCAACTAATCAATGCCTTCTGGTACAAAGCTATAAAACAAGACATAATAGGGCGCTAAATTATTAGAGGGGTTGTTATGTCTGCATATCTAGTGTCTGTTTGTGAAATAACAGATATGAACGAAAATCTAAAAACATATGCCCAGCAATCTGCTGAATTAGTTTCAAAATTTGGCGGGGAATATATTGTTAGGGGGCCCGCTATTGAAAACCTTGAGGGTGCCTTGTTGCAAGGGAAAAGCGTTATTGTTACCCGGTTTCAAGATGAGGCTTCAGTAAATGCTTTTTTTAAAAGTGAAGAGTACCAAGCACTCAAACCTATGCGCGAAGGAACTGGCATTTATGATATTGGTATATTTAATGGTGTAGAATAGTCTTCCTATGGTTTATGACAGTAACAATGTTTTTGCACAAATCTTAAGAGGAGAGATGCCCTCCTATGGGGTTTATGAGGATGAAAAAACCTATGCTTTTATGGACATCATGCCTGCCTCAAAAGGACACACGCTGGTAATTCCAAGATCAGAGGCTGTAAACATTTTTGAACTGGAGCCAGACTATATTGGCGCTGTAGCAAAAACCTCTAAGCTCGTTGCGGAGGCCATAAAAGAGGCCCTAAGCCCCTCAGGAGTATTAATAACCCAGCTTAATGGGGCCGATGCGGGACAGACCGTTTTCCACTATCATGTGCATGTAATCCCTGTTTACTCTGAGAGCCCGATGAAAATACATACAAACAAAATGGAAAACAAAGGCTTGCTAGAAACCACAGCAAATGAGATTAAAAAAAGGATTGGCTGATGGATCAATTAGTTGAGTTTACAAACAATAACTTGTTGGTAGTGGCGGCCTCTATTGGGTTTTTTTTAGCCGCAATATTTAATGAGCTTAAAATAAAAGAAGGTGATGTCTGCGGTCTCTCAACCATTGATGCCATCAAGCTAATCAACAAGAATTCAACAATCATAGACCTGAGGACGCCTGATGCTTTTGAGAAAAAACACCTATTGAACTCAATAAACATGGCTCAAGATGCTCTCACCAATGGGTTTGTAAACAAAGAAAAAAAATCACTTTTGTTTGTTTGTGAAACGGGCGGACAAAGCAAAAAAACAAGTCTTCTTTATAGGAAGGCTGGATCTGAAAACGTTTTTTATATAAAGGGCGGACTGGCAGAGTGGGAAAACAGCTCTTTGCCGCTATCTAAATAAAGGGGATGACATGGCTGACACTGAAGACTTAAAAAAAGAACGGGTTGAAAACGGCAACCTAGAAAAACTGGTTGCACTACAAACGATCTACATAAAAGATGTTTCGTTTGAGGCCCCAAACAGCCCTGGGGTTTTTTTAGAAACAGAGGTTAACCCGGAAACAAAAATTAACCTCTCTAATATGCACACCAAGGTTGGTGACAACTCCTATGATGTAGCGCTTAAAATAAAAGTGGAGTCTATGTATGGTGAAAAAACTATTTTTATTGCTGAGGTAGAACAAGGTGGTGTGTTTACCATTAAGGGTTACACTGAAGAGGAGACAAAATCACTAATCGCGGTCTTCTGCCCCAACACACTCTTTCCTTTTGTTAGAGAGGTGGTTGCATCTTTGGTTACAAAAGCAGGCTTTCCAGCCCTTTTGCTGCAACCAATAAACTTTGAAGCTCTTTATAGCCAAGCAAGAGAAGAGGCTGAAGAAGAAAAGCCTAATTAAGTTATGAATAATGAGTCGTTCTTGGTCTTTGGTGCTGGCTCTTGGGGAACGGCGCTATCAATCCAGCTATACAAAGCCGGCAATAAGGTTTTTTTAACGTCTTTTGACGAAACAAACCTTTCCATAATTAAAACAGAAAAAGAAAACAAAAAGTATTTGCCTGGTGTTGAGGTGCCAGAGGGTATTTCTATTGGGCCAATCAGCGAGGAGGCAATAGCACGGTCTACATCGATACTGATTTGTGTCAAAAGCCCTGGCTTTATAGAGGCTGCAAGCCTTCTGGGCCCAACAATGACAAACAAAAAAATAGTGTGGGCTACCAAGGGTTTTGACCCCGATAACGGTTCTTTTTTGTCCGGTGCGCTTGAAGGCATGCTGGGAAGGGCGATTCAAACAGCTGTAATTTCTGGCCCTACTTTTGCAGAAGAGCTTGCCATGGGAAAGCCGGCCGCACTAACCCTTGCGACCAAAAATATTTTAAACCCCGGTCGCTTAGCTGAAGCAATGTCTGGTGATAGCCTCAGGGTCTATACCTCTGAAGACATGATTGGGGTTCAGTTTGGGGGTGGTTTTAAAAACATTATAGCTATAGCGGCTGGTATCTCGGACGGTCTTGGTTTGGGTGCCAATGCCAAAGCAGCACTGGTTACAAGGGGTCTTGAAGAAATGAAACAACTAGGCGTGGCACTTGGCGCTGAGAAAAAAACTTTTTTTGGACTGTCTGGCTTGGGTGACCTTGTTTTAAGCTCTACAGATAACCAGTCTAGAAACAGGGCGTTGGGTGGCCTTATTGGCTCAGGTCAAAGTTTTTCTAGCTCAATAGAGCGGCTTGGCAGCGCCCCCGAGGGTGCGAACGCAATCAAGACGCTTGTAAAAAACAAAATTGTAACCGCTGACCAGCCAATATCATTTAGTGTTTATCAGGTTCTTTATGAAAACCTAAGTCCTTCTGAAGCTGCAAAAGTTCTTATGGAAAGGCCCGTTGGGGATGAGCACTAAACAAGGGTGTTGTCCAACTGCCTAATCCCCTCGTACAAAACTATAGCTACTGTATTTGATAAATTAATGCTTCTGCTTTCTTCTGTCATGGGGACCTTAAGAACCCCCAAACAATAATCTTTATTTAAAACCTCTCTTGGCAGGCCGCTTGTTTCACTCCCAAACAGGAGCGTATCATTTGGTCTAAACCTTACTTTTGTATACGGCGTTGTTCCCTTAGTCGATAGCGCAAACACTCTTGTGTTTTTAATAGAGCCCAAGCATTCGCTAATGTTTTTATGTTCTTTTATAGTTGCCAGGTCAAGGTAGTCAAGCGCGGCTCTCTTCAGTGTTTTTTTTGACAAAACAAAGCCAAGCGGGTGAATTAAATGCAGCATTGCACCCGTGTTTGCACACAGTCTTATAATGTTTCCTGTGTTAGGTGGGATTTCAGGCTGGTACAATACTATATTAAACATGGACTAAGTATGGTTGCCAACACTATAATTTCAACCCCTTTTTTAGGCCTTAATTTGGCCTCTCCAATAATTTTGCTTTCTGGTTGTGTCGGCTTTGGTAACGAATACAGTCGACTAGAGGGTTTTTCAAACAAAGATATTGGCGGTGTTGTTTTAAAAGGAACAACCCTTGAGCCAAGGCTTGGGAATAATCCTCATAGGGTTATAGAAACATCATCAGGGATGCTTAATTCTATTGGTCTTCAAAACCCTGGCGTAACAGCGGTTGTGGAAAAAATAATGCCTTCCTTGGAGCCTCTAGAAACAAATTATTTTGCAAATGTTTCAGGCTCCTCAATTGAAGAGTATGTTGAGGTAACAAAAAGATTTGACTCCTCTGAGGTTGCCGGAATAGAGCTAAACATTTCTTGTCCAAATGTTAAAAAAGGTGGGATGGAGTTTGGAAACGATCCTGTTATGACGGCGAGCGTTGTTTCAGCATGCAGAAAAACAACCTCAAAGCCCATCATCACAAAACTATCGCCCAACCAGTCTGATATTAAAAAGAGCGCACAGGCTTGCATTGACTCAGGAACAGATGGGCTCTCTGTAATAAATACGATTAGTGGAATGGCAATAGACATAGAAAAAAAAGAGCCTGTTCTTGGAAACAGGGCTGGAGGGCTCTCTGGGCCAGCCATAAAGCCCATTGCCTTGTTAAAAGTTTTTGATGTTTTTACTGTAGCTCAAAAACACAATGTTCCCATATTGGGCCAAGGCGGTATTTCTAATGCGAGCGATGCCATTGAGTTTATTTTAGCTGGGGCCACAACTGTGGGTGTCGGTACAGCCCTATTCTTTGATCCGCTTGTTTGCTCAAAAATCAACAAAGGAATTGCTGCTTATTTAGAAAAACAAAACCTTACGTCCTTAGATCAAATGGTTGGCGCCGCCCACATAAAATAAAAGCCTACCGAGTCGGTTTAGGTAGGCTTTTGGCTTTAGCGATCAGCCTGTTAGTGTGCCAACAATATGGGCTATAATCCTATATGGGTCTGCGTTTGATGCCGGCCTTCTGTCTTCAAGATAGCCGCTCCAGTTATTGTCCGTTGTGTAAATCGGAATTCTAATGCTTGCGCCTCTATCGCTGACGCCGTATGAAAAGGTGTTGATGCTTTGGGTCTCATGATCGCCTGTTAGCCTTTTATCGTTATCAGAGCCGTAAGCGGCAATTCCCTCATCGTGAACCTCGCCTAGTTTTTCACACAACGTATTCATAAGGTCCTCAGAGCCGTTGTTTCTCATTTGATCGTTTGAAAAATTTGTATGCATGCCCGAACCATTCCAGTCTCCCTCTTGTGGTTTGGGATGAGTGTTAACCGCAACACCAAACTCTTCTGCTACCAAGTGAAGAAGGTATCTGCTCATCCAGAGATCGTCTCCTGCTTTTAAGCCTTTGCCAAAACACTGGTATTCCCACTGTCCAAGTGCCACTTCAGCATTGGTTCCTGTAATCTTTATGCCCGCCTCTATGCAAGCATCCATGTGTGCTTCAGAGATTTCTCGCCCAACAACGTCGCCAGCACCAACGCCACAATAATAGTCTCCTTGGGGTCTAGGCGTTCCATCTTCCCAGCCTAAAATTGTTCCGTCTTCTGGGTTTGTAAAAAAATACTCTTGCTCAAAACCAAACCACCACTCGTCAGCAATATTGCCGCATAGGCTTCTTGTGTTGCTTGGGTGAGGGCTTTTATCTGGAGACAAAACCTCGCACATTACAAGGCTGTCAGAGTTTGCGGGGCCAGTATAAAGCGATGCTGGTTTCAAAATACAGTCTGAGCTTCCACCTTCTGCTTGCTGCGTTGATGATCCATCAAAAGACCAGTCCGGAAGGTCTGAGCCCTGGTTGCCAGGAATGTCGCCGTCTATTACTTTAACCTTGCTTCTGAGCATTGGTTCTGGCTTGTATCCATCCAGCCATACATATTCAAGTTTTTTCACATTATTCTCCTTCTGTGTTTTTTATAACAGTTAATTGTATTGCCTGATCTGGAGATATAGATCATGAGATAAACGACTCCGTTTCTTCAGCTTTCGCTTACTTGCGTCTCAAAATAAAAGTGGGGCTGCCCCAAATTCTTTTTGTTTTGCTCGGTAAAAGCACCAGGCACAGCTATAATACTTCGCCTTTAAACACGAATCAATTTATTGTTGTTTTAAAGCATTAGGGTATAAAAAATACGCTATACTTTTATTAGTTAAGGAAGGTAAAAACACAAACAAAGGGGTTGTCTTATGGCTGCCAAAAACATGGAAGAGCTGGTTTCTCTTTGTAAAAGAAGAGGCTTCATATTCCAGTCAGGAGAAATCTATGGTGGGCTTCAGGGCCTCTATGATTTCGGGCCGCTTGGGGTTGAGCTTAAAAACAACCTGAAAAAGGCATGGTGGTCCTCGATGGTTTATGAGAGGGATGATGTTGAAGGCCTTGATGCTTCGATTCTGACAAAACCAACCGTTCTTCAACACTCAGGTCATGAGGACACTTTTACTGATCCGCTGGTAGACTGCAAGTCTTGTAATTCGCGCTGGAGGGCCGACCATATTGATGGTAAAAGCTGCCCAAAATGTGGTTCAAAAGAACTCACACAGCCACGGCCGTTTAACCTGATGTTCAAAACAAACCTAGGGCCAGTAGATGACGGCTCCTCGTTTGCTTACCTTAGGCCTGAAACAGCTCAACAGATATTTACAAACTTTAAAAACATCGTAGACTCTACATCAAGATCTCTCCCTTTTGGCATAGCTCAAATTGGTAAGGCTTTCAGAAACGAGGTTACTCCTAGAAACTTTATATTTAGGGTAAGAGAGTTTGAGCAAATGGAGCTTGAGTATTTTGTTAACAAGGGTGATGACGAAAAGTGGCATGACTACTGGGTTGAGAAAAGGCTGTCTTGGTGGGAAAAACAAGGTGTTTCTCGATCCAAACTAAAAGAGCATGTTGTTCCAGCAGAGGATCTTTCACACTATTCTAAAAAAACAATAGATATTATGTACGAGTTTCCCCATGGGCTTGAAGAGCTAGAGGGCATAGCGAACAGGACTGACTTTGACCTTGGTTCCCACACTAAAAACCAAGACGACCTAAATATAGGTGCAGCGATAAAAGAAAATACAGACTCTGTTTCAAGGTTGGCTATACAGGACGTCGAAACAAAAGAGTGGTCTGTGCCCTATGTTATAGAGCCTTCAGCTGGAGTTGAGCGTGGTCTGCTGGCTGTTTTAAACGAGGCATACTCTGTTGAAAAAATAGCTGAAAACAAAGAAAGAACTGTGCTGTCTCTTGCGCCCCACCTTTCCCCAATAAAGGCGGCGATCATTCCGCTCAAAAGAAACAACGAGGACATTGTCAGAACTGCAAAAGAAGTTAAGGCTGAACTTCAGGGTCTGGGGCTTGGTCGCGTTTTGCTTGAAAACACTGGAAACATAGGAAAAAGTTATAGAAAGCATGATGAGATTGGAACGCCAATCTGTATAACGATTGACTTTGATACACTAGAAAACAAAACCATTACAGTAAGAAACAGAGACACTATGCTTCAAACAAAGGCAAATATCTCAGAGGCGCAAAAGATCCTGAAAGAGCTTTTGGTCAAGCAGTAACTCAAGGTCTAAACATCCCCTTTATTAGAAACATCCTTGGTTCTTTTTTTTACACCTCTTACCTTTTTTTGAGCTTTGTTGTTTTTGCGCTAATTGCCTGCCTTCCTGGTTTTATCTTGTCGGATAAAGCCAGGTGGGGCGTTGTCAGGATGTGGTGTGAAAGCAATATTTTTATGTGTAAAAATCTCTGTGGCCTAGACTACAAAATTATAGGTGCTGAAAAAATACCAGATAAAAAAGGCATAGTCTTTATTAAACACTCCTCTGTATATGAATTGTTTGTAGGGCTTCTTTTGTTTTCACCCTCTTCCTGGGTAGCTAAACACGAACTAATGTATTTACCGCTGTTTAGAAAGGCAATAAAGGTTTTTGGTTTTATTCCCGTTAAAAGGGGGCTTGGAAAAAGCGAGGTCTCAAGAGTAATAAGAGACGGGACAGCAAGACTGAGCGAGGGAAACTGGATTGTTATTTTTCCAGAAGGAACAAGAGTGCCGCATGGAAAGACAAAAAGATATGGCTTAAGTGGTGCGTTGCTTGCGGTTGGTACGAGCTCCAACATAACCCCTATAGCGCACAATGCAGGTAGATACTGGGGACGCAGGTCATTAATAAAAAAGAGAGGGTCTGTAGTGTTCTCAGTTGGCAGCCAGATTTCTACGTTTGGCAAGTCCTATGATGAAATCAACAAAGAGGCAAAAACATGGATAGATGCAGAGACTAAGCGAATAGATGGTCTCTAGGCCCTTCTATTCAGTTAGTTGTGTTTTATAAGCCTTTATTGTTGTTTTAGATACAACAATGCCTAGTTTCTAGTGGTTAAACGTCAAGGTTGCCGACATTTAGGGCGTTTTCTTCTATGAACTGTCGCCTTGGAGGAACCTCATCGCCCATTAGTGTAGAAAAAGCAATGTTGGCATCATCGGCATCTTCAACCGTAACCCGAAGTAACGAGCGGTTGCTGGGGTCTAGCGTGGTGTCCCATAGTTGTCCTGGGTTCATTTCACCAAGCCCTTTATATCTTTGAATGCTTTGGCCCTTTTTTGCATTTTTAAGCAGCTGGTTAAGACAGTCGCCAATGGTTTCATAGTGTATCTCGCTCTCTGCATTAGTTATAAAAACACCGTTTGCGTATGGTTTGTTGTTCGCCTGGTATGCGCCTATCGTGGCATACTCTGGAGACCTAAAAAAAGTAACAGGTATTCTCCCTGTGCTTGTTGTGCTGTTTAGGGTTTCTCTTGTTTGGAGATAGCCGAGCCCGTCTTCGTCATACTCAAGTGATATTTTACATTTTGAGCCCGCTGCTTTAGCGATCTTGTTGCAAGATCTTTGGAGCTGCTTAACCCAGCCCTCAAGTTTCTTTTTGTTTGAAGCTTCGCTTTTTGTAATAACCTTTCCACCGATCATGGCCTCAGCAACAGTCGAGGATGCTTGTTTATTGATTTTATCTTTTAGACTGCTGATCGCTATATGCTCATTTATGAGGTTAAAGAGCCCGTCTCCGTTGACGCTCTTCTTTTTGTTTTTTGTTACAAGGTCAATGCCCTGAATTGCATTGGTGATAATGATTTTATTTAGTTGTGCATCATCAGCGACATACTGTTCTTTTTTGCCTTTTTTAACCTTATAAAGTGGTGGCTGTGCAATATAAACATTGCCGTTGGCCACAAGATCTGGGAGCTCCCTATACAAAAAGGTTAAGAGAAGTGTTCTTATGTGTGCCCCATCAACGTCAGCATCAGTCATAATAATTACCTTATGGTATCTTAGTTTATCAAGATCAAACTCGTCCTCTCCTATGCCACACCCTAGTGCTGTTATAAGTGTTCCAATTTCAACCGATGAATAAATTTTGTCTTTTTGGGCCTTCTCAACGTTTAGTATTTTTCCTTTTAGCGGGAGTATCGCCTGTGTTTTTCTGTTCCTTCCCTGTTTTGCCGACCCCCCGGCTGAATCTCCCTCAACCAAAAAAATCTCGCATAGTGCAGGGTCTTTTTCTTGACAGTCTGCTAGCTTTCCAGGAAGGTTTGTTATGTCAAGCGCCCCTTTTCTTCTGGTCATCTCTCTAGCTTTTCTAGCAGCCTCTCTTGCTTTTGCAGAATCTAAAACCTTGCCCACTATTATTTTAGCTTCGGCGGGATTTTCCATTAAAAACTCTTTCAAATACTTGTTTAATACCGCCTCCACGATTCCCTTAACCTCTGAAGAAACGAGTTTGTCTTTTGTTTGAGAAGAGAACTTAGGGTCTGGAAGCTTTACAGAAATTATCGCCGTTAGTCCCTCCCGGCAGTCTTCGCCTGAAACCGTTGATTCAGACTTGGTAAAGACTTTGTCAATGTATGAGTTTATTGTTCTTGTTAGTGCGCCCCTAAAGCCAGCCAAGTGGGTTCCTCCATCTTTTTGCCTTATTGTGTTAGCAAAACAGTACATATTTTCTCTGTATGATTCATTCCACTGAAGCGCTATCTCAACTGAAACATCGCTTTTTTTCTGGTTTATATATATGACCTCTTTGTGAACTGGTGCTTGCACCCTGTTGAGATGTGATACGAACGCACTAATGCCTCCTTTAAAATAAAATGATTCTTTTTTATCGTTTTTCTCGTCTTCCAGGTTAATTCTTAGGCCTGAATTAAGATATGACATTTCCCTTAGTCTTTTGGCCAGTATCTCGTAATGAAAAACAGTGTCTGTGAATGTTTTGTTGCTGGGCTTAAAACTAATAGTTGTTCCATTTTTGTCTGATTTGCCTTGTTGCTTGAGGGGCCCAACCGGAACACCGTGTTTATATGACTGAACGTAGAGTTTTTTGTTTTTGTGAATCCTTAGCTCGAGGCTCTCAGACAATGCGTTAACAACTGAAACACCACCCCCATGAAGCCCTCCAGACACCTTGTAAGAGTCGTCATCAAACTTTCCGCCCGCATGAAGAACGGTCATGATTACTTCAGCAGCAGAAACCTTTTCTCCCTTGTGTTTGTCAACTGGTATGCCTCTGCCATTATCTTTGACCGTAATAGAATCGTCTAGGTGTATCATCACATCAATAGTATCGCAATGCCCTGCCAGCGCTTCGTCAACTGCATTGTCAACAACCTCGAAAACCATATGATGCAGGCCAGTGCCATCATCGGTGTCTCCTATGTACATGCCAGGTCTTTTTCTTACAGCATCAAGGCCCTTAAGAACCTTGATGTTTGATGAATCATATGTGTTCTTGGGCTTCTTTTTGCTTGCTTTATTTACCATAGTAGTAGGCTCTTTGTTTCTGTTTTTGTTCGGTCTCTAGGCTAGACTTCATTATACCAAAAGCAGCCTAGTTTTGCTTAAGAAATATTGTATTTCCGATGAGTTTTTTACATAGCGAGCTGTGTGTGTGTGTTGCTGTAAGTATTTGATTATTAACGTTTTTTAAGTAATCTATCACTTTGTTGGTAGATGCCTCGTCTAGGTTTGAGTCTGTTTCGTCGAAAAGAATTATTGTGTTTTTATTTGTTTGCTTTTCTATGCTTGTTTTTTGAGAAAAAATATAACTCAAAGATAGCATCTTTTCCTGTCCGTGTGACATGTGTGTTTGAGCCCTCTTTCCACTAACGCCTATCATGAAGTCATCTCTTTGTGGGCCGCACGATGTCCTTTTTAAGGCCTTGTCTTTTTCTATGTTTCTTTTTAGCGCTTCGTATAGGCTGTCCCCCCTCCAACCCCTTGTAAACTCTATTTTTGCCTCTCTACCTAAAAAAAGGTTAGACATCTCTTCAAAAGAAGGTGCTATCTCTAAGATATGTTTTTCTCTCATTTTCGTAATCTTTTCACCGTGCATGCTAAGGGTCTCGTCCCACGCCCCTACTTGCTCCGCTGTCTGCATCTCTTTCAGCGCTTTGTTTCTTTGTTTTAGGCATCTGGCATATGCCCGATGCTCCAACAAATACTCTTGTTCCACGTTGAACAGTGCCCTATCTATGGTTCTTCTTCTGTTTTCGGGAGTTCCTGAGACAACCCTGTTAACAAAAGCGTCAACCAGGCAGACCGGGTGCTCTAAAAACAGTTTTCCTTGTGTTGTTTTTTTGTTGTTTAAAAAGTGTGTTTTTTTATGCTGTTTATAACACACCAGAATCTTGTTGCTTTCTTTTGTTCTGCTCTGTATTCCCTCAACCACGAACTGGTTGGTTGCATGGTTTGCAATAGTTTCAGTTGCCTTTGTTAAAAAGGAAACGCCTGTACACATTAAGTAGATCGCCTCTAGAAAGGAGGTTTTGCCGCTGCCGTTGTCGCCAACAAGGTTGTTGACTCTTTCCAAGTCATAAATGTTGTTTTTGAGCCCCCTAAACCCAGCGAGGCTCACTCTTGATACAAACAAAAGCTACAGCCTCATCGGCATTACTACGTATTCTGTGTTTGGGTTGGTTGGGTCTGTAATAAGCGCACTAGTGTTTTCGTCGTTTAGACCCAAGCATATGAGGTTGCCGTCACAAGACGAAATTGCATCAATTAAGTAGCTTACGTTAAAGCCTAAAACAAGGCTTTTTTGTTCTTCGCTTAGGTCTATAATCTCTTTTGCTGCCTCTTGTTCTGGGTTTTCAGAGCTAACAACTAGTTCGTTGCCACTAATCTCTACTCTTACGCCTTTAAACTTTTCATTAGCAAGAATGGATACTCTTTGGAGTGCTGGCTTTAGTATGCCTGTATCTAGCATTATTTTTGTCTCTGTAGACTCAGGTATAACCCGCTTATAGTCTGGAAACTTTCCATCTATTAGTTTGGTAGTAAACTCAATGTCTCCATAGTTAAAGGTTGCTTGGTTTGCCGAATATGAAAGCTTGCAGTCTTTTTCTTCGTTCATAGTTCTTGTTAGTTCTTGTACCGCCTTTCTGGGCAATATGAACGCGCTGTCCTCAATGGATCCTTTTTCTATGTTTGTTGTGGCTTTTGCAAGTCTGTGGCCGTCTGTTGCCACTGCCGTGAGCTTGTTTGGTCCGACCTCTAGCAACAATCCATTTAAATAGAATCTAACGTCCTGTTGGGCCATAGCGAACTGTGTTTTAATAAAGATCCTGGTTAGGTCAGACTGGTTAATGGTGAAAGACTCATGTGGTTTTTTATCATCAAATACCGGGAAGTCTTGAGTCGAGAGTGTAGCTAACTTATATGAACTTTTCTTGGCCGTAATCGTCAGCTTATCGTCTGCTAAAAGCAAGTTTACAGAATCTTCATTGAGCGACCTAATTATGTCGTAAACCTTTCTCCCTGAAACGGTAAAAGACACCTTATCACTTTCTGCTTCGTTTGCTTTTGCATAAGACTTCATTTGTACCTCTAGGTCGGTTGCTGTCAATGTAAGTTTTTTGTCTGTGAGTTCAAACAAAATGTGGCCAAGAATGGGCATTGTTTGTTTCTTCTCAACAACCCCAACAACATTTTGAATGGCTGATAACAGATCTTTGGTATTAATAGTTAGTTTCATATCTTTATATTTATTATTATTATTAGTGTTGTTAATATGTTATTAATTTGAAATAAGCCTTATTTATCATATACTTATACCAAGGCTAGATTCGTGTAAGCTGTTAATAAAACTCACCATATGTGGATAAAATGTTAATAAAAGTACAGTCTTTTTTTATATACATCTTATTCACAACCTTAAAAGCCTTGTAATGTTGTTATAGTCTTCAGAGATTTTAATGTCATTTGCTTTCAACTCTTCAGTCTTTTTACAAGCATGAATAACAGTCGTGTGGTCCCTTCCACCAAAGTGTTCCCCAATCTCAGGCAAACTTTTGTCTGTTAGTTCTTTTGAGATCGCCATCGCTATCTGTCTGGGCCGGGTTATTGACCTTGTTCTTCTTTTCGAATGAAGGTCAGAAACCCTAATACTGTAGTATTCAGCTACTATTTTTTGTATATTGTCCATTGTAATTTGTCGAGACTGTAGGGCCAAAAGATCCCTCAAAGACTCTCTTGCTAGCCCGACTGTCGGGGTTCTGCCTGTAAACTTACAGCTTGCAATTACCTTTCTTAAGGCACCCTCAAGCTCTCTGACGTTAGAGCGAATTTTGCTTGCTATAAAAAACGCTACATCCTCAGGAAGATCAAAGCTCTCTAGCTCAGATTTTACCTTCAGGATAGCAACACAGGTTTCTGTCTCCGGAGGGTCAATTGAAACCGTGAGCCCCCAACCAAAGCGTGATCTGAGCCTTTCTTCTAGGCCGCTTATTTCTTTTGGGTATTTGTCGCTCGTCATTATTATTTGTTTGTTTGCTTCCAAAAGAACGTTAAAGGTGTGAAAAAACTCTTCTTGTGATTTTTCTTTTCCTGCAAAAAACTGGATATCATCTATTAGCAAAACATCTAGCGCCCTATAGGATGACTTAAACCTGTCTAGCGAATTATGCTGCAGTGCTGACACCATTTCTCCTACAAATCGCTCTGAGTGCACATATGCAACCTTTGCCTCGGGCTTGTTCTTTACAAGCTCGTTGCCGACGCTTTGCATCAAGTGTGTTTTGCCCAGACCAACACCGCCATAAATAAAAAAAGGGTTATAGGATGTCCCGGGGTTTTCTGTTATTTGTACAGCAGCAGCACGTGCAAGCTGGTTGCTTTTTCCGCCAACAAAGGTGGCAAACCTGTAGTTTGGGTTGAGGATTGAGCCAACCGCAGCTTTTTCGTTTGTTCGAGGTCCTGTGTTTTGTGATGGCCCGACTACGTCATTTTTTTCTTCGCCCACAGAGATGGCCACCGTGGTTTTTTGCTCACCCTTGTTGTCAGCTAGCGTCTTAATTTGGTCTAGGTAGTTCTTTTGAACCCAGTTTACAACAAACTTGTTTGGAGCTAGTAGAGTAAGGGTTTGGGCGCTTTCGTCTTCAATGGCAGAGAGTGGTTTTATCCATGTATTGAACTGTGTTTCAGTTAGGTCCGACCTCAATGCGCTTAAACAATCTTCCCATATACCTCTTTGCATTCTTGCTACCTTTTTTCTCAGTTTTTAATGATTAATGAAGACTAGCCATACTATACTGTTAGTTTATAGTTATCCACAGGTTGTTTTTTTGTTGACTTATTAGCGCGTCTTTCATAACCTTCTACCCCGATATTGAGTTTGGTATCATATTGTTTTTAAAAAGAGTTTTTATATATTATGAAAAGAACATTTCAACCTAGCGTTTTAAAAAGAAAGCGAACACACGGCTTCAGGTCGCGCATGTCAACAAAAGCGGGTAGAAGAGTGATTAACAACAGAAGAGCCAAAGGAAGAGCAAAGCTTGCCGTCTAGGCTGTGACCTTTAGCGGTAAAATATCTTTTGACGACGTCCTTTCTCGCGGAAAAAAAACAACAGACAGCCTCTTTTTGGTTTCATACTTAACAAAAGACCAAGGACCCGGAAGAGTGGGAATTAGCGTTCCAAAGAGGCTCGTTGGCAGAGCAACAGAAAGAAACAAAATCAAAAGAGTTGCCAGGGAGGCCTTTATCGGATCTCTTAGGCGTTTACCGGTGGATGTAATAGCCGTGTATAAAGATAGGCCGGCTCAAAAAAGAAGTGTTAAGATTGTTCGAGAAAGCATCCAGAAACACTTTGATAAAATTAAAACAGAACTAGAAACAAGAGAGAGCCAATAATGGAAAAGCTTAGAGTGCTGCTTTGGGGCGGCTTTATAATGTCGCTCTATTTGGTCTACTCACAGTGGACAGCAGATTATGCGGTCGCAAAAAAAACCCCGACCAACAACCCCGCGTCAGCAACAATGCCAGGATCTGCACAGCCACTGCAGGACGACCCCTCTTCTGCCAACACCCTCCTACTTTCTGACTCAAAACCAGAGCTTTACTCTTTGGGGCAAAACAAAACGAACAAGAGCATGCAGGCCCCAACCAACCTTGTGACACTCTCAAACGACGTTCTAGAAGTTAAAATTAACCCCAACAGAGGAGCTGACATTGTTAATGCCGTATTGCTGGGATACTTCTTGAGCAAGGACGACACAGAAAACAAGGTGCAGCTACTCTCTCTTAGCGAAGACGCCTACCACTATTTTCAAACCGGCCTTCTTTCAACAGAAAACAACGGCAGCCCTGAGCCCAACCACCAGCAACCATTTTTATACATAAGAACAAACAGAGCCAATGATGGCAGTAAAAGCGCAATATTTAGGTGGGAAAGCAGCAACATAGCTGTTAACAAAACATACACCCTGACGCCAGGTTCCTTCGAGGTTAAGCTAGCGTATGAAATAATAAACAAGGGCTATAGCGTCTACCCATACGTCCAGTACAGCCAGATAATAAAAAAAGACGCAAAGGTTGAGCGCTCCATAGTTGATGTTGAGACCTACTCTTTTGACGGAGGAATTATTTTTAATGGCGAGAGCTATGAAAAGCTCCACCCAGAGGACCTTGTTGAAAAACCAGTCATGGCAAGCCACCTAAATGGATGGCTTGCAAACATCAAGCACCACTTTGTTGTTGCCGCCATTCCGGAGGCAGAAGAAAGCTTTTCCTATCAGGCAACATACGACGAAGGCAAAAGCCTGGAAAAAATTTCAGCCGTTGGAGAAACAACAAAAACAGTGTTTCCTGGCGGCACCCAAAAAGAAGAGATGAGTTTTTACATAGGGCCAAAGCTTCAGTCAAAACTTAAAGAACTAAGGCCGGGACTAGAAAGAAGCGTTGACTATGGCGCTCTTTCTTTTCTTTCCAAGCCGCTTTTCTGGTTGCTAGAAAAAATCCACTCGTTTGTTGGCAACTGGGGGTTGTCGATAATCCTAGTGACGTTTTGTATAAAGCTGGTGTTTTATAGGCTTGCAGAGTCAAGCGGTAAATCAATGGCAAGAATGAGGTTGTTGGCGCCGAGAATCAAGGCCATTCAGGAGAGGTTCAAAGACGACAAACAAGCAGCAGGCCAAGCCACGATGGAGCTGTATAAAAAGGAAAAAGTTAACCCCCTAGCTGGTTGCTGGCCGATGCTGGTTCAGGTCCCATTTTTTATCGCCTTTTATTGGGTTTTGCTAGAAAGTGTTGAGATTAGGCAAGCACCTTTTTTTCTTTGGATACAAGACCTGTCGTCTAGAGACCCATATTTTATATTACCCATACTGATGGGCGCTGGAATGTTCTTTCAACAAAAACTAAACCCACCACCACCCGACCCCATGCAAGCAAAAGTAATGAGCTTTCTACCTGTAATGTTCACAGGTATGTTCGCCTTCTTTCCATCAGGACTGGTGCTTTATTGGCTTACAAACTCATTATTGTCTATCGCCCAACAGTGGAGACTGAACAA
>ERZ1046367.754-NODE-754-length-20792-cov-5.308145_pt1 | contig 20792 bp, 5 predicted proteins | sample MGYA00383091_ERZ1046367 | MGnify/ENA primary metagenome ERZ1046367 (study PRJEB29581, sample SAMEA5548361) | metagenome | biome: marine; feature: coastal; material: water | depth 50 m | study: Short-term variability in the microbial, nano- and picoplankton dynamics... | reverse complement strand
AATCAGTAGGCGATCCTATGAAAAATAATAGAGTATCTGTAGCATTATTAGATACTAGTGATAACACTAGCAATACAGATCCTACTCAATGGATTGATGTTGGAATTGCTTTACCACACTATGGCATAACTCCACACACAACAAAAAATAGTTCTCGTACTATTGACGAATACGACGGAGGAAGTAGTTACGGTATAACAATTCCTGAACCTGATATTGGTACTAGATGCTTAGTTGTTTTTGCTAACAGTGACAGAACCAAGGGTTTTATAATCGCATTTTTACCTAATACTTTTCAAAACACAACTACAGCAGGCAGAGGTGTTGCCAAGCCTAAGACACAGATAGCATTTAGTGATGCTGATAAATCAGAGTTTGATAGTTTAAGCACTATGTTTCCTGTGTTAGAGAAAAATTTAAAATCTTTAAAGACAGCATCAATTACCGGAATACAAAAATTAAAGTGGAGTTTTGATAAACTTATGACTCAAATACTTCAAACACAAGGTTTGTTATTAGATAGGACTAGGGGAATTACATCATCTAGTTTAGAACGGCAATCTCCTAACAATGTTATTGGTATGTCCTCAAAAGGTAGACAACTGCCTGATCCAGCAGATAACGTAGGCATATTAAACAAATATATAAGTGATCCAACCTCTTTAACTCTTAGCGAAGTTGACACTCTGTCAAGAAAGCCAGGACATAATTTAGTACTTGATGACGGCGGCATAGATGGTGAAAATAATTTAATTAGATTACGTTCTAGTAAAGGCGCCCAAATACTTTTACATGATACAAAAGATTTAATTTACATAGCAAATTCAAAAGGAACATCGTGGGTTGAAATAACATCGGATGGTAAGATAGATATATTTGCTAGTGACTCAGTTAGTCTACATACAAAAGGCGACTATAACATTACAGCAGATAGAAACTTAAATTTAAAAGCCGCTAATATTAACTTAGAATCAACAGGTGCTACTGATATCGTAACAACAGGCATTACATCAATTGATTCTGGAGGAGTAATAGGATTAACATCAGGCGGAAACATATTACAAAAAGGTACACAAATACATCTAAACTCAGACGATAATCAACCTCCAGCACATACTGGACAATCTCCAGCAAGGATACCAAACAAAGAACCATGGGGCCAGCACGAAGATTACGATCCAGCATCATTTACACTTGAAAAGACAGCAGTAACTACAGAATCACAAGTAAGTGTTAAACTAAACACCGACGGAACTATAACAACCGGTACTAGTACTACAGGAGAATAATTATGGCCAAGGTAACTAGAGTAGGAGTTGACTCTCACGTTGGACATGCTTCACCTACACCAAATCCATATCATGTAACACCATATGCTACAGGTTCAAGCGATGTAATAACAAATGGACAAAATACTGTACGAGTAGGTGACGTAACTGCTTGTGGAGATCCTGCTGTAGGAAGTAGTGCTTCTGTTTTTATAAATGGCAGAGGAGTACACAGACAGGGCGATATTACAGGTGGACATGGAAGTTGGGTACCTAATGCTTCTGCTAGTGGCAGTGATACTGTATTTGCTGGCGACTATGCTACTGAAAATTTAGGAGATGATACTATTGTATATCGTTTGCCTCCATTAGAAACCCCAGAACCAATTGAAGGTGAGCCAGAGGCAATATACATGAAAAGTCATACACCAGGTGGTGCTGCTTTACCTCCAAGAGTTGATGGCGGTCCTGTTGTTGCGGCAGGTAATTCCGACCAAGCAACAGAAAATTTTGAACCTGGGCCTCCTGGAGATTGTACAAGAAAAGACATTGGGTCAGTTTCGTCTAAGTATGAATCAAATGGTAATGCTAGTGCTATAGGACATGACTCAACAGGTGGATGGAGTTGGGGAGCATATCAAATTGCTACTAAAGTAGGAACGTTTAAAAACTATATGAACTTTTTAAACAAGCGATACAATGCCATTTATAATGAATTAGACGGTGTAGGTGGAAACACAGCATTTACACAAGGTACAGATTCAGCAAAAGCAAAATGGAAAGCACTTAAATCAGATCCAGATTTCTTACAAAGCCAACATGACTTTATACAAGTAACACACTACGATAAACTTGTAGCAAAAATTAAAGGACAAACTGGTTTAGATATTTGTGACGGCACACATTGTAACGGTCTACAAGATGCTATATGGAGTATATCTGTACAACACGGCCCGGGCTCTAGTATACCTAAAAAAGGAATTACAGCCGCAGGTGAAGGTGCTACTGATGTACAATTAATTAATGCTATCTATGATGAACGTGATAACGTAAACAAATATTTTAAATCATCAACCGCGGCTGTTAAGTCGTCTGTTGCTAATAGATTTACTTCAGAAAGAACAGACTGTTTGTCTATTTGCTAGTTTTATCTGTATTTTTCTTAAAATTTATAGTTCTTCTCTATTAGTGCTGGCTTCCCAGGCTTTGCTATGTAATCCACCCCCACACATTTCTTGACATTCGTAAGTACATAACTTATGACTAGGATCTTTCCACGTTAACGGTAAGATACTTTGAAAGTATTCATGATAAAATATTTGTTCTGCTGTATGTTGTTCTAAGTTATTCCAACCTACACCATATTCTTTTTCTAACTTGTTATAATGTGTCATATCTTCTTGCTTTGTAGCCGCAATATGGTTACAAGGCCACAAATTCATTTCGCTATCAATATACATCATTTTATTTTCTTTAAAGTCGCAGGTAACTTGCGACATGTCTGATGACTCGACAACTTCTCTATAAATTTTAGCACCCTCTTCGGTAATGTTTAAATCACTTTTAGTATTAACACCATCCTCTGTGCCTCTTTTTACTTTTTTAATATCAGTTTCTATTTCGATTGCTTTTGGTGTGTTTTGACTTTTTGCTAAGTGTTTAGCATTTTTATTTTCAAGTTCAGCATAGTTGTATTCCCAATTTCTAGTCGAAACGTGTTTATCAAATTCCCAAAAGCCCATATCTTTTGCTAATTGCTGTGCTTCATCGACTTGATGTTTGTTATGCTCAAATACAATCATTTTCCATCTTGCTTTGCCACCAGCATTAATATATGCTTGAGCATTAGCCATTACACGCTCGTGTTTAATTCCTATACGATATAACTTATTTGTATCTAGTAATCCATCAATACTAAATGTCATAATCTTTTCTATGCCTTGTGCCCTTTCGGCATAACCCATTGCTTTACCTACTCTAGCCCAACTTTCTGGTGATCTCATACTACCGTTAGTTTCCACATCTATAATATAAGGACGTTTTGCTGTCTCAATAATAATTTCTTCCCAGTCAGGTGTCATAACAGGGTCGCCGTGACAACCACAAAATACCATATTAACTGGATTATCAATAGTAACAATATGTTTCATTCCGTCTAAAAACTTGTTCCATTGTGGGGCAAGTATGTGTCGTTGCCTTAACGTAGGACGAACAATACTGGTTCCCATAAAATGTCGAGGACATAATGGACAAGCAACGTTACAAAACGTCGATGTTTCTACCTGAAATGAATCTATTTCTTTAAAATCGAACATAATTATTATATACTCACTTATTGATTACGATAAATATTTATATGAGTACTTACAGAGGATTTTCAACTCTTGGTAGCGAATTTGCTACGCCGACAATAACCGACTTCTTAGCGGTAAAAACTGATCTACAAAACAGTTTAAACGTTCGCTTAGGAGAACGAATAATGCGTCCAGAATTTGGGTGTGTTGTTTGGGACATGTTATATGAACCGTTTACTGAAGAATTAGTTGACGATTTAATTGAGAATATTACAGATATAGGAAATAGCGATCCAAGACTTGAACTACTAGACATTAGACCCACACAATATGAACACGGTATACAAGTGTCAATGATACTAAGATATATTCCTACTGATCAAACAGAAGCCATGATATATTCATTTAATCAAGAGGCGGCTGAAGTACAACAAAACACAGTAAATACAGATAATTCAAACACAGGAACAGCAAATGGCTACTAGCACAAGACAAACAAATTTATTCGTAAGTGAGGATTGGAAAAAAGTTTATCAAACTTTTAAAAGTGCTGATTTCGAAAGTTATGACTTTGAAACATTAAGATCAACAATGATATCATACCTAAGGAAGCAGTTTCCTGAGGATTTTAACGACTTTGTTGAGAGTTCAGAGTATATTGCTCTTATAGATTTAATTGCTTTCTTTGGACAATCATTAGCATATAGACAAGATTTAAATGCTCGAGAAAACTTTTTAGAAACAGCAGAACGAAGAGATTCTATTTTACGTCTTGCTAGTTTGTTATCATATAAGCCTAAAAGAAACACAACTGCTATGGGATTATTGAAAATTGTTAGTATGAGTACAACTGAAGATGTTTTTGATTCAAATAATAATAACCTAAGTGGGAAAACTATATTTTGGGATGATTCTGTAAATGCTGATTACGAAGAACAATACAATACAATTATTAATGCGGCTTTAAGTTCTGCTCAAAGAATTGGTAAGCCTGCTAACGAAGTAACTACTGGTTCAATTAAAACTCAAGAATACGAATTAAACTTGTTAGCAAATACACAACCGTTGTTGCCGTTCACAGCACCTACTAATGGTGCCGATACTAAATTTGAATTAGTAAACGGAACCACATCAGGCCAAGATTACATTTATGAAAAGTCACCTATTCCAGGATCTACATATAACTTTTTATATAGATCAGACGGAATAGGTAATTCTTCTGCTAATACTGGATTCTTTACAATGTTTAAACAAGGTACACTAGGACAACTTGATTTTAATCTTACTAGTGGCTTGCCTAATATTACATATAGCATTGATAAGGCTAACATTAATAATTCCGACGTTTGGTTATATGAACTAGAGGACGACGGTTCGGTAGGCACTGAATGGACACAAGTTCCTGCTATTAGCGGATCTAACGTTATCTATAATAGTTTAACTTTATCAAATAGAAGATTGTTTGCTGTTGAATCACAAGTTGATGATAAAATCAAACTAGTATTTGCTGATGGTGTTTTTGCTGATATCCCCAGAGGAAATTTTAGATGCTATTTTAGGCAAAGTGCTGGAACTACATACTCTATAAAAAGTACAGACATTAACAATGTTGAATTAAATTTTAGTTATATTAGTAGAACCAACCAAGAAGAAAAATTATCTATAGGATTAACACTACAGCAAAATGTTAATACAGCAAATAGAAACGAAACATTAACCAATGTAAAAAAATTAGCACCGCAGGCATACTACACACAAAATAGAATGATTAACGGTGAAGATTATAATATCTATCCGTTAACACAGTTTACAAGCATTATTAAATCAAAAGCAGTTAATAGAGCGGCAAGTGGTATTAGTAGATTCTTAGATGTTAAAGACACAACTGGAAAGTTCAGTAGTACAAATATATTCAGTGATGACGGTGTGTTTTATAAAGAATACACAACTAAAAAAGACACGTTTAGTTTTATAAACGACAATGAAATTATTAATGTAATTAAAAATACATTAGAACCAAATTTAGCCAGCAAGCCAATGTATCATTTTTACTTAGACAAGTTTGTATCTCAAGCATTCGCAAATACAGTTACTTGGGTTAAAGTGTCAAGTACGTCTAATACTACAACTGGTTACTTTAAAGATTCAACTGGACAAGCAATACAAATTGGAACAGGCGTATCAAATGTAAACAAGTATCTTACACTAAACAGCATGATTAAATTTATACCTGAAACTGGTAAGCACTTCATGTCCAACGGCACACAGATGGCAGGAACAGATACTGATCATTTAGGTGCTACCAGGCAGACATGGTCATCTATAAAGTTAGTAGATGCTAATGGCTTAGGTGGGTTAGGTGATGGATTAAAGGCACCGGGTGTCGGTGCTGTTACACTTAATGAATTAGTACCAACAGGTGCTACCGTTGAAAGAGTATTTCCTAAATGGATCAGCGACATTCCATCAGCATTAGAAACCACAATAAAAACAAATATTAAAGAATATAAAGACTTTGGTTTAAGATTTAATCATATTACTAGTACATGGTCTATTATTACTGGTGAAAATTTAGCAATTAATAAAGACTACAGTGATGATAATGCCGGAAATACTAGTGGAACAAAAATTGATGCTAGTTGGTTGGTACAATTTACAACTGATGGTGTACAATACACGGTCAAAACTAGGCAATTAGATTACTACTTTTCTAGTAAAGATGAAACTAGATTTTACTTTGATAAGGCTATAAAAATTTACGATAGTGTTACAGGCACTACAGTTAAAGATAGATGTACTGTATTAAAAGTTAACAATGAGCCAACCAGTAATAAACCATTAGAAGAAGATTATGCTTTAGATATTATTGATATGGTTACTGAAGTTGACGGTTACAAAGATAACACAAAAGTTAAAGTAACACTTGGCGATGCTGATAACGATAGTGTAACAGATAATCCTGAGATGTTTGAAAATATTGTAGGAATAGACGATCCTACAGGATTAGCAAAAAATAGAAAATTTGTTTTCTTTAGACAATTTTATGATTACGACAATATTGAAAGATATCAACCTTTAGACGAAACAGCAGTTTGTTATGATTATAAGACTATGAGAGAAATACGCAACAATAAAGGATTGTTCCCAACAGGAAAAGTATTTTATGCTACCAGTGAAAACAAATTTGCTACATCATTTAAAGACGATACAGAATCTTTAAAATCAACACCAGGTGCTGATCCAGGTGAAGAGTTTGGCGGCCAATTTGGATCTGAATTACAAGCGTATAAAGTTTATATAGGACGTAATAATTTAAAATTCCAATATAAACACAATGCTCCTAATAACAGGCGTATTGATCCTAGTCCAAGTAATTTAATTGACATGTATATATTAACACAATCTTATTCAGACTTGTACGGCGAATGGATTTTAGATGTTACGGATAAAGTTGTAAAACCAACAGAGCCTACAGCAGAATCTTTGAGAGCGGCATTTAGTTCTATTGAAAACTCTAAAAGTATTTCAGATACAATAATATATCACTCGGCAAAGTTTAAACCACTGTTTGGCGAAAAAGCAGACACTAGTTTACAAGCAACATTTAAAGTTGTAAAACTTCCAGGTGCCGGTGTTAGTGACTCAGAAGTTAAAGCATCTATTATTGACTCTATTAATGCTTACTTTAATGTTTCAAATTGGGACTTCGGTGATACGTTTTATTTCTCAGAATTAAGTGCCTTCTTACATAATACATTAGCAAATAAAATAAGTTCAGTTGTTATTGTACCAAAAAGTACATCACAAGTATTTGGTAGTTTATTCCAGATCCGTAGTAACTATGATGAAATATTAGTTAGTGGAGCAACAGTTGACGATGTAGAAATTATTGACAGTATAACAGCAACTAAGATACAAGCAGGTGGATCTATATCAAGTTTAGACACTACTACAAACACAACAGCAAGTGCTGTTACAACTAGCGGGAGCACCTCGTACTAATGGCTAAAAGAAAGACAAGTTCGTTTTTACCTAAGGCGTATCAATCAGAAAAAAATAAAAAGTTTTTAAGTGGTACATTAGACCAGTTAATGAGTAGTTCCAACCTTACAAGGATGGACGGATATATTGGTCGTAAGTATTCCCCAAGTTATAAAAGTTCAGATAATTATTTGTTATCCGCTGGTTTAAAAAGTGACTATCAATTAGAACCTGCCATTGTAATTAAAAAAGATCCAAGCATTACAAGTGATAACGACGTTGGTTCAATTGTAACATACGATGACTTACTTCACAAACTAAAAAATAATAGTGTTAATACAACAGATCACAATAAACTTTTTAATCAAGAATTTTATAACTGGTCAGGATTTATTAATTTTGACACTCTTGTAAACTATGGAAGTTATTACTGGCTCAAAGATGGACCTAATGCTGTTACAGTAACAGGTAAAGATATTAAAACATCAGGGTCATGGACAACAAAGTATGATGCTGTAAATAATGAATATTCTATATCTGAAATAAAAGGTAAAAATCCTACAATTTATGTACAACGTGGCGGCAATTACACATTCACAGCAGATCAAACAGCAGAATTTTATATACAAACAGAGCCTGGATCTATTACTGGAACAGAAAAAGTATCACCAACAAAAAGTACTAGAGAAATTTACGGTGTTGAAAACAACGGAAGTAAAACTGATATAACATTTACAGTTCCGTCAATTGATGCCCAGTCGTGGTTTGATACTGATTTAACTCTTTTACAAGACGTTAACTTAGTAAGCAATTTGCCATGGAATAAAATACAGGGCCGAAATATTACTGACCTCATTTCGCTAGACGGCGGTATTGATAACCAACGTGTGTTAGATGGCAAAACTGTTATATTTGTACAAGATTCTGATTCTGCAACAGATAACACTAATTGGACAACAACTGGTGTAGATTATACTCAAGCACCTTATAAAGACACAGGATTTTCTGTAGACAACGGCCAAGTTGCTACAGTAGATAGACAAGGTGTCTATCAAATTAGTATTGTTAGTAATAAAATTGTATTATCAAAAGTTGCTAACATAACATTTTCAAATAAAGTATATGTTACAGAAGGCACAACATATGCCGGAAGACATTTTTATAAAGCAGTAGAAACTAATCATCTTACCGTAGTGCCTGTCTTAACAGCAAAACTAGACACACTTTACTATCAACATGCTACAGATAAATCAGCATACGGAACAATTAAAATAGTTAGTGATGTTGCTCAGTCAATAAACCCAAATGACTTCTTAGGAGCAGAAACATACTCAGCACCCAACGGTGTGGTATTTACTAACGGGCTAAAAGTAAAATTTGATACAACTATTACAGAAACAAAATATAAAAGTAAGTCGTTTTATGTACAAGGCGTAGGCGAGAGTATACACTTAGTAGACGTTACATTAACTACTCCAGAAACAGACTCTGAAACTAAAGATTATATTGTAATGGCAAGAGGCGCCAAAGATATGAATGCTTGGAGTAGAGCAAATAAGTGGTTTCATAAAGATATTATTACAGCAACCGCAACTTACAATGAGGAAGTAATAAGTGTTGATGATAATTTAAGAGCAGTAAGACCTATTATTGAATACAATGCTGGGCTACACTTATATAATCATGGTACTACTGGTATTAGTGATATTGCTTTAGTTGATACAATAACCACAGACGCACTATCTAATATAAACGGCACTTTTGGTGCTTATGTTGATAACACAGAATTAAAAGCTCTAGACAAAATTATTTTTATAAAAGATAACGACTTACAAACTAGGAAAAATGTTTGGACTGTTGGTTGGAGAGATATTAACGGTGACTCAAGTATTGATTTTTTAACGCTAGGAAATGATGATACAATAACCGTTAACACAGGCAGTAGTGTTTACCTTAACAAAGGTAGAACAGGCAAAGGTAAAACTTATCATTGGAACGGCACAGACTGGATTTTATCTCAAGTTAAAACTAAAATTAATCAATATCCTATTTTTGAATTATACGACAGTAATGGTGTTAGTATTAACGACACTACAACATATCCATCAAGTGACTTTTTAGGAAACAGTTTATTTAAGTATAGCACAGGCACAGGAACAAACGATGAAGAATTAGGGTTTCCTTTAAAATACAGAACATTTAATAATATAGGTGATATTTTATTTGATAACACTTATGTTAACGAAACATTTAATTACAAAAAAACTGCGGGTGTATCAGAAGTAAGTACAGCAACTACATTAGCAAAAATAACAGACCCTTATAGCGGTGTATCATCTTATTCAAATGGCTGGACTAAAGGTATTGAAAAGAGTAGACAGTTCCAGCAAGTAGAATACATAGTCGAAGATGTAACAGAGAAGTCATATAACTTAGGAGCAAACCCCGATACACCAACAACAGCATTGCCAACAACATTTGTTTATATTAACAACAAACGTACAACAAATTTTACAATAGCATTAGAAGAGGGACTTTACAACTGTAAACTAACAGACACTCTTTCATTGGGTGATTCTATTACTATTCAATTTTATAGTCAAACAACTTCTAAAATAGCATTCTATGTAGTTCCTAAGAATTTAGAAAGTAACGGACAAAATGAAAAGTTTACTAATATTACATTAGGACAATTACAAAATCATATCACAGCATTAATTGATACTAACAAATATTTTACAGGCTCTCTACAAGGAAGTAATAATTTAAGAGACTTAGGTGGAGTGAAAGAAACAGAAGGACTTATCACACAACATAGTTCACCAATGATTCTTCCTATGGTATTCAGTCAACATAATAGTTTAAATTATATTAGCTCGTTGAAATTTGCCAATAATGAATATGAAAAATTTAAATCTAAATTCTTAACTTCTTTAGAAACTTTAGAAGGATTAGATCTATCAAACGTAAGCGAAACTGTTGATACTGTTATGGAAAATGTTAATGCCAATAAGAGTTCAACATTTCCTTTTTATACATCGGACATGGTTCCGTATGGAGCAGATGCTGAAATAACAACATATACAATTACTGACGATAGAGATAAAACGTACGAAATTGATAGTATATTTGATAATAGTGTTCCAAGCAATAGAGCTATATTAGTATACTTAAATAATGTACAATTATACAGCGGACTTGATTATACATTTGAATCGACTAGTTCAAGCATTAAACTTATTAAAACAATAGCAATTGGCGATGTACTAAAAATTGCCGACTACACTAATACATTAGGAAACTATGTTGCTCCTACCCCTACTAAACTAGGATTATATCCAAAGTTTAAACCTGAGATAGTAAGTGATAACACATATGCTGAAACACGAAATGTTATTATTGGTCATGACGGTAGTAGAACTATAGCATACGGTGATAGTAGAGACAATATTATATTAGAACTTGAAAAAAGAATTTACAACAATATTAAAACACATTATCAAGAAAATGTATTTGATATTAAAAAGTATCTGCCTGGACGTTGGAGAGCAACTGACGTAACTGTAGCAGAAGTTAACGATATTTTAGAAGATGAGTTTTTACGTTGGACTACTAAACATAGAATTAGTTATACTGACAATACATTCTTTGATGCTAACGATTCTAAAACTTGGAACTACAAAAACTTTGTAGATATACTAGACCAGAGTTTATTAAAGCAAAGCCATTGGAAGGGATTATTTAATTATTACTTTGACACTGAAAGACCTCATACTAATGCTTGGGAAATGTTTGGCTGGAGTGAAAAGCCTACTTGGTGGGAAACTAGATACGGAGTAGCACCTTATACATCAGGTAACGAAGTATTATGGAATGATGTCAGAGACGGGAAACGGTATACTAGTGCTACAGAATATACAACAAGCACTTTATATAAAAGAGAAAACATATATTCAATAATGCCAGTAACAGAAAATGGAGAGATATGTTCGCCTATTGATTGCTTAACTACTAACTCAGGCGATTTATCACCAAGCCATTCATGGAAGTATGGTGATGGTGCTCCGCCCGAAACTGCTTGGAAAAACTCTAGCAGTTATCCTTTTAGTGTACAACATTTAATGTCACTAATTAGGCCATCAGAATACTTTAGTCAACTGTTTAATAAGAGTCAAATAGTTAGAGGTACATTAACTAATCAGTTAATATTAACATCAACTAATCAACGTCAAACACCTACAGACTTAAAAGTTGACACGTCAACAACAAGATATGAAGGTTGCGGAAATTACATTTCTGATTACTTACGTTGGTTAAATGTAGATGTAAAAGCAAACCTAACAGATGTACTTACAAAATTAGATATTAAATTAGCACATAAATTAGAAGGTTATACAGATAAAAAACTTATTAAAGTATTAGCAGAACAAGTATCGCCAACCAGCACAAGTAATTCAGTTTATGTGCCAGATGAAGATTATGCTATTCATTTACATAAAACAGGCCCAATTAAAACTATCCCATACAGTGGTGTAATTATCCAAGGCAATGCTAGTGGATATACAGTATTTGGTTATAACTTAAATAATCCAAGATTTACTATTCATGATCCTATAAAAAATGGCAACTTTAAAGTTCATGATGTTAATAATGATCGGGTAACAGAGTATGAAGAATATTATACTGAAGAATCCTATGTACCATACGGAACATCGTTTGACACTAAACAAGAGGTGGCTGACTTCTTATTCTCTTATCAAAAATATTTAACAAATAGTGGTTATGATTTTGATAATAGAATGGAAGACTTTGGTACACAAAAAATTGTAGCAAACTGGACTATGAGTGTTAAAGAATTTGTTCATTGGGCAGGTCAGGGGTGGACACCAGGATCGGTTATTACATTAAGTCCTAGTTCACTAAGAGTTAGATGCTTAACATCGATGGGTGTTGCAGATGCTTTGTCTAATACCCAAGCAGAAACAAATGTATTAAATGCTAACTATGAACCTTTAAGACCTGGTTCATATAAAATGAATAGGCAAGATAATGAATTTGAAATAACACCAAATGAAATTGTTGGAGGCATTTATCTTGTTAATGCTAAACTTGTTCAATATGAGCATGTATTGGTGTTTAACAATATAACAAAATTTAATGACGTAATATATCAACCTGGTTTAGGAAATAGGCAATATAGACTACGTTTAGTAGGAAGTAAAACAGGAGGCTGGGACGGTAGTTTATCAGCACAAGGATTTATTTATAACGACGGAAACGTTCCTAGTTGGGTAGCAAATACAAACTATGCTAGGGGAGATATTGTTAGATTTAGGGACACTTTATATACTAGTTCTACAGCACATACAAGTTCATCTAAATTTATATATGAGAATTGGACTCAAACAGACTCATTTAAAATAGGACTACTTCCTAACTTTGATACATTAGGCAAAAACTTTGAAAGTTTTTATGATATTAATGCTGTTAACCTAGAAAGCGAAACAGACAAATACGGCAAAGGTGCTATTGGTTATCAAAATAGAGAATACTTTAATCAAATTGGTATGGACGATGTTAGCCAGGTTAAGTTTTATCAAGGCATGTTACAGGAAAAAGGTACAACAAATGCTGTTAACAAATTAATTAGAAGTAAGTTTGATAAAATTAGTAGTGATATTAATTTTTATGAAGAGTGGGCTATTAGGAATGCCGAGTACGGAGCAACTGACTTAAACTCTAGAGTTGAAATAGAACTAAACGAAGAAGGGTTTGTAGACAATCCGCAACCTATTACAATACTTAATACAACACAAGAAAAATCTAGTGTTGATAGCAAGACTGAATACTTAACAAGTGAATTGTATAAAGCACCAGCAGATATAAATTATGACTGGGTACCAGTAAGGAAAAACTATGTCGCTGGTCATAACAACAATGTATTTTATGATGATTTATATCCTAATGCTGGATACCCTAAATTAACAGATGCTGACGCTACATTGTTTTACAATAAAGATACAGGTACATTAAAAGATTTAACACCTGACATGAACATAGGCTATACACTTTGGGTCGCAGAAGATGCCACCGGTGACTGGGATATGAAATACTTAGATACCACTGCTATAGAAGTTACTAATTGCGATGGCGGGACGACAGGTGACAACTGGACTTGGACAACTACTGATGACCATTTATTACAAATAGGAGACATTGTTGTTGTTAAAGGATTTCATACAGATGATACTAAGTTACTACGAAATGGTGTGTATACTATTACATCAGTACCAACTACATCAACATTTACAACAACCGGGCGTGGCGGCGAAGAAGGCGCAGGTTCGGAAGATGGATCTAGTGTATTATTAAAATTTAAAAGTGTTAGATTTAAAGACGGTGAACAAATTACAGCACCTAAACTAGGATGGCAAACAAACGATAAGTTTTATGTAGATAAAGATGAAGCAGGTTATTGGTTTGTAGCAAAGAAGAATACATCCTTTGTTGAGCAACAATCAATTACTCCATTGTTAGGAGTGGCCGACGAAGAGTTTGGCGATGCTATTTGCTCTGACATGGACAACCAATGGTTAGTTGTTGGACAAAAGTCAAATAATAGAATACAAGTATACACTCCTAATCCTTCGGACTTATCACAAAATGCTGTAATTAATAGTACTGTCAGTGGCGTTCTAGAATTAGGTGCCAGTGTTAGTACAGGTTCGCCGATATGGTCTAAACCTCCAAAAACAACAGATAGTAAAAAAGTACAAGGAAGATACAAAGAAGACTTTCTTGGAAAATATGAGGAATGGGAAAACAGTAAACGTTGGCTAGTTGTTGGAGCACCGGGTACTGATAGCAATAAAGGTTCTGTAATATTTTATTATTACGATTCAAAGAGTGGTACATTCTTACCAGGAACTATCGACCAGCCAACAGGATTAACAACAAGTGCTAAGTTTGGTAGTACTGTAAAAATGAGTGCTAATGAATTATGGTGTGCGGTTTCGGCTCCTGGAGATAAAAAAGTATTTTTATATAACAGAATGTTAATAGAATCAAGCACAGGAGAAAGTACTTATAGTACTACTGGTAACGGTAGTCAAACACAATTTGTCTTAGACAGTTGGTGGGCTAAAATAAACTCATCGTCAGAATTATACATTCGTATAAATTCAACTGAGTTAATGGCTACTAGAGATTTTTCATATAATCCGGCCACCAGAACAATTACATTTACTACTGCTCCTGCAAATACCGCGGCAATTAGTATAGCATACTTAGGCGGTTGGAGACTTTCAGAAACATTTACAGGCGCAACTGCTGACTACGGGACTAGCATTAGTTTAGATAGTAACGGTAGACATTTAGTTATTGGCGCTCCTAATACAACAACTGTAGGTGATGTTAGTGTAACAAACATGGGTGCCGCCGAAATTAAAACAAGACACTGGCAAGTTTTCACAGGTGATGGTACAACTAAAGCATTTAGTCTTGATGTGTCAGATCTAACAGGTATTATAGTTTATCAAAACGGTGATCCGGTTCGAAGAGTGAACGACGATAGTTCTATATTATGGACAGTATCTGGTAACACAGTTACGTTTACATCAGCGCCACTACATAATGACGAAATAGCGATATGGACAAACGAATGGTTACCATTACAAACAATTATACCAAGTGGCAATGGTAGACAAGAAAACGGACAATTTGGATCGTCGGCGATCGCAATGGACGAAACAGCACAAACAATTTATGTTGGTGTTCCAGAAGCAGACGGTGTTATAGAAAATTCAGGGTTAATACAAGTATTTGAAAGAAATCAAAATATAAGTGCAGGTAAACTAGTTTTATCTTCAGAACAAGAAGGCTTTACATCATACAATACAGGTGAAAGTTTTTATATAAACGGGTATAAAGTTACAGCATCAGGAACTACTATTGAGTCGATATCAAAAGATATTAATGATGCTAACATACCAGGCATTACATCAACAGTTACAGGTGTTAGTCCTGATCAAATTTTAAGTGTTAGCCATAGTTCAGGAGTATTGAATTCTATTGATATTACTCCGGGAGTAACAGGCACTATATATAAAGACATCGGATTAAAGCCATTTACTACACCAACAGACATTACACTAAATCAAGAAATTGCGAGTGGTCATAAGTTTGGTGAAGTTATTGAAGTTGGTAGAAGTAATGACTTGTTAGTTGTAGGTTGCCCTAGCGGTTCAAGTCGTGCTTACACTACAATGGATAGCAAAAAAACATTATTTGACGGCAGTGGTACTAGATTTACTGTCCAAACATATTACACAGGCTCAACTCATGTATTCCAAAAATTAGGAAAGACTTGGGTCGAAGCAGATAGTTTGTACACAAACAATTTGTCTATTAATGATAAATTTGGCTCTAGTATAGCGATTACTAATGATAGTGTATTTGTTGGAGCACCGTGGGAAGATGACGGTACTACACAAAATACAGGTAAAGTTATAAGATATAAAAAGTCAGGCGAGTTGTTTAGCATTGACGAAAGAGAAGAACCACTAGTTGACGTTGATAGAATTAACAAAGCATTTTTATATAATAAAAGTACAAACAATATTTTAACATACTTAGATTATATTGATCCTATTAAAGGAAAAATACTAGGCGAAGCAGAACAAAATATTGATTATAAAACAGCATGGGATCCTGCTGTTTACAATTACAGTACTGGAACTAGGGCCGTTAACAAAGGCGATACTCCTTGGATTAATGAGTCATTTGTTGGAAAAATTTGGTGGGATTTAAGTGAACTTAAATTTATTAATTACGAGCAAGGTGACGTGGATTATAAGTCTTTATTTTGGGGAGGATTATTTCCTGGAAGTAAAATAGGAATTTATGAGTGGGTTGAATCGCCTGTTCCTCCAATTAATTATACTCCTGGAGTTGCGAAATATGGCAACGATGCTTATGTACAAATTGAAAAACTTAATACCACTACTAATAACTTAGAAACAAAATATTATTTTTGGGCGGAAGGTATAACTGAAATCAATATTAACAAAACATTAAGTACTCAAGGTATTGTAAAACTTATTGAAGACCCTACATTAAACGGCGGAGGATTTGTACAGTTTGCTGGAAAAAACCAATTAGCACTAGTTAATGTATCAAGATATTTAGAAGCAACTAATACAGTATTAGCAATAGAGTACGATAAAAAACCAAACGATAAAATACTACACACAGAATGGGAATTAATACCCGAAGGTAGCACATCACTTGAAATACCAGACCATTTGTTTAATAAAATTAAAGACAGTTTAGCAGGAGCAGATAAGTCTGGCAACATAGTACCTGATATTAATCTTAGTGCTGGTGACAAATATGGTATTAATATAAGACCAAGGCAAGGTGTGTTTATGAACAGATATCTTGCCTTAAAAGAATACCTAACATATGTGAATAATGTTATTAAAAAGTATAACATAGTAGACAATTTAGACTTTAGCCTGTTGAACGAAGAAGAGCCATTACCTCTATCTACCTCAAACAAATATGACGAGAAAGTTTTAAATTTAACAGAATTAACTTACGTTAATGTAGCAATTAAAGATACAGGTTACAATGTATTAGTTGAAACAGATTCAGAAGTAGGCGGCAGGTGGAGTATACACTCTTTACAAACCGACGACACATGGTTAAGAACTAGAACACAAAGTTATGATACTAAAAAGTTTTGGAGTTACACAGACTGGTATGAACCAGGTTATACTGTAGATACTAACGTTGATTATCGTTATACTGACTTTAATAAAGTATACGAAAATGAAAGTATAATAGCAGATAAAAGTATTATTAAAATTACAACTGGTTCTAGTTGGGATCTATATGTTAAAGAAGATGGCAAGCATACTCTTATAGGACAAAAGAATGGTACTTTAAAGTTTGGTGATGATTTGTATGATTATGTTAAAACTAATTACGGCTTTGACACTGACGGATACGACTTTAACTTAATGGATACTGAGCCTCAAATAGAAACTAGAAATATTATCGACTCTATTAAAAATCAAATTCTCATTAACGATTTACAAAACGAACATAACAAATTAATGTTTGTACTATTAAAGTTTGTACTTCAAGAACAAAACTATGTTGATTGGATTTTTAAAACAAGTTTTGTTCAGGTTAAGCACAACTTAAGAGCACTAGACCAGTTTCCTACGTATCAAAGAGATAACCAAGAATTTGTTAAAAATTATATTAACGAAGTAAAACCTTACCACACAAAGATTAGAGAATATGTGTTAGGTTATACCAAACAAGAAACATATGACGGCGATATTTCAGACTTTGATCTACCTTCAACGTATGATCAAATTACTAAGACATTTAGATCGCCAAATAAAGAAAAAAGTCACGATAGCAATACAATAGAAAATAGTAATGCTTATAAAATGTGGAGAGAAAACTATACATATTCAGTTGATAGCGTTCGACTGTCACGTTGGGGAGTAGGGTACCAAACAGCACCTATATTAACATTCTCAGCACCAGAAGAAGCAGGCGGCGTTACTGCTACAGCAACTTGTACAATAAAAGACAATCATATAGATGTAGTAACAATGACTAACAACGGTAGCGGTTATACTGCTCCTCCGATAGTAACAGTATCTGGCGGTAGTCCTACAATTGATGCTATCATACATCCTGTACTTGGAAATAATAAGACTAGAAAAATAAAAGAAACATTAAAATTTGATAGAATTAAATTTAGTTCTAATGTTAAAACATGGGCAAAAAATACTGCCTACACAACTAGCGATATTATTCAATATAATAACGAAGCATACACAGTTAATGAAAACTTCACATCTGGAGCATCTTTTGACAGTGATAAGTTAACAGTTAAACTAGATGCTACATTTGATAATGCTATGGATAGAACTATGGCATACTACAATCCAGAATCAGGGAATGATGCTGTAGACTTAGGAACAATATTCAAAGGTATTACTTACCCAGGAACAAAAGTACAAGGCCCACTATTTGCGGCTGAGCCAGGATATGATAAATCCAAATTTGATAGTAAGGCATTTGACAATTATGATGTCGACAGTGACGGCAGATTTGTCTTAAGTTCTAGAAATTTAGATTTAGATTTAGAAAGTAAATTTAATGATACACAACTAGGATTGAGACCAGAAGATATTATTGTTGACGGTAGTAGTAAATTTGTTGATGCTTATAGTTCTCATGCTCCAGAAGAGTTTGTACCAGGTAGAGTATTTGATAGTTTAAGTATTAATGTACTAACAGCGCCGAGCACAGATACAGATGGAGACGGAGCATTAGGATTTCCTATCTATGCTATTAACTATAAAGGTGATGGCACAAACAAAGTATTTAAATTTGGCGACGACAAAATAGGAACAGATCAAGAAGTTATTGTTTGGTCAAAATTAGGCGGTAGAAAAGCCAGTACTGATTATACAATTGACTGGACATTAAAAACGGTCACGTTTACAACAGCACCTGCGGCAGGTGAAGTGATTGAGTTAACAAGTTTTGGTAACACAGGCGACTCGGTATTACTTGATTATGAATTTACAGCATATGCTAGTACTTCTAATGTTCGTTTACCAATAAAATATTCACTAATAACAAATAAACAATACTTTATTACAGTGAACGGTGTTCCTAATACAACAGGCACTCTAACAGCGTCTGGTAATAGCACATTATGGACACCATCATCAGCATTAGGAGTTGGAGATAATGTTAGATTTATGTTCTTTGATGTGGTTTCAAGTGCTACAAGAACATATAGTCAAATAACAGTAGACAAGTTTACTTGGACGTCGGGTGCTAAAACATTTACATTAACAGATGGCTCTGATACTGACTTAGCAAGAACAGATAAAATTATTGTTGAACTTAACGGAGTTAGGTTACGTCCACCGGTGTTTACATATCTAACAAATGATAGTAGTTCAGCAACGTACGACATAACTACATCAGCGGACATTAACCATGCTACATTATCAAAGTCAGGTACAAAAGTTTATATTAACGGTGTACAAACAACAGCATATACTATTGTTACAGGATCTAGTGCTGGAATAAAAGCAGTTCGATTAGACTCGGCTCCGCCAGCAAATTCAAAAATTGATGTTGAAGTTACTGCTGGTGCTGATTATAATTTAAGTAATGCTACTACATTAAACATTACAGGTGGAACATTTAATCCTGGTGCTAAAGTTGTTGTAACAACATTTAATAATCATAATAATTTAAAAATGACAACTGAAACATTTAAAGGTGGATCAAGCAATGCTATCACAACAGAAATTGGTTTTGATGTTAGAGGATTTGAATCAGTGGCATTTGATGCCGTTACAGCGAGTGTTGTTAACATAGCAGAGTTTAATATATTTAAGACACCATCTAATATGTCCTACTTATGGGTTACTAAGAATGGTGTTAAAATGATTCCAAATCAAGATTACAAACTTGTAGGGAATAAAATAGCATTTGCTGATTCTCTACAAGCGTCAGACATTACTATGGTTACACAATTTACAGAAGAAATTATTAGACCAGCAATAGGATTTAAAATCTTTAAAGACTTGTTTGATAAAAATCATTACTATAGATTATCTAATAGACATACAGCAATAACAACAGCACAAATTTTATCGGCAGACACAGAAATAACATTAAATAAAGTATCTCAACTAACTGTGCCTGATGCGAATGCTAATATTTCAGGTATTATTTGGATTGGCAGTGAACGAATTGAATATTTAGAAATAGATAATACAAACAATAAAATTAAAAGGTTGAGACGAGGAACCAGTGGTACACATATACCGGCTAGTCACCTAACTAATAGTCTTGTTATAGACATTAGTAGTAGACAAGAGATACCGTCAGCACATGAAAAAACATGGTATAATACATCAGGAAGTAATGCTAGTAACGGATTAGGGTTACAAAATTCAACCACAGTACAAGCAAGTTTCTTACTTGAAGAACCAACTTACACAAAGAGCTAAATATATGAATAAAGCAGAAAAAGATAAAGATATGAAAAATAACACTAAAGAAAATTCAAAAAATAAACCAGACGATACAGGAAATGTAAACGTGGAAGGTCATATTAGAATATTTGACCCGCAAACTGGTGAAGAATTTGTTAATAAACGTAATGCTATTCACTATGAAAATATGAGTGAAGCAT
>ERZ1046367.742-NODE-742-length-20934-cov-6.146655_pt1 | contig 20934 bp, 19 predicted proteins | sample MGYA00383091_ERZ1046367 | MGnify/ENA primary metagenome ERZ1046367 (study PRJEB29581, sample SAMEA5548361) | metagenome | biome: marine; feature: coastal; material: water | depth 50 m | study: Short-term variability in the microbial, nano- and picoplankton... | reverse complement strand
TAGACTTATTTCCTATGACTCATCATGTTGAATCTGTTGTAAGATTTGTTCCAAAATAACACCCTTACATCAGAAGATTTTATTTACTAAAAGCAGAAGGAATTAATATTTTTCAAAATATTCGTTAGATAAGTCTTTTAACTTATTACTTAACAAAATAATAGCGATAAGATTAGGGAATGTCATAAAGGCTAATGCTGCATCACCAAAAATCCAGACTTGTTCTAAAGTCAGCATGGATCCAACAAACACCATAAATACATAACAGTATCTATAAATTGGGATTGCGCCCGTTCCAAATAAATATTCTGTAGCTCTATCTCCATAGAAAGACCAGCTAATAGCAGTGGATAAAGCAAATAATACAACAGCCATTGTCACTACTTGGGTTCCAATAGAAGGCATTCCAATTCCAAATGCATGACTCGTTAAAAGAACACCCGCTTTTAAATCTGTTATTGATGGATCAATTCTTTGGCTATAAAATTCAGTTAAATGCCATGAGTTAGTTACCATGATAACAAGACCTGTGAGTGTACAGATAATGATAGTATCAATATATGGCTCTAGTAAGGCAACAACACCTTCTCTGACAGCATATGGTGTTTTTGCTGTTGAATGAGCGATAGCTGCAGATCCTTGTCCAGATTCACTTGAAAATAATCCTCTTTTTACACCCATCATCATAGTATTTAAAAAAGAAATAAATGCCCCAGCAGCTATTCCAATAGCTGGATCCTTAATGGAAGGAGGATTGAATGCCATTGTAAAAATAGTATTAAAAGATTCTCCGACTCTTTCGTAGTTGGTAAGAATAATAAATAATGCACACATAACATAAATTGCTGCCATAATTGGCACCAAATAGCTTGTTACATTTCCAATACGTTTAATTCCACCCAGGATAACAGATCCAACGATAGAAGCACATGCTACACCAATAATGACATGCATTATAGATATATTTGACTCACTACCAAGCAAGGTGAATGAATTAGTTATCATAAGGGCATTGTCAGGACCTGTAATACTTAATATTTGAGCATACAATTGCTGTGTTAATGTATTGGATTGAATTGCATTTCCAGTAAAGAACGAACAAATAATAGCAAAGCAAGCAAAGGTAGCAGCTAGCCATCTCCACTTAGGTCCTAAACCATTTTCGATAGTATACATAGGTCCACCAGCAGTATTTCCAAGAGAGTCAGTTTCTCTGTATTCTAATGCGAGAGTACATTCTGCATATTTTAGTGCTGTGCCAAAAAAAGCAGTAATCCACATCCAGAATAATGCTCCTGGACCACCATAATAAATAGCAATAGCAACTCCTGCAATATTTCCAATACCAACCGTTGCGGCTAATGCAGTTGATAGTGCTTTAAAATGATTTAAATCACCTTCATCTTCAGTATTATCATAGTCTCCTTTGGTTACTCGAATACCATGGAGAACTTTTCTTAATTGAGGGAATCCTAATTTGAATGTCATATAAATACCCGTTCCAAGTAATGCGACCACCATAAATGGAACGCTACTTAAGGGAAAGGATGTTTTAAAATTATCTGATAGTAAGTTGGCAGGGAAGACCCATGCTGAATCGTAAAAATGAACCCCCTGGGTTGCAAGTACTATACCTATAATGCTAAAGATAATTGCTGAGAGTTTAATTTTTGACATGCATGCATATTAAAAATTTTTTTTAAAAGTAAACATCAATTTTATTATTAATTTACTTTTTATGTTAATTGCAGGAGTAGATGAGGTAGGTAGGGGTGCACTGGCTGGTCCAGTAGTAGCAGCAGCAGTTATATTAGATAATGATATAGACGGCTTAAATGACTCTAAAAAATTAACAGAAAAGAAACGTAACGTTCTTTTTAAAATTATCAATGATCACGCACTATCTATTGCTGTAGGCATTAAGTGGAATGACTATATAGATGATATGAATATAAAAGTAGCATCAGAGCATGCAATGATTGATGCAATCAATAATTTAAGTCATCAGCCTGATAAAGTTCTAGTAGATGGCTTTCCCTTAGATATACCAATTAAGAATGAAGGTGTTATAAGAGGAGATCAGAAAATTAGATCGATTATGGCAGCTTCCATTATTGCAAAAGTTACTAGAGATGAAATTATGCGTTCATTTCATTATATTTATCCTATGTATGGTTTTGATAAAAATAAAGGATATGGGACTAAGCAGCATTGTAATGCTCTTAAAGAATATTCTTATATATCAATTCACAGGGAAACATTTAAACCTATATCTAGTATGATAAGCAAATGAATAAAATCGCATCAGAGATAAAATCGCTATTAGCGCTAATTTTAATTGTACTATTTCTTAAAGAAACGGTCGTGGAACTATATATAGTTCCAACTACTAGTATGGAAAGAAATATCTTAAAAGGGGATATGTTAATAGGTAGTCGTTTTTCCTATGGAATGAAAGTACCACAAAAAATTTGGGTACCATTTACAGCAGTTAGTATTCCAACTTTTTTACCTGATTATAGATTTCCAGCATTTAAAAAAGTAAAAAGAGGAGATGTAGTTGTTTTTGAATATCCAAGAGATATTGTTTATAAATATGTAAAACGATGTATTGGATTGCCTGGAGATACAGTTAGTATTGCAGATAGAGAGGTTTATGTTAATGGTGAAATTAGTACTCTTCCAGATGGCGGACAGTTTTTAATGGATAATTATATGTCATCAGATATGATTGATAATGAAATTTTTCTTGGAGTAGCTGGTAATAAAGATCAGTATCCGGAAATTACTATTCCAAAAAAAGGAGATACTTTCGTTTTAGATGAATCCATGAATTGGAAGCTTTTATTGCCAATCATTTTATACGAAGGCAATTCGGTAGAGTTGATTTATGAAGACCAAAAATTTAGTTTTACCAATAATAGTCCTAGAGATATTTTTAGAAGAACAGGCGATAGGTCTATATTTAAAAACTATGTACCTACAGATGGAGCAACATTAATTAATCCATGGTCTCCAATGTTTAAGAAAGAATATATTAAATATCTTTATATCAATGGAAAACCAATTACTGAGATAGATTCATATAAGGTACAACAAGATTATTTTTGGATGATGGGAGATAATAGGGATAATAGTGAAGATTCTAGATATTGGGGATTTGTACCCGAAAGTCATATCTTAGGTCAACCAATTATTACATGGTTTTCAATTAATCTTGATAATTATAATCCAAGAATTTCACGTATTGGAAAAATTCCTAATTAGAAAAAAAAAGTTTTCATATTGGGTTTTCATTGATTAGTTTCGGTGGACTTAAAAAAACAACTGAGGTATTATAAATGTTAACTAGTACAGAAAAAATTCTTAGCGTTGTCGCTTTAGCACTTACTGTTGCGGTAGGTTTTTCATTATTACAATATAATTCTGCAATGGATGAAATGACTCAATTGAGACAAGAGCAAGTTGAGCATGTAGATATGGTAAATCAAGAATTTAAACAACGAGTAAAAGCTGTTGAACTTGAGAATATTGGCCAAGGTAAAGAAATTAAAAGAGGTCAAGATCGAATCACTGCTAACACAAAATTAATTTATACTAAAGCTGATTCTCTTGGTAGCTTAATCGATGATCTAGCATATGAAATTAAAAGAGTTGATCGTGACCTAACTAAGAAGATTAAAAATGTTCAACGTGACTTAGAAGGATTAGAAGATAACTTTGATTCTGAAAAACGTAGAACCAGAAGAGATCTCTCAGATATTAAGAAACAACTTAAGAAGTTAAACGATTCAGTATTTCCACCAGAAGAAGAAGGTGAAGAAAAGAAATAACATTTAGTTTAGCGAGTATTAAAAAAAAGGGCTTTTTATAAGCCCTTTTTTTGTACCGAGGGTCGGGCTCGAACCGACATGAGGAAATCCTCACCGGATTTTGAATCCGGCGCGTCTACCAATTCCGCCACCCCGGCAAAAATGTTGACAAATTTCACGTAAATTATGTAGTTTGTCAATAGTATAGTATTTAACCAAGGAGAAAAAAGTGTCATTTAAAACCGTACCACAAATGTTTCAACATTTAGTAGAAGAAAGACCAAACCAAAAAACCTTTTTTACAAAAGGTCCAAATGGATGGGATGGTATTGAATTAATAGATTTACAAAAATTAGTTGAAGACTTTGCAAATGGATTAAAAAATTTAGGTATTAATCAACATGAGAAGGTAGCAATTGTCGGTGCAAATTCTCGTCAATGGGCTATTTCAGACTATGCAATTGCACATATTAGAGCTGTTTCTGTTCCAGTTTATCCGACACTTATTCCAGCTCAGTCCAGATATGTCGTAGACCATTCAGAGAGTAAGGTTGCCATTGTGCAAGATGCTCTTCAACTCGATAAGGTTTACCCTTTGATAAATGATGAAAATTCAAATTTAAAAACTATTATAGTTATGGATGATAATTATGATGGTAATAAAGAAAATGTGATCAAGTTTTCTGAAGTCTTTAAAATGAAAGATGAAGTGCACGATATTCGTGAACTCTCAAAAACAGTAGTAGAGGATGACTTATTAACGCTTATTTATACTAGTGGTACCACAGGAAATCCTAAAGGTGTTATGCTAAGTCATGCAAATATTTGTAATAATCTTCTCTCAATTGATAGCATTATTAAGGCAGCAATGGAACTTAATCCTGAATTAAAGCCAGCCGATGGTATAGAAAGATTTGTTTCATTCTTACCAATAAGTCACAGTTTTGAAAGAGTAGGTGGTCATTATTCAATTTTTAGCCAAGGAACTTCTATATATTATGCTGAAATGAATTTTACGCCTGAAATATTATTTGAAAACATAAGAGAAGTTCAACCAACATTTTTAACAGCTGTTCCAAGAATTTTTGAAAAAATACATGCAAAAATAATGGATACTGTTTCTGATATGACTGGAGTTAAAAAATCTCTTGCTGAGTGGTCTATTGCTGTTGGAATGCAAACGGTGCCATATCGTCAAGCAAGTAAAAAACTTCCATTTATGTTAGGCTTAAAATACAATATTGCTGATAAATTGGTATTAAACAAATTTAGAGCAGCTTTAGGTGGAAAGGTTAGAGCTTGTTCATCAGGAGGTTCTGCATTATCTAAAGAGGTTGGATCTTTTTTCTGTGGAATTGGAATTTCAATTATCGAGGGTTATGGTTTAACGGAAACAAGTCCAGTGATGACAATTGGACATCCTGATTTCTTTAAATTTGGTACAGTAGGTAAAGCTATTCCTGGCGTTGAAGTGAAAATTGCTGAGGATGGCGAAATCTTATGTAGGGGCCATTGTGTAATGCAAGGGTATTACAAGAATGAAGAGGCAACCAATGAAGCTATTGTTGATGGCTGGTTCCATTCTGGAGATATTGGTAAATTTGATGAAGATGGTCTTTTACGTATTACCGATAGAAAGAAAAGCTTAATTGTAACATCTGGTGGTAAAAATGTTGCACCTCAACCTATGGAAGTTTCACTTACATCCAGTAAATACATTGAACAATGTAATGTTGTAGGAGATGACAGAAACTTTATTACAGCTCTTATTGTTCCAAACAAAGAAAACCTAATAGCTTGGGCAGAGAGTAAAGGTTTAGCATCTTTAGACTATAAAAGTCTATGTGCACATCCTGATGCTTATGATATGATTGATCTAATCGTTAAGGATGTAATGACAAACTTCTCTAGATATGAATCTGTTCGTAAGTTTGTCCTTATTCATGAAGAATGGACAGTTGATGCAGGTGAACTAACACCAAAGATGTCTATAAAGCGCAAAGTGGTTACAACAAAGCATAAAGATGAGATTGATGACATGTATGATGCTAAAAAAGCACTAACAAAATCATCTGACGGCATCGATCATTTAGGCGGATAGTCGTCCTTTGTTGAATAGGTTTTTTATATCTTTTATAGTTTTATCGATTTTTCTTATCGGTTGGACCTTACCTAAGAATGATAACCCATACATTGTTGTGTTAGGTATTGCTCAAGATGGTGGTGCTCCTCATGCTGCATGCACAAAGGAGTGTTGCATCAATAAATGGGATAATCCAAAATTACACAACCAAGTATCAAGTATTGGTATTGTTGATCCTTCAACCAATGAAGTATGGATGATTGATGCTACACCAGACTTCTCCTTACAGTTAAATACATTAACAGTGGATCAAAAAAGGGTGTTTAAGGGTGTTTTTCTAACCCATGCTCACATTGGTCACTATACAGGATTAATGCATCTAGGACGTGAAGTTATGGGTGCAAAAGAGATTCCAGTATATGCAATGCCAAAAATGGAACAATTCTTAACTAGTAATGGTCCTTGGAGTCAACTTGTCGATTTAAATAATATTGATATTAAAGACCTTCAACATGACACTACAATTGAGCTGAATGATAATTTGAGTATTACGCCGTTCATTGTTCCTCATCGTGATGAATTTTCTGAAACAGTGGGATATAAAATTAACGGACCAAATAAATCGTTAATATTCATTCCGGATATAGATAAGTGGGAAAAGTGGAGTCAAAATATTGAGGATGTAGTAAATGATAATGATTTTAGTCTCTTAGATGGTACATTTTATGATATCAATGAATTACCAGGAAGGGATATGTCAAAAATTCCACATCCATTTATTGTTGAATCTATTGAAACGTTAGATAATGTTAATAGTAAATCTGGAGTACATTTTATCCATCTCAATCATACAAATCCTGCATTAAATAGATATTCAGATGCGATGAAGATGATAAGAACTAGTGGTTTCAATGTCGCTAAAAGAAATCAAAAATTTCATCTTTAAAAAATATTTTTTCTTTGCAACTTTAATCGAAAATAAATATCTAAATAGTAGTTCTGTATTAAAAATATATTCATTATTATTGGGGGCCTTATCATGAAAAATTATTTAATTATATCTCTATTATTGACCAATCTGTTTGCTCAATCTTTTAAAGATTTAACAGAAAGACCTAATTATAATCCACAAAAAATTACATCATCAATTGTTTTGGACGGCGTATTAGATGAAGAGGTATGGTTAACAGCACAGGTTGCTACTAATTTTATCAGCAGTGGACTATTTCAAGGAAAACCTGCACCACTAAACACCGAAGCTAGACTTTTATATGACGACACCCATCTTTATGTTGGATTTGTAGCCTATATCGATAGAGAAGATTTACGATTCAGTATAACAAAAAGAGATAATCTTGACGATAGAGACGATAGGGTTTGGATTAATATTGATGCATTTGGCGATGAATCTCTTACATATGGTATAGGAGTAAGTGCTGGTAATGCTCAAATAGATGGACGCGCCACTTTTGGATTTGACCAATCTTTAGATTTAATATACCAAACTGAAGTAAAAATTTATGAAGATCGTTATGAAGTAGAAATGGCCATTCCATTTACCAGTCTTCGATATTCTTTAGCTTCAACACAAACATGGAGAATAAATTTCGGTAGAGGATTTACTGGCAATGATGAATTAACTCGCTATGTATATTGGGCGTCAAAAGTAGACGGAATAGAGTGCCAAACTTGTCAGTTAGGGTTTTTAGATGATATCCAGCCTCCAAAACAAGAAAGGGGTGATATAGAATATATTCCTTCTCTTGTAGGTGGCTTTTCGGAAGATTTTGACAATAATACTACTTCATCAAATGACGAAGTATCCATGTTTATAAAATATCCTATCTCATCAGTAGATTTATTAGAAGTAGCATTTAATCCAGACTTTAGTCAAATAGAATCAGATGATATACAAAATGATATTAATACCGTTAATGCGCTTTACTTTCGAGAAAGAAGACCTTTCTTTAGTGAGGGAGCAGAACTCTTTAAATTCGACAGGCAAAGAGGATATATAAATCTATTTTACTCTAGAACAATTAACGATCCATCGATTGCTGCAAAATATACTGGAAAGTTTGGAAAGACTTCATACGGTGTAATCAGCGCCAGAGATGAATCATCTTCATTATTATTGCCTTTTGAAGAATCAAGCACAGTGGTTAGCATGGGGAAAAGCTCTTCTAATATTGTTCGTGTTAAACGTATGCTTAAAAATGGTGGCTCTATTGGAGGTATTATTACAAATAGAGTATTTGATAATGCTGGAGATGCGACTACCGGTGGTATTGATTTTCATTACCATCCAGGCAATAACCTTCATTTAACGTTACATGGAGTAGCCTCAGTACATAACGAATCAAATAATCTTGAATATAATCCAGAAGGTGAAGATATCGCATTGCAACTGATTGATGGAAATACTATGGCCTTTGATGGTGAGAAAATTTCTGGAAATGCGCTAGGGTTCAGTTTACATAAAATGGATCGAACTGACAGAATGGGCCTTACAGTGCGTTTGCGCTCTCCTGGGTTTAGAACAAGTAATGGATTTGAGGGAAACAATTCTACAAAATGGGCTAAACTTGGAAGGGCTAAATCCATTTATTATGACAATCATCCTACGTTAGTAAAAATAGATTATGCGACAAGCGTCATCTACAAAACAAATTATGATAGCTTGGTGAAAAATAAAGAGTTAGAAGGTGGAATTGGTATTGATTTTACAGACGGCTCTGATATGATGTTGGAAATGGAATTTTCTGAAGAAAATTTTAAAGGCGTTCAATTTGAGAGCGCTGGTTTTCATACTAATTATACTAGAAACCTAAATGAGAATACTAAGTTTCACGGTGGAATTCATTTTGGTGATGAAATCATTAGATATCTTGATATTCCAGAACAGGGCGATAGCTATGGAGTTTATGGCTATGTCGAATATAAAATTTCAGATTCCAGCAATTTTTCTTTAGGGTTACAGTATCAAGATGTTAAAGATTATTATAGTGGAGAGATATTACAATCAAGATTTAACCATTCTTTTAGCAATAAATTAACAATGAGAACTAAGGTTCAATATAGCGGTTTCTCAGATACTTGGTTTATTGAACCGATGGTTACATATCAGCCAAATGCATTTAGTGCGCTATATGTTGGCATAAATGATCTTTTAAGATCAGAAGACAGTATGTTTTCAGGTTTAAAAGAAAGCCAACGACAGTATTTTATTAAATTTCAATACTTATTTTAGGAGAAACTCATGAAAAGACTTATTTTATTAGGAATTATTTTATTTTTAAATGGTTGTGTATCATTGTCACTTTTTTAAGAGGATTAATATGAAAAAAATTACAATAGTAGTATTAGCATTATTTATCAATGGGTGTGTATCACTTTCATTGGGAGAGAACTTAGCAAAACAAGTTTCTAAGAAGCGTTCTAAGGAATCAGTAACGTTAGATGCTATCGCGTATGATTCCTCCGCATCAACAATGCTAGCTATAAATCATATTCTTCCTGCAAAAAGTGCAAAATTCGAAATGATAAACAAAAACATTATTTTTCCAGCAATAAAACGTAATGATATAGATGTTTATAATAGTTTAAAATTTTTAGCACCAGAAGCCCCTAATGAAGACGGAACTTATACATTCATTTATGTTGCTAACCCTTATCTTGAAGATAAAAGCTATGATCTTTTAGAAATTCTAGTTGACGAATACGGTAGATCGACCGCAGAAGAGTATTTTGATATCTGGGTAAACTGCTTTGCTTACGAGCAAGTAGTAATGACTTTTAGATGATAAAATCATACCTTTTTGACTTATTCTATATTAAATTTTCTTCGATGAGAACAGCAAAAACTCTTTTTACTCTACTTCTTGGTATGCAATTCCTTATCGGTCAAAATGTTGAAATAGAACCAGACGATCCTGGTAGCGATAATTATCAACAAAGAAGTAGAGCAAATCTAAAAGCTGAATCAATTGTAAATGTATATTCTAATGTTGCTGTAGCAGATGTGTATGTATGGAATTTACCATGGCAGTCTTCAGAAAGAATATTTCCAGCAAAAATAGCCTTACCTACAGATAACCAACGTTATGTTATCAGTCTATATACTCAAGCCGAATATCAGGCTATTACAAGAGAATTACAGACATTTGACTTTGATTCTAGAGATATTGAAGAATTTGAATTTTTGCAAAATGAGTTTGAGAAAATGGAATTAGCAACAAAATATGCGCGTCCAATTCCAGGAACCGAATCATCTGTTTTTCTTACGCACTGTGCAAGTGATGACTTAGATTGCGAAAAAGGTATGCATTGGTTGGATCAATTCTATGCACACTATTATGATGGACAACAAGAGCAGAGTATGGCATCAGACTTAAATGGAGCTGATTTAACAGAAGAAGAGAAATTTTTAGTGAGAAGACATCGTGTAGGTGTCTTTAGTATGGTAAGTTTATTTTCAATGGTCATGTTTGTTATAGATAATAATATACAGTGAAAAATATTTCCATTAACGTTGTCGGGATTGGTGCAGAAAGCTATCCAAACGGAACAACACCATTAGAAATACTATCTTCAACAAAAGGGATTGCAAAAGATACTATTATTTGCAAGGTTGATGATATTCTTACTGATTTAAGCACTTCATTAACTGGTGACGCTACTGTTCAATTTCTTGACGGTAAGAGCAAAGATGGACATAGCGTGCTACTACATAGTACCGCTCATTTAATGGCTCAAGCAGTAAAAAGATTATATCCTAAAACAAAAGTAACTATCGGACCTTATTTAGAAAATAGGTTTTACTATGATTTTGATGTAGAAACTCCTTTTACAGAACAAGATTTATTAAAAATTGAAAAAGAAATGTTAAAAATATCTCAAGAAAATCTGGAGATTGTACATGAAGTGAAATCAAGAAAAGAAGCATTAAAATTCTTTAAAAAAATTGGAGAAGACTATAAGATAGAGATTATTAACGATTTAGATAAATCTGAGGTACTTAAAGTATATGCTCAAGGAGATTTTACTGACCTTTGTAGAGGACCACATGTTCCATCTACTGGTACAATCCAACATTTTAAATTATTATCATCTTCAGCGGCTTATTGGAGAGGAGATGAGAATAATCAAACATTACAACGCGTGTATGGTACATCTTTTACTAGCGCTAAAGAGCTTAAAAAATACCTATTAATGCTTGAAGAGCAGAAGAAAAGAGATCATCGTAAAATTGGAAAAGAATTAGATTTATACTTTCATGACGAAGAGGTGGGTCCCGGTCTACCTTTATGGACTCCAAATGGAGCTGTTATAATCGATGAATTAGAAGCTCTTGCAAAAGAAAAAGAAGATTTGGGCGGTTATAAGAGAGTTAGAACCCCACATCTTACTAAGGGGGCTTTATATGAAAAATCTGGTCATCTAGAGCATTATAGGTCAAGTATGTACCCAGCAATGGATGTAGACGGAACTGATTATTATATGAAACCAATGAATTGTCCTCACCATCATAAAATCTACGCCAATACACCTAAAAGTTACCGAGATTTACCATATCGCTTATCAGAATATGGAACATGTTATCGATATGAAAAATCAGGTGAATTATTTGGGTTAATGCGCGTAAGAAGCATGCAAATGAATGATGCTCACATCTACTGTACTGAAGACCAATTTAAAGAAGAGTTTATAGCCGTATGTAATCTGTATATGGACTATTTTAAAATCTTTGGAATAGAAAAATATGAAATGAGATTAGGTCTGCATGATTCTAAAGGGTTAGGAAAAAAATATATCAATAATCCTAAGCTCTGGAAAAAAACAGAGGATGACGTAAGAAATGCTTTAAAAGATGCTGGATTGAAATTCACTGAATCTGTTGGAGATGCTGCATTTTATGGTCCAAAAATAGATGTTCAAGTTTGGAGCGCAATAGGAAAAGAGTTCAGTTTGGCTACTAATCAGGTAGATTTTGCAGTTCCTGAGCGTTTTAATCTAACTTATAAAGATGTCGATGGTAAATCTAAAACTCCACTATGTATTCATAGAGCTCCATTAGGTACACACGAACGATTTATTGGGTTCCTTATTGAGCACTTTGGTGGAAATTTTCCATTATGGCTTGCTCCAAAACAAGTAATCATTCTACCTGTTTCTGATAAATTCAATGATTATGCATATAATATATCTGAATCATTAAAGGTTCATGGGGTAAGAGTGGATGTAGATAGTCGATCAGAGAAGATTGGTTCAAAAATTAGAGATGCAGAAATGCAAAAGATAAATATTATGGTAATTGTAGGTGAAAAAGAAGTGGAAGGCAATACTCTTACCGTTAGAAGAAGATTTATAAAACAACAACAAACCATTTCATTGAAAGATTTCTCTACTGAAATCTTAGATGAAATAAACGATAGGAGAGTTCCGAATTAAAACGAAAAGAATAAGAGTAAATAACCGAATTTATGCAGATAAAGTTAGGCTTATAGGGCATGATAAAGAACAAATAGGAATTGTAACAGTTCCAGAAGCCTTAAATAGAGCGGAAGAAGTAGATTTAGATTTAGTAGAAATATCACCAAATGCAAAACCACCTGTATGTAAAATTATGGATTTTGGCAAATTTAAATATGAAGAAAAGAAGAAAGCACAGCAAAGTCGAAAAAACCATCATGTTATAAAGGTAAAAGAATTAAGAATGAGACCAAATATTGGAGATCATGATTTAGAAAATAAGTTAAAAATGGGAAAAAAGTTTTTAAACGATGGTTATAAATTAAAACTTACCTTAATGTATAGAGGTAGGGAGATGTCACGTCAAGATTTAGGTGAGGACCTATTAACACGAGTTTTGTCGTCGTTAAGTGAGCATGCACAAATGGAAAAAGATTCTCCTTTGATGGGTCGAAAGAAATCTATAATATTAGCCCCGAAATAGGAAATATTATGCCAAAGATGAAAACAAGAAAAAGTGTATCAAAAAGATTTAAGGTCACTGCCTCAGGTAAACTGAAACGTAATAAAGCAGGACATTCACATATGTTAATCCGTAGAGATAAAGATGTGAAACGTTCAGCAAAAAAAGCGACAGTGGTAGCACCTGCTTTTGAAAAACGCATGAAAAAAATGATGGGGAAGGTATAAGTTATGCCAAGGTCCAATAGTTCAGTTCCAAGACATAGAAGACATCGCAAGACTGTTAAGTCAGCAAAAGGTTATTTCGGAGCAAGAAGCCGTAATTATAAAGCTGCAAAAGATGCAGTAGTTAAGGCTGGTTTATATGCTTATAGAGATAGAAGGCAAAAGAAACGTCAGTTTAGACGTCTTTGGATTGTACGCATTAATGCTGCATCAAGATTAAATGGTTTATCATATTCGAATTTTGTACATTTATTGAAGGAGAAGGGAGTCGATTTAGACAGGAAGATTTTAGCTCATCTAGCAGTTAATAATCCATCTGTATTTGAAGACCTTGTAAAATATTTAAAGAAAAAATAAAAATAAAGATGTCACTAGATAACACTATCAAAGAAATTAAGACATCTTTTCACTCAGACTTATCTAACTGCAAAACAACTACTGATCTCGAAAATATCCGCATTACATACCTAGGAAGAAAAGGTAAGCTTACTGTACTATTTGATGATTTTACAAAACTTCCTGGATCTGAGAAGCCTAAGTATGGAAAAGCTTTAAATATTTTAAAAACAGACCTAAATAACGCTTTTAATAAAAAATTAAATCAATTAAATCCTGATAGTGGTAAGTCTAATGATAATTCAGAAGATTTTTCATTACCTGGATATACTTTACCCAAAGGAAGTTTACATCCATTAGAACAAATTACTAGTGAGATAAAGTCAATTTTTCAATCTATTGGGTTCTCTGTCGCCTATGGACCTGAGATTGATGATGATTATCATAATTTTGAGGCATTAAATGTGCCAAAACATCATCCTGCAAGAGATATGCAAGATACATTTTTTATTGACCCTAATACAGTATTAAGAACTCATACTTCAAATGTTCAAATTCACTTAATGGAAAATCAAGATCCACCTATCCGTCATATTTGCTGTGGAAGAGTGTTTAGAAACGAAGCAGTGAGTTATAAAAGTTTTTGTCTGTTTAATCAAGTAGAGGGTTTAGTGATTAACGAATCTTCTTCTTTTGCAGAAATGAAAGGTACTTTAGAGTACTTTGTACAGGAAATGTTCGGAAAAGGTACTAAAATGCGATTTAGACCAAGCTATTTTCCATTTACTGAGCCAAGCGCTGAAGTAGATATATGGAACGATAAGCTCAATCAATGGATGGAAATTCTAGGATGTGGTATGGTAAATCCAAACGTGCTTGCAAATGTTGAATATGATAATACAAAATACCAAGGATTTGCTTTCGGAATGGGTATAGAGCGTATTGCGATGATTAAATATGGAATTAAAGATATTCGTCTATTCTATCAGAATGATAAACGATTTTTGGAGCAATTCTAATGAAAGTTTCTCTATCATGGCTTAAGCGTTTTGTTGATTTTGAATACTCTCCATCTGAGCTTGCAGATAAATTAACTATGCGAGGGTTTGAATCCGAAGTAGTTGCAGATTTTAGTGCACTGGAACATATTGTTGTAGGTGAGGTTAAATCCGCCAAAAAACACCCAGATGCTGACAAATTAAAGGTTTGTACAGTTACAGATGGAAACGAGACATATAACGTGGTTTGTGGAGCACCTAATGTTGACAAAGGTCAAAAGATTGTATTTGCTAAAGTAGGTGCTGTATTGCCTGGAGATTTTAAGATTGGAAAAGCAAAGATTAGAGGAGCTGAAAGCTTCGGAATGATTTGCTCGGAAAGAGAATTGGGAATATCAGAAGAACATGACGGTATTATGGTTTTAGACAGTTCCTGTACAGTAGGTGCAAAGATTGATACTGTATTGGGTGAAACATACGATGCTATCGATGTAGAAGTCACACCAGATAAAGCATTTGCATTGAGCCATCGTGGTATTGCAAGAGAAATAGCTGCTATGTCCGGTTCTAAACTTAAAAACCCTATAGAGGCTTTAAAAGCTACATCCCAAAGTAATGATGTCGTTAAAGTAATATTGGATAAAAAAGGTGGATGTACCCGCTATATTGCAGGTACGATGAAAAACCTTACTGTTGGACCATCTCCTAAATGGCTTGCAGATTATTTAAAATCTGTAGGACAAAAAAGCATTAATAACTTAGTTGATATATCAAATTTTATGTTATTAGAAATTGGACATCCAACGCATATTTTTGATTTAAAGAAGCTTTCAAAGCCTATGATTGAGGTAAAATGGGCTAAAAAAGGCGAAAAATTTGATGCATTAGATGAAGAATCTTATAAGTTGGATACGGATCATCTTATTATAACAGATTCTGTGAATACGATTGCATTGGCAGGTATTATTGGTGGTAAAGATAGTGCTGTATCTGATACGACAACAGAAGTATTGATTGAGAGCGCTTATTTTGATCCTGTTGTTGTAAGAAAAGGATCTAAAAAGTTAAATTTATTATCAGAAGCATCTAGACGTTTTGAAAGAGGCGCAGATCCGGAAGCTGTTTTAGAAGCATTCTATATGATTGTAGGCCTTATGTCTGAAGTGGCAGGAGGTACCTTAGAATCTCTTGTTACGGGTGAATCTACCATTGACCCAACCTTACATAAAATTTCATTATCAGAGGATAAATTATTAAAGTATACAGGTCAAGATATTAATCATAAATCTGTTAGTTCTATACTCGATGGATTGCATATTCGAAACAAAAAATCAAAAACAGGTTGGGAGTGTGTTATTCCTTCTTTTAGGCATGACGTAAAGCATGAAACTGATCTTATTGAAGAGGTGTTACGTTGCTATGGTTATGAGAATATTAAGTCTTCTTATAGTTTCTCATCTCAAATGCAATATGCTAACGATGCAGAACAACCATTGTTTGAGTTAAAGCAACACTTATCTTCCTTAGGATTTAATCAATCTTATAATAATTCATTACAAGATATTGAAGAGGTAAAGGTTTTTGGAATTAATCCAGTATCTGTAATGAATCCTTCTTCAGAAAAAATGAATACACTGCGTACAACTCTTCATCGTGGCTTATTTGAAAACTTAGACTTTAATTTTAAAAATGGTTCAGCTAATACATTAATTTATGAGCATGGGACCGTGTTTGAGAAAAAAGGTGATTCTTTAAAAGATATTGATCAAGTGAGTAATTTTTCTTGTCTCGTTCATGGAAATTTCTATGAAAAGAATGTACATTTTAATGCATTAGAAAATAATTTCTTTTTATTAAAAGGGATGGCAACGAATATTTTTGAAACCCTCACTAAAACTAAAGTAAAATTTGTAGAAGATAAGCATTCATATTGCGATATTTTTTATCGTATTGTCGACGGCAAAAAGAATACAGTAGGTTCTATAGGTGTCGTAGCTGATTCATTTCTTAATAAGTTAGATATTGCGCATAAAACAAATGTTTGTGTTATGGATATTAACACATCCTTTTTTGTAGAGCATTTTAACCATAATGTTAAAGTAAAAGATGTTGTGCTATATCCTGTAGTAAATAGAGATTTAAATTTCAAATTAGATAGTGGTACAAATTTAGGCGAAGTGTGTGCTGCTATGAAATCGATAAATCAGTCAATACTACAACATGTATCTCCTGTTGATATTTATGAATCAAAGGAAGAAGATAATAAGAAGAATGTATTGTTTAAATTGTCATTTCAGAGTGTTAAAAAAACACTTGAAGACAATGAGGTAAATGCAGTTATTGCAGAAATTATAAAGGTTGTTACGAAGAAATTTAATGCTAAATTAAGAGATAATTAATAGGAAAATATTATGGAAAGTTCAGAAAAAAAAGTTGTTAAAGTTAGAATTTTTGGTCAAGAATATTCTATTCGTGCTACTGTTAACGAAGCTCACATAAGAGAATGTGCTGCATTAGTAGATAGAAAGATGGCAGAAATTCAAAAATCAGCACCTTCCTCCTTAAATGCATCTAAAATAGCAATCTTAGCTGCAATGAATATCTCTGATGAATTAATGAGCGCCCAAAGAGGAGAATACTCCTTTAAAGGTGAAGTAGAATCAAAGATTAAATCTTTGGTTGAGCGCATTGAAGAGATAGTTTAAAAATTAGGAGAGGGGCTTAATGTTCGATACAAAGATCTTATCAGGGGTAGAAGCAAGTCATGCTCTTTATGATAGCTTGCATGACCGTATTCATGCTTTGAAAGAAAAAGGTGTTACGCCTGGATTAGCAGCTATCCTAGTCGGAGAAGACCCTGCGTCACAAATTTATGTTCGCAATAAAACAAAACGTTTTGATGCTTTAGGTCTTAAATCGGAGCTTCATCGTCTAGAAGACTCTGTTTCAGAACAAGAAGTACTTGATTTAATTGTTAAAATTAATGCAGATGACAGTTTTCATGGGATTCTAGTTCAACTACCTTTACCAAAACATATTGATAGCGATAAAGTTATTCATGCTATCGACCCTAAAAAAGATGTCGATGGATTTCATCCAGAAAATGCTGGATTATTATCAATAGGACGACCAAGATTTGTTCCTTGTACACCAAAAGGAATCATGTTTATGTTAAAACATTTTCAAGTCGACTTAAATGGAAAACATGTGGTTGTGGTCGGGCGTAGTAATATTGTCGGAAGACCTGTATCGGTATTATCTAGCCTTAAATCGCTAGGAAATGCAACGGTAACACTTTGTCATAGCGGTACATCCGATTTAAAGTATTTTACCCAACAAGCAGATGTTGTAGTAGCAGCGATGGGTTCCCCAGAATTCTTAGATGCTTCTTTCATTAAAGAAGGTGCTTGTCTTGTTGATGTCGGTATTAATCGTATTGAACGTGACGGAAAATCTGTTATTGTTGGAGACGTGAATCAATCAAGTGTCACCGGTAAAGCAAGTGCGCTTACTCCCGTACCTAAAGGAGTGGGTCCAATGACTATCGCTATGTTGGTAGAAAATACCATACTGTCTGCAGAATTTTTACTAAATTAAAAACCTTTAAACATTAAATAAAGAGATTAACTATGCAAAATATTTTTAAATACACGGCTCTACTAGCATTTTTATTAATAATCAATGCATGCACAGGGTTAAAGGTTGATCAAGATGAAATCAAAGAAGCAAATCAATTTTTTGAATCTATTTTTCAAGATAGGGTGTTAGATAGTCCTGAATTTCAATCTAGGTTAGGATATAAATCTAATTACGATCAATGGGATGATATCTCATGGCCTAAAAGAAGAAAAGATGCAAGAGATGCTGCTTTTGACTTAGAATATCTAAATGAACATATCAATATTAACAAACTAGACGGTAAGACAGCAATCAGTTATCGATTAATGGAGAAATCTTTACAAAGAACGATTGATGCTGATAAATATCTTTTTCGTGGATATATGGTAACTCATCGTGGCGGAAAACACTCTTCTATTCCATCTTTTTTAATCAATTACCATATTATAGAGGATGAAAGAGATGTTAAAGATTATCTCGGAAGATTGCGCAATATTGAGCCATTATTTGAAGAATTTATTAAAGAACTAACCATAAGAGAAGATGTTGGAACAATTGCACCTATGTTTGTCTATCCTAAAGCTATTGCTGTGTGTGAAAATATCATATCAGGCTATCCATTTGAAGAAGGAAAAGAACAGAATGTTATCTATAAAGATTTTGTTACAAAGCTAGAAGCGTTAGATCTAACAGATGCAGTCAAGTTGCGTTATAAAAGTGAAGCAGAAGCTATTTTAGTTACCATAGTGAATCATTCTTATAGAAACTTAATTGATTTTCTCAGCGCACAACAACTAAAAGCTACCAACAATGATGGTGTTTGGAAGTATCCTAACGGCGCTGAATACTATCAACATAGCTTAGACAATTACACTACATTAGGACTAACTGCAGAAGAAATTCATCAAATTGGTTTAGATGAAGTGGCTCGTATTCATGAAGAAATTTATACTATTATGGAGACGGTTGCTTTTGAAGGCACCCTACAAGAATTCTTTGATTTTATGAGAACAGATCCACAATTCTATTATCCACAAGGATCTAAGGGGCGTCAAATGTATTTAGATCAAGTGAATGTGGTGGTTGATACATTATCTAATCGTATCGAAGAATTGTTTTATGGATTACCAAGTATTCCACTTATTGTTAAAGCGGTGGAGCCATATCGTGAAGCCTCTGCTGGTATTGCATTTTATAATCGCGGTCAAGCTGATGGAAGTCGTCCTGGAATTTATTATGCTAATTTGTATAATATGCAAGATATGCCAATCTATAAGTTAGAAAATCTGGCTTATCATGAAGCTATTCCTGGGCATCATATGCAAATTGCGATCGCATTAGAAGTAAAGGGGATGCCAAACTTCAGAAAATATGGCGGATATAGTGTATTCTCCGAAGGGTGGGCGCTATACTCAGAAACACTCCCAAAAGAAATTGGTCTCTACAAAGATCCATATTCTGATTTTGGTCGTTTATCTGGAGAGCTTTGGAGAGCATGTCGTTTGGTAGTTGATACTGGGATTCATCATTATCGATGGACCAGAGAAGAGGGGATTGATTATTATATGAACAATACAGCAAATCCAGAAGGTGATTGTGTTGGGATGGTAGAGCGTCATATTGTATGGCCAGGTCAAGCCGTTTCTTATAAAATAGGGATGTTAAAGATTCAAGAATTACGTGCACATGCTGAGGAAACACTCGGTGATACATTCTCCCTTCAAGGGTTTCATGATGTTGTCTTAAAAAATGGAGGCGTGTCCATGGATATCCTTCAAGACATTGTCTATGAATGGATTGAAAATCAGTAAATAGTATGATTATTATTAAAACAACTTCTAATAGCCATAAGGCTATGAAAGATATCACGAATACATTATTAAATAAGAAGTACGCTGCATGTGTCAATATTATTCCGCGTATGCGCTCAAAATACATCTTAGATGGACGTATTGTTGAGTCAAGGGAAGTAATGCTGTTAATTAAAACTTCTGAAGATTTAGAGGCGAATGTGTATAAAACAATTAAAAAATTACATAATTATGATGTACCAGAAATTACTACAATTGAAACAAGCAAGGTTGATGCAGATTATTTAGATTGGATTAACGAATCGCTTGAGTTAGGAAAAAAATAATGAACGAGAACAATTATAAAGAATCTAGATGGTATAAAATTGAGAGATTTTTTGATCGACACAACCATTTCATGGAATTTCTCAGAACAATATTGGCACTGCTTGTGTTGAGTCTACAGCTCTATATCATTTCAAGACTGTAATAAGGAGAAAAAAAATGAATCTAAATAATATTTCAGAGGGAAAAATATTAAAGTATTTAGCGATATTCTTTACAGGATTAGTCGTATTGACTGTTGCAATAGTATTGGCATTTAATTCTCCTGGAAACTTTAGAAATCAAGTATTTGAACGTACTGTTGGGTCGTTACTTTCTATTCCACCTAATCAACCCGATGTGTTGCGTGTAGTTTATACGGGAGTAAGTACACCACTTACGCCACAGATTGCACAGCAAAGTGTTGTTATATCGATTAATAACCGTAATTATGTCTTTGATGCGGGGTCACGTTCTACAGCCAATTTTATATCGCAAGGTACCTTAGAAGTTGCTTTTATTGAAGCGGTCTTTTTAACCCATACACATTCTGACCATATTGGAAGTCTTGGAGAACTGGTATTGGCATCTTGGGGACGTGGAAGAACCAATGCAATGCCGGTATATGGTGCAACAGAATTAACACAAAATGTTGTCGATGGATTTAATTTAGCCTATCAGTCGGACAGACTGCATCGTGTTACCCATCACGGAGAAGAGTTTTTTAATCCAGAACATGGATTGTTAGAAGCGCATGTATTTCATGTAGAAGAAGGAGAAAAATCCGTATTTAAAGATAGCAATATTGAAGTCTT
>ERZ1046367.737-NODE-737-length-20995-cov-5.726839_pt1 | contig 20995 bp, 18 predicted proteins | sample MGYA00383091_ERZ1046367 | MGnify/ENA primary metagenome ERZ1046367 (study PRJEB29581, sample SAMEA5548361) | metagenome | biome: marine; feature: coastal; material: water | depth 50 m | study: Short-term variability in the microbial, nano- and picoplankton... | reverse complement strand
AGATCGTCGGACCGTAGAACTCTGAACGTGTAGATCTCGGCGGTTTTCGACTGCCATGAGTTTGTACCATCTAATTATTATAAAATATACGCTATTCTAAGCAATAAATCCTTGGCAAGCAATTTATATCTGAACTTTTTGCTTACTTTTTTATTAAAATGACATATATAATTTAATATTAAGCGTCTTTCTGATAATATCATTATGTCTAAAATCTACTATATAGTTTATATCATATGAGAAAAATAATACTGGCATCTAGTTCTATCCATCGAAAAAAGCTTTTAAAACAGATAAAGTTAAATTTTATAGCTATTTCTCCAGATATAGATGAGTCAAGAAATAAGAATGAATCGGTCAATAAATTTGTAAAAAGATTATCGATTGAAAAAGCTATGAAAATAGCAGTGTTAAGGAAAAACTCGATAGTAATCGGATCAGATGAAATTGCTGTAGTTGATGATAAAATACTAGGTAAACCTTTAACTAGAAATAACGCACGCAAACAACTTAATCTTATTTCTGGTAAAAAAGTAATATTTAAAACAGGGATTTGTGTAATAGATACCAATACAATGAAAAAGTTATCTTCAGTGGTTAATTATAGTATAAAAATGAGAAAAATATCTAAAAATACTATAAATAATTATATCGATAAGGAAGATATGCTTAATTGTGCTGCTAGTATACGTATTGAAGGTTTAGCAATAAGTTTGATTGAAAAAGCAACTGGTGAGGACCCAACATCTGTAATTGGATTACCGCTTATAAGACTCATAACATATTTGGAAAAACTCGGTTATAAATCATAAGTATTTTATTCAGAGAAATGATCAAACCCTTTTAAACATATATCTACTTTTTTATTATTATCAAAATATCTCAGTTTATTTCTTGTTATCAACCCAATTTTGGTGATAGGTAAAGAGTATTTTTTTGATATTAGAGCTATTTTTTTTGCATCTTTCTTATTTGCAGTAAAACAAAGTTCGTAGTCTTCTCCTCCTCCAATAAGTACCTCATAGAAGAGTTTTGACGGTATAATTTTCTTAAGTAACTTGTGAGTTGGAATCTTATCAATAAAAATATCTGCGCCACACTTGCTGCTTTTAGTTATGTTATATAGATCCTTTGCAATTCCATCAGATACATCTATACAACTAGTTGCAAATTTAGAAATATTAATACCTATATCAATCCTGGGTTCAGGTAAATGTAGGTATTTTTTAAGTAATCCAAACTCTTTCTTATATTTTTTGACACCAGTAATCATTAATGCTGCTCTAGCGCATCCTAATTTACCAGTGATATATATATCATCATCAATTTTCGCACCATCACGGTATAAGATATTGTGTTTATTTTCTCCTATAACTTGAATAGAAACGCTTAATGGTCCACGGTTTGTGTCACCTCCAATCAGTGCAATATTATATTTTTCTGTTAGTTTTTTGATGCCCTTGTAAAAAGATTTAATCCAATTAGATTCTAACTTGGGTATTGTTAAAGCCATAAATATATACTTAGGATCGCAACCCATTGCAGCAATGTCACTCAAATTAGTAGCTAAACACTTATATCCAATCTCATAAGGACTATAATCTTTTGAGAAATGAGGACCTAACAATGACGTATCAGTTGTAATGACTAAATACTTATTCTTAGCAACTTTAATAGTTGCACAATCATCACCTATACTTTTAACAACATTAGAGGAAGTTGTTTTAATATTAGATTTGATATAATTGATAACATCTTCTTCAGTTTTAATCATTTTTGTCAAAGCACTTAAGTAGTTGATCAAGAATATTGTTGATGAATTTATATGATTCGTCCGTTGAATATTTTTTAGCAATATTTATACTCTCATTGAGAATGACTTTTTTTGGCACATCACTTCTATACATAAACTCACATACAGATAATTTTAAAATTGATCTGTCAATTGGAATAAGAGACTGAATTTTTAGATCTGTATTTTTTTCTATAAAATTAAGAATTTCATCATCGTTTTGCTCTATCAAAAGTATTATGCTTTCAAAATATTCTTTGTCAAATTGCCTTTTCTCAACGAATGTCTTAAGAATTTCTGAAAATTTATATTCATTCAAGTCTTGTTGATACAAAACTTTCAGTATATTTTCTCTTGCTATACTTCTATGTTTAGAGTTCACAATGATCATTATTTTTTTATTGTTCTGAGAATATTCAACAAATCCTGTCTAGTCTTTGCATATTCCGAACCTTTCTTATACTTATGCCCAGCTCTATCAATAGCTTGTTGCTCTGTATTAGTTGTCAATACTCCATTTATCACTGGCTTTTCAAATTCAAGATTAAGATTTCTTAACCCATTAATTACTGATGATGATAAATAGTCGTCATGATTAGTGTCACCTTTTATGATGCACCCTAATGCTAGAATCACTTCTGGTTTGTATTTATCTAAAATTACTTTAATTATCAATGGTAATTCAAAAGCTCCTGGTGCTTCAATGAAACCAATTTCAGATAAATTTATGCCAGAGGATTCTATGAAATCTGTTGCCATGCTTCCTGTAATATATCTATGGTATGATGTTGAAACAATAATTGTATTTTTATTTACTAACTTTAAAAGCTCTAAATAACTATTTTTATATTTAACCTCTGGATGCTCATATAGCTCAGACGTCTTCTTATTTGTATTCTTCATTCACTTAGTCACATACTTAATTACATTAAGCCCAAAAGCATTTATACCATGATAAATTATAGGACTGCTTAACAATATCATATCTTTTACACCAATATCACTTAATATTTGAGCACCTATACCTACTGTTCGAAAATCATCAAATTTAGCTTTATTTTTTGTAACTGTTGACTTAGATAATTTTAAATTATTGATCTGATTGCTTGTAAGATTTTCAGTAATGAATACCACAACTCCTTGTTTAGACTTGGATATTTTTTTTAGCGCACTATCAATTGGCCATGTTGAGAAATTAGTAGACTTAACAGTATCTGTCAAAATATTCTGGACATGCACTCTAACAGTTGTAGGTTCATCAGGAATTATTTTATTTTTAATTAAAGCAAAGTGAGTCATCGTAGTTAATGTATCCTCATAGAAAACTGCAGTGAATTGTCCATATTCAGTTTTAATAATTTCTTCGCGTATTCTAACAATAGTTTTTTCATTAGATATTTTATATTTAATTAAATCTTCGATTGTCCCTATCTTTAATTTATGCTTTTTCGCAAATGTTAATAAGTCTTTTTTTCTAGCCATTGTTCCATCATCATTTAGGATTTCTACAATGACCGAAGAAGGTTCTAGTCCAGCTAATTTAGCTAGATCGCATCCAGCTTCTGTATGACCAGCTCTTACAAGAACACCACCATCTTTTGCCATAAGTGGGAATATATGACCAGGCTGAACTAAATCACTAGCTTTAGATTTTTTATTAACTGCAGTTTGAATAGTTTTAGCTCTATCTGCTGCAGATATACCAGTAGTTACACCTTTTGCAGCCTCTATGGATACTGTGAAATTAGTTTCTTTGGATGTTTCTCCTGTTTTTTTAATAAGTGGCAAACCCAATTTCTTGCATTTAGCACTTGTTAAAGTTAAGCAAATTAGACCACGGCCCATAGACGCCATAAAATTAATATCTTTGGCTTTAACAAACTCAGCAGCCATTACTAGATCACCTTCATTCTCACGATTTTCATCATCCATGATAATAACCATTTTACCTTTCTTGAGCGATTTAAGTATTTCTTCAGTAGTATTAATCATTCTTTAGTTTCTCTAAGTGTTTGGCTATATAGTCTACTTCAATATTGACGTTGTCACCTATTTCATAACCATTAATAATCGTGTTTTCATAAGTATGCGGAATTATCATTAAGTCTATCATATCGTCATCTACATTATTGATAGTTAAACTAACACCATCTATACAAATTGATCCTTTTTGAACAATATATTTAAAATATATTTGATTAATTTTTATCTGAAGAAACCATGAATCTATTTTTTGTAAAATGTTAACAATTATTCCAACTGTATCGACATGACCAGTAGTTATATGTCCACTAATGAATTTATTTAAAGTTAAAGGAAATTCTATATTTACTAGGCTATTTTTATTCAGAGATTTTAATGAAGTTAATTTTAAAGTTTCTGGGGATAAATTAAAACTAAAAATATTATTATGATGCTCAATTACTGTTAGACAAGCTCCATTAACCGCAACACTGTCACCATTAGATATATTAATAGATAAACCTAGAATTTCTATTGAAATTACATAGCCTTGCTTAACTTCATCTATAGATACAATTTTCCCAATATTTTCAACGATACCTGTGAACATCTTATTTCTCTAATCTCACTTTTATATTATTACCAATAGGAATCATATCACTTATTCTAAATTTTATCTTTTTAGAAAGATTTTTTATATGAGTAACGCCAGAAAATGTTTTTCCTGTAGAGCCAATAATTTTTGGAGAGATATATAGTATCATCTCATCTATTAAAGATTTTTTTAAGAAAGATTTGATGAGTGTAGGACCAGCCTCGATAAATATATTATTTATATCTTGATCAGCTAGATATTTCATACATTTAGAAATATTTATTCTTTTATCTATAGTCTCCATATAGACAATAGTGACATTCTTTTTATATTTTTTAGTAGTATTCTTAATAGATGTAAATAAATATATCTTCCTCGATGAATTATTAAATATTTTACTCTTCAATGGTATTTTTAATCTTGTATCGACTATTGCAAGATCTGGTTGTTTTAAAATCTTTTTTAATAGCAACGGATCTCTTACATTTAAACTTGGATCATCTAGTATCACTGTCTTTGAAGAAGAAAATATTAGCGATGCAATTGACCTTTCCATCTGAACATCTTGTCTTGATTCTTCCGAAGTTATCCATTTGCTACTGCCGTTGCTTAAAGATATTTTGCCATCCAATGATATTCCTGATTTACATGTAACTGAAGGTCTTTTTAATAAAAATTTATTAAAAAATCCTTGGTTTAATTTTATCGCATCATCTTTCAATACTCCAATCTTAACCTCTATACCTGATCTTTTGAGTTGCTCAATACTTTTTCCATTTACAACAGGATTAGGATCTAAAGATGAAACTACTACTCTCTTAATTTTACTTCTTATTATTAAGTCAGAACATGGCGGTGTTCTACCATAATGACAACATGGTTCTAAATTTATATATAGAGTTGAATTATGAGCAGATTTTCCAGCATCATTAATAGCTTCTTGTTCTGCATGTGGTGAACCAGGCTTTAAATGATAACCTTGACCCATTATTTTACCATTTTTAACTATAACTGCTCCAACCATAGGGTTTGGGTGCACAGTATATTTTCCATTAAGAGCTAATTTGAAAGTTTCTCCTATATAATATTTGTCAGTTTCTTCCTTATTCATCTTGCAATAGGTTCTTCTGAAGTTTTTTCATTTCTGGAGATAAATCTTTCTCTAAATCTTTTATAACCCTAGTAAAAGCTTCTTTGTCCTCAAAATTTAAATAGACGGATGCAAATCGTAAGTATGCGACATGATCTAACTTCAATAACTCATCCATTACTATTTTACCAATTTGATTTGAAGATATTTCTTTATCAATATGCGTTCTACATCTTTTGAAGATATTGTTAAATGTATTGTCAATATCAACTATAGTGTTTTCTCTTTTCTCAAGAGCTATATACACGCCTTTCTTAACTTTATCTTCAGAGAATAATTCTGATGAATTATCTGTTTTAGTTACACGAGGATATGACAATTCCGATTGCTCGGATGTATTAAAACGTACACCACAAGAAATACACTCACGTCTCCTTTTTATAGCATTAATTTCACCGACTAATCGAGAATCAATTACCTTTGTCTCGGGCTCCCCACAGAAAGGACAGCGCATATTAAATACCTCTAAGCTACAGCTTTTTTATTCGTAGAATAAACTGGGAACTGAGATGTTAAGTTTAATATTTTTTCTTTAACAGAAGCAATTTTAGACTCATCCTCGATATCATCTAGCACGTCACATATTAAATTTCCAAGGATAGTAGTTTCAGCTTCTTTAAAACCTCTTGTCGTAATAGCTGCCGTGCCAAGTCTAATACCACTCGTCACAAAAGGACTTTGTGGATCATTTGGAACTGAATTCTTGTTAACGGTAATATTGGCTTTATGTAAAGCCGCATCCGCAGCTTTTCCAGTTAAACCTTGTTTTACTAGACTAACTAACATCAAGTGATTTTTAGTCCCACCTGATACAATTTCAAAGCCTCTAGAAATTATTGTTTTCGCTAAAAGATCGGCATTTAGGACAACTTGCTTCATATATTCTTTGAATTCAGGCTGCAATGCTTCTTTAAATGCAACTGCTTTTGCCGCAATAACATGCATTAATGGTCCACCTTGTGTTCCAGGAAATACTAAAGAATTAAATTTTTTCTCTAGTTCTGGATTAGATTTACATATGATGATTCCGCCTCTAGGTCCTCTTAATGTTTTATGAGTTGTCGATGTAACTACATCAGCAAACGGAACTGGGGATGGATAAACACCACCTGCAACTAGTCCAGAAACATGAGCCATGTCAACAACAAAATAAGCATTTACTTTTTTTGCAATTTTAGACATTCTTTCCCAGTCAATTACTTGTGAATAAGCTGAGAATCCACCTATTAGCATCTTAGGTTTATGTTCAACTGCTAATTTTTCTATCTCATCATAATCAAGCATACCATTTTCATCTATACCATACTGAATAGCATTAAATAATTTTCCTGAAAAATTTACTTTTGAACCATGCGTTAAATGACCACCAGCGTCTAAGCTCATTCCTAATATAGTATCACCGGCATTTAACAGGGCAAGATAGACTGCAGCATTTGCTTGTGATCCTGAATGAGGCTGCACATTTGCATAATCTGCTCCATATATCTCTTTTAATCTATCAATAGCTAATTGTTCTGCTATATCTACATTTTCACACCCGCCATAATATCTCTTATAAGGGTATCCTTCTGCGTATTTATTAGTTAAAACTGATCCTTGTGCCTCTAAAACCCTAGGGCTAGCATAGTTTTCAGAAGCTATAAGCTCCACATGTTCTTCTTGACGAATAATTTCCTTTTTAATTGAATCATTCAGTTCATCATCAAAGCCAGCAATTTTCATATCTACATCAAACATATGGGTCTCCTTTTACAAGTATAGTGTCTAAATTCAAATGAAATATTAACATTTAATCTATTTTTTGTAACTAAATTTCTACTCCATCATTATCATCTTCTAAGGTTATATTGGGTTGTTTAACCCTATTTAAATCATAGTGTTTAATACTACTAAGATACTCTTTTGTTACTTCCCAGATAGGGCTGCCACTCTCCTCAGAGTTCACACTAGCCCAGCCACTTACAACATATTTCTTACTATTAATCAATGATTTACCAGTTTTTGATGTGATATTATTTATCCTGTTATTAATAGTATTCTTTGGAGTAATATCATAAGTTATTCCAGTAGTTCTTACCATATCTCCACCTTGTTGCAAATAAGGATCTGGATTAAATATATTATCAGCCACGTCTTCAAGAATGTTTTTAATAGTTAGGCCGGTCATTTCTCTTCGGTAGACATTTGGATATGTGATAGCGGTATGATTGTAAATATCAGACATCAATATATCTTCACCGGCAAGGACAGTGGGGCCCCATCTAAATCCAGGTGATAAGCAAATTTCTGCATCAAGAACGCTAGACATTGAGTCGCAGATAAGATTATCAAAAGACCCATTAAAGTTACCTCTTCTATATAAATCAAAGTTTGATTTTCCAATTTTCTCGTTTAATTCTCCTAGATGTGGTTTTTTTATATTTGTAATATAGTTATTCATTTCAGAAGATGGTTTTATCTGATTAGAAAGAATTGGAAGGAGCTTATATCTATAATCAAATGAAGATCGTCCAACTTTAACGTCAATCATTGATACAAATTTTCCATTACATCCCGAATTGAGTATTATAGTTCTAGAGCTACCGTTAATAACTTCTATTGGTTTAGGTAACACATCATGAGTATGACCGCCGAAAATAATATCAATACCGTCGACCTTAGATGCCATTTTCTTATCGACATCGACACCATTGTGAGATAATAAGACAATCAAGGATACATTTTCCTTGAGCTTAATCTTGTCAACTAGCTCTTGAAGATCATTATCACGGATGCCAAAAGTAAGATTTGGTATCAACCTGCTTGGATTAGCAATAGGAGTATATGGGAATGCTTGACCAATAACAGCAACTCTTTGTTTGTTTATTGTTTTTATAACATAAGGTTCCTGAAAATGATTATTTTCGTCAACAGGCTCAATTCCATCAAATAGAGCTTCTTCAGTTAGTGAAATATTTTGCGCAACAAAATCTCCATTAAATTTTTTTAAATTTTCTAAAAATATTTTTTCACCATATGTGAATTCCCAATGTCCAGTCATGACATCGACACCTAGAATATTTGATGCGCCAACCATATCCATTCCATTAGTCAATAATGACAGGCCACTTCCTTGCCATGTATCTCCGCCATCCAATAACAACGCATGGTCATTAGCGTCATGTCGTAACTTATCAATAATTGTTTTCAAATAGGCATATCCGCCAAATTTACCAAACTCTTTTGCATGTTGATTGAAATTAAGATGGGTGAAAGCATGTTTCATTAAACTTGAATCGATGGAATAATAATCTAAAAGTTTTCTTCCAACTATATGAGGTGGCGTATTTCTATTATCACCAACACCTAAGTTATAATTAGGCTCTCGGAAATACATTGGATCTAGTTGCGCATGAGTATCTGTTATATGAATTAATCTTAAGTCACCAAATAGTTGTGTATTATAATCTATACCTGGTGAGCCAAAAGAAGGTCTCACTATACCTGCTGCATACCCAGCCATTAAAAACTGAAGAAACTCTCTTCTATTCATGTTCGATAAATCCTTTTTTTAATTAACAATATAGATAATATTATAAATAAATAAATGCTAAATATTAAGTAATCAGCTTTTATAATCAAGTAATAATGTATTAATGATGATACAAGTATTAAATAAATTAATCTATGTATTGATAGCCATTTACTACCAAGTTTCTTCTGCAATGCATCTGAAGATGTAACGAAGAGTGGAATAAATAGTAACAAGGCTAAATAACCTATTTGTATATACCTTAATGAAATTAAGTCTTCCAATATAAAATCTAAACTCAGATTATTATCAATCAGATAAAGGGAAAGATGAAGCAGTGATGCAACAAAAGTCATTATGCCAAGTATCCTTCTATCTATATAGTTTTTTATGCCAAACATAACTGGAATTGCTAGCACCATTATTATCATGCTAATTGAAATATATCCCGATGAGATTATCAGATAAGAATATGGGTTTATTATTTCTTCATTAAAAATTGATTCATAAAATATATATAAAAATGCTAATAAAGATAGAGAATATGTGATGATTTTATTCAAAATAATAAATTAAATTAAAATTCCTTTTCCAAATCCATCCCGGTGTAAAGATTACTGACAAACTTACTATAGCCATTGAATAGTAAAGTGTCTCTTTTACCAAACTCGCCAATTCTCCTTTCTCTCTTCTGACTCCATCTCGGATGGTCTACATAGGGATTTACATTAGAATAAAAGCCATATTCATTTGGTGCCTGTTCATTCCAAGTACATACTGGTATTTCTTCAACGAAGGATATTTTAACAATTGACTTGATACTCTTAAATCCATATTTCCATGGAACAATTAGTCTTACTGGTGAACCATTTTGATTCGGTAAAACTTTTCCATAAAGCCCAACAGCAATCATTGTCAAAGGATTTATTGCCTCATCCATTCTTAAGCCTTCTTTGTATGGCCAGTTTAAAATATTTCTCTTTTGTCCCGGAAGGTTTTCTGAGTCTAATATCGATTCGAAAGAAACATACTTAGCATTATGGAAGGGCTTGGCAAGATTAATCAAGCTTCTTAGTTCAAAACCAATCCATGGAACAACCATAGACCATGCTTCAACACATCTTAACCGATATATCCTCTCCTCTAACTGAAATTTTTTTATCAAGTCTTCGCCATCAAGCGTTAAAGGGTTTTCCACTAAACCATCTATTGTTAAGTTCCAGTCATCAGACTTAAGTCTTGAAGCATTAAGCATAGGATCTCGCTTGCCAGTGCCTAATTCATAAAAATTATTATATGAGGTGATTTGTTTGATAGTATTTGTTTTTTCGTTAGTGCTGTAATCAAGATCTTTGTTAAAAGATAGTTTTTTTTGTGATGATGAATGAGCGTTTGAATTAATTAAAAAAGGAAATGCTAAAGCTGATGCCATGATTTTTCTACGATTATTGAAAAAATTTTCATCAGTAACTTTATTCTCTTTATCTAGATTGTACTTGTTTATTTTTTTCACTTTAACCAATTTCTCGCATTAATAAATATTTTTGACCATGGTGAAATTTTCCAATCATCTGGATGATAAGAGTACTGGTTTAGAGTGAACAACCTTTCTGGATGAGGCATCATAATAGTTATCCTTCCATCATTATTTGTAAAACCATTTGATCCGTTATCTGACCCATTTGGATTAAATGGATATTTTGTAGTTTTTTTATTTTTAGCATCAACATAGCTTATTATAGCATTGCTTTTATTTCTTTTGTCTGAGAAAACAGCTCTTCCTTCGCCATGTGAAACTATAATTGGCAATATCGAGCCCTCCATTCCAGTCATAAATAATGATTTAGATTTATTTATCTTAACTCTAGATAACCTTGCTTCGAATTGTTTAGACTTATTTTGATTAAATAAAGGCCAATTATTAGTGCCAGGTATAATTGAACGAAGCTGTGATAACATCTGACAGCCATTACATATGCCAAGTCCAAACTTATTTTTATCATTAAAGAATATTTGAAGATCGTCTTTCACTTTATCATTAAAAAGTATTTTGCTTGCCCAGCCTTTTCCTGCACCCAGTACATCACCATATGAAAATCCACCGCAAGCAATAAGCCCTTCATAAGACTGCATCTTTATATTACCTTTCAAAATATCATTGATATGCACATCATGAGCTTCAAACCCTGACATCATAAATGCATGTGCCATCTCTTTGTGCCCGTTTACACCCTGTTCTCTTAGAATTGCAACTTTTGGTTTCCTATTTAACTTTATTTTTTTAATCTTTATGCTACTTAACGGGAAAGTTATCTTGTCTACCAAAGGTTTAAATTTCTCATGAGAGATAATTTTATTATTATATTCCTCTTTAGCTGTTGAAGGGTTGTCACGTAGTTCCTGAATATTATAAGATAATTTACTCCAGTACTTTCTTAATGTTGTTAGAGGATAAATAATATCTTTATATGATTTTATGGAAAAATTAGGAGTTGATGATTTTATAGATTTTCCTAAAGGTATGACAAATGATTCAACTTTATTTTTTTCAACTAATTTATTAAAGATATTCATATATTTTTTAGGCACCTCTACTACAGCTCCTAGTTCTTCATTGAAGAAAAACTTCTTCATATGAATTTCATCATAGTACTTTTCTAAGCTCTTAAAGATATCTATAGAGATGTTGCCTGCAAAAGCCATTTCAGATAATGTAGTAAATAATCCTCCATCAGATTTATCATGATACGCAGAAATAGTTTTTGATTTCACAAGAGTTTGGATAAAGTTAAAGAATAAAGAAATATTTTCAGTGTTATCTATTTTTGGTACATCAGGATCAATTATATTGTGTATTTGATGGAAGGATGAACCACCCATGCGCTCTTTACCTTCAGATAAATCAATTAAGAATAGTTCTCCATCACCTTTTAGCTCTGGGGTAACAATTTCATTTACATTATCTATTGAACAAAATGCTGACAAGATAAGACTTACAGGGCTTTCCACATTATGTGATAACTTATTAGTTTTCCAAGATGTATTCATAGATAGAGAGTCTTTTCCAACCGGAATAGTGATATTGTTTTGAACACATAAGGATGATATTTTTTTAACAGCTAAGTAAAGACTTTCAATTTCATTACTATTTTTAGATGACGCCATCCAGTTTGCTGATAATTTTATTTTAGATAAATCTTTTACATATGAACAAGCAATATTAGTTATAACTTCACCAAATGCAATTTCAACTGATGCTTCTGGATTTGTAATGGCAATAGCAGGTCTTTCTCCCATTGTAATAACTTGACCGCTTGATGATCCTAAATCAGACATTGTGATTCCTACATTAGAAACTGGGGTCTGATTCGCTCCAATCATTTGATCACGTGCGACTAGACCAGTCACTGATCTATCACCAATCGTAATAAGAAAGCCTTTATCTGATACTGAAGGTAGTGACATAATGTCATGAACACATTTATCAAAACTTGCATAGGAATGTTTCTTCTTGAGATTTATTTTATTATAACCATTAATATTGATAGGTTTAATTGGTGGTTTTCCTAAAAGATAACTCATGGGCAAATCTATTGCTTTTGTTTTATCATCTGTATCATATACAACAAGATCCTTGGCCGAAGTTACATTGCCAATTACAGAATAAGGACAATTTTCTCTATCACATATAGAGTCAAACAGAGACAAGTCCTTACTGTCAATTACTATAACGTATCTTTCTTGTGATTCGTTGCACCATATCTCCAAAGGTTTCATCGATGATTCGCCCACAGGGATTTTAGACATAAATATCTTCGCACCTCTGCCTGAATCATTTACAATTTCTGGGACAGCATTACAGAGTCCACCAGCTCCAATATCATGTATGCTTTTTATAGGCGTTTGCTTGTCTAAATATACACATTGACTAATAACTTCCTGACATCTTCTTTCAACCTCTGGATTATCCCTTTGCACAGAAGAGAAATCTAAACTCTCGCTACTTGATCCTGATGATAATGATGATGCAGCTCCTCCTCCAAGACCAATGAGGTAGGAAGGTCCGCCTAAAATTATAATTAAATCATCCTGTCTTAACTTGTTCTTATGTATATGAGAATTACGTATAACCCCAACACCACCAGCAATCATTATTGGTTTATGGTAGCCAATACTTTTTATATTAGATTTTATAGGTATTAGATTGAACTCACATGTTCTAAAATAACCAAATATATTAGGTCTCCCAAATTCATTATTATAAGATGCTGCACCAATTGGTGCTTCAATTATAATTTCCAAAGGTGTTTTAATTCTCCCAGGTGTACCTATAGATTTTTTTTCCCACTGGTTATTATTTTTTGGTATGCATAAATTTGATAATGTATAACCAGTAAAACCTACCTTAGGTATTGACCCTCTACCTGTCGCACCTTCATCTCTCAATTCTCCACCAGATCCAGTAGCTGCACCAGCATGAGGAGCAATTGCTGTTGGATGATTATGAGTTTCAGCCTTAACAATATATAAACCATCTTCTTTCTTGTATTTATACTTTTTTGTTACAATATCCGTATATAAAGAATTCATTTTATTAGATTTTATAATCGAACAGTTATCAGTATATGCAGAGACCACATCTGTATTTTTTTTCTTAAAAGTTTTTTTAATTAACTTAAATAAAGAGGTTTCTTTCTTAGATTTATTAGTATTTATTTTTGAATTAAATATCTTGTGTCTACAGTGCTCAGAATTAATTTGAGCGAACATCATCAACTCTATATCTCTAGGCGATCTTTTAAGCTTAGTATACATTTTCTTTAAATAATCAATCTCTAGTTCGCTAAGAGCTAAACCCATTTTTTTGTTATATTTAGTTATTTTTGACAATGGAATGGTTTCTAATCTTTTGCCTTTTTTAGATGATATTTCTTTTTTAAAATATTCATGGATATCAGGCTTAGTAACAAGGCAATATTGAGTCATTTTGTCATATATCAAATCTAAATTTTCTCCTACCTCATTAAATGATAGTTTTCCATTAAACTTATACAACTTAATCTGTTCAATACTGAAACTAGTATTAAATCCACAATTAATAATTACCTCTTTAGCTTTTTCAGCCCATGGAGATAAGTTGCCAGATCTGGCTGCTATCAATATACTACTATTAGTTATATCGCTATTTTTCAATACTTTAGTTGTATTCAATAAATGATTTAATGTTTGTAATCCTTCCAAGGTTATCTCTTTCTCATATTGGATTTTATAAATAAAGAAATAGTGAAACGAGTCTTTAGCGTGATTCTTTCGTTTTGTTGTATCTAAAAGTATATTTTCATATTGAAGCATAATAGAGTTTATATTTTAATACAGTTTTAGGAGTATTGGTATTGCTTAGTTATAATAAAAGATACTGATAATAATAGCCTTGCAAGTATATGTGTAGTAGTAATGGTAATTATGAATAAATTTAAACTTATATTGCTTTTAATAATTGTTACATCTACTATTTTTGTAATAAGCATAGAAGCTAACATTGCCCATGTCTTTAATAATAATTTAAAGAATGTTGAACATCTAGTTATTGAAAGGCCACTTTTATCTAAAGTTTACTATTTTGTGGCTTATATAATTTTCACAGCATTTTCATTGCCTGTGGCTGGCCTAATGGGTCTCTTAGGCGGGATGATCTTTGATGTAATTGATGCAGTGATTATTGTGTCATTTGCCTCATCTATAGGAGCTCTTCTATCTTTTTGGCTTTCCAGGTATTTACTTAGAGATTATCTAAAAAATAAATATAGTCATTATTATCTTCTAATTAACAAGGGGTTTACAAAAAATGGTGGGTCATATTTATTCGCAATAAGAATGTGCATGATCTTTCCTTATTTTATTATTAACTCTCTTGCAGGCCTCACAACAATAAAATCTTGGCTTTATTATATAATTTCACAAATTGGAATGTTACCTGGAACAATCATAATAATTATTCTTGGTAGTAAACTTGAGGAATCCTTGACTACAGGTATTAATATTGACCTTATGACAATATTCATACTGACAGCACTAGGAATACTCCCAATAATTTCTAGGTATTACTTCAAGTCTTATATAAAAAAATAAATTAATTCTAGTCAATATCAATTGCGTATGTGTATCATAAGATATAGGATATAAAACTAATTTTAGGGGACGACCTGGCTTCGACGTGGGGTTGCAATTCCTGAAGTGCATGTCGAGCTCTTCGGTAACTCGTTAAACTGCTGATAAACTATAAACGCTGAAAATAAACCTTTAGCCCTAGCAGCCTAACTGCCGCTAGCTTCACTAAGAGTAGGCTTATATGCTCTTTACTGAAGTCATAATGATAAGACCGCAGTACATGTGCTTGTTATTGTACTGTTAAATTAAACAAGACAGTTATTAAGTAGATTGTTTATCGTCAGCTTAATGATTAAATTAAAGATAAACTAAACATGTAGTACTAAGGGCTGAGTGCTCTCGGACGCGGGTTCGATTCCCGCCGTCTCCACAAAATTAGATAGTACAATTTAACTATTCAAGATGATTTTTTCCAATACTGGATCATCACTAATAATAAATAGATTATCTACCTAATGCAGTTCCAATACGTCTAGGGTCTGAAACACCTTTTATGATATTTTTATCAATATCAAGATGTATAGCAGTGAGTCCGCTTGCTAAAGGTGTTATATCAAGCAAATGTCCTTTTTGTATTAGACTATTTGTTATCTTAGTTTCCTCTTCAGCCTCAATGTTACCGCCACGATTTAGAATATGAGGAGCGTTGATTGCATCTTCTAAAGATATATTATTATATAAAACATCAATTATTCTTTGCGTAACATAGCCTATTATCCTACTTCCACCTGCAGAACCAATAATAAGCACAGGCTTATCAGTTAATGTAGAAAAAACAATAGTTGGCGTCATTGATGATCGTGGTCTTTTCCCAGCTTCAACTCTATTAGCTATTAAACTATTATTTTTTTCAGGAGTGAATGAAAAATCAGTTAGCTCATTGTTTAAAAGATAACCATTAGCCATAATTCGTGATCCAAAAGAGTTTTCAATTGTTGATGTCATTGAAATTGCATTCCCATATTTATCAATGATGGAAATATGTGTTGTTCCTGATTCATTAAGACCACTATATTCAGTTTGATTAATTTCTTTCCAGCCAGATGGAATTCCATGTTTTACATTAATTATAATATTATTATCAGAAATCATAGAACGTCTTTTTACAATATAGTCATTTTCTAATAGAAGCTCTCCTGGGGTTTTAACAAAATCAGGATCAGCCATATAATAATTTCTATCAGAAAAAGCAAGTTTTGAAGCCTCTATATAATTATGCCATGTTGGATCATGGTCAATAAGTTTTAATATCTGTAGCATGGTAAGTGCACCCGATGAGGGTTCACCCATCGAGCATACTTTATACTTTTGAAATATATCACAAACTGGCTTTCTTTCTAGAACCCTATAGCTATCAAAATCTTTTTGTATAAGTATTCCATTTTTTTTATTTACAGAATTTATAATATTAGTTGAAAGTGGACTTTTATAAAATATAGAAGAGCCTTTGTCAGCAAAATTTTTTAAAACAGAAGCATACTTATTATTTTTGATGATTTTTTTATTATAAAAATATTCTTTACTTATAATATTCTGATCAAGTCTACCAACATCATTCTTCAATGATTTCAACAAACCCTTGGAAGGTGAAAATCCATTTAAAGCTAAATTAAAAGCTGGTTCAATTAATTTTTGCATATTTGTTTTACCAAATCTCTCATGGAGCTTACCTAGAAGCGCAGGTGTTCCTGGAACACCTACAGAACGGCCATTAAGCACAGCTTCAAAGAAATTCATTGGCTCCATATTTTCCTTTAGGAAATAATTTGGCATGCTAGCTAACGGAGCTGTTTCACGACCATCAAAAGTTGTGAGGATATTATTAAGAGCATCAAAATACAAAATAAAGGCGCCGCCACCTAAACCAGAAGACTGTGGCTCTGTTAAGCCTAGTACAAGTTGTGCAGCTATAGCAGCATCTGCCGCGGTTCCTCCATCTGATAATATGTCGTATGCAGCTTTAGTTGCCTGAGGATCAGATGTAACAGCCATATATTCATGACCAATGTTCATCTTAATCGTCGTAGATTTGCCAATGTATTTTTCAGGTGAAGCTCTATGCAAATCAAAGGCATAGCTTAAAGATGAAAATAATCCGACATAAATAAATAAAAACATATTTCTCATGCTTTATTATAATTAAATGTTATTATTTTATTGAACTATTTTACAAATGAGGGGCAAATGTCTACTGAAGTTAATCCATGGATCTCATATGAGTCACGTATTAAGAAAATATTATCTCAAGCCAAAATAGCAAGCACAGAAATTGCTGAGCTTTTTGAAATAATGCATGCATACAATGCTGTTCCTAAACTTATTCCAGAAGAATTAAGCGACTGGTGTAATAATACTTCTATTGAACTTAGAGATAAATCTAGATCTCTAGATAAAGCCTTGGAATTAAGCAAAAATGTCAGAGTGACTGATAATCTGGCGATGTCAATGGTAATCAATGATGTATGGGATCAAATATTTGATGAAAAAACCAAAGTAAACGCATTTGAAATCGTAGCTAAGAAATATGATGTTGAAAAAAAATATATAGAGAACGGATTTTTCAAACATTGGGAGCATGGGTTAAACTATTATTTAGTATTAAATATGAAATCATTGTCTCCATTTGAGATAGGTCTTGTATGCTCTAGTCTTAAATCTATGATAAAAATAAATTCAGATACTATTAATTTACTTGATAAGAATGGTGATGAAAAAAGAAAAGCTGCTATAGAAAAATTTAAAAAAATGAAGGCTAAGAATGATTGATATTTATTTGGCTATTTAAATAAGTCTCTTATAGTTGCTGTTATAACAAAGAAATATAATCTTAGTTTAAAAAAAGTCTTATCTTTAGAGAGCTCTCTCAGCCTCCTGTATTCAGACAAACCACACTCCGACTTAATAAATTTTTCAATCATAAAAATATGTTTAATAGTAAATAAATGGCGAAAGAAATCATGGATATTCCTATTAGAATTATTTTTATAGCTTCTAAAGTTAAAACTTTAAATGATTTATATTTCTCAACCATAATCTAAGAATTCAAAATTTTTTAAAAACTATAACTAACAGAGAATGCCCCGTAAGTTGTATCTTGATTTGAATTAGCAGCGGCACCCATGGCATTATCATTATTTATACCTAGTTTCATACCGAAATTTATATCATTTACAGAAAATCCTGTTGATACTTCATGGACGACATATTGCCATGCTCCTGAATATGTTCCATAGGTATAGTTGATTGGACCCATTGGAACCGTAACTTGAAAATGCCAATAATCAGAGCTTGGTGATGTATCATAGTCACCTAAGACTACAGCATCAATAGAGAAGAAATCAAACTCGGCACCAATACTAACTTCATTGTAATGTTGATCAATGCCATCAGTATATCGATACGCCGCTAAACCTACATACGTAGGTATTGCTAGTAGCTCAAAATTATAACTTCCATATAAACTTATAAAAGCTTCACCTTCATTATAAGTAGCTCCACCCTTTCTGTCTCTTAAATCTGCATATCCTGCACTTAAATACACTGGTCCTGAAGTATAGGAAGCATTGCCATAAAGCACAGATGCGGCTTGGAATGATCCTCTTATCCAATACTCTGACATATAACCAATAGTGTATTGAATATTTTTAGTATTAATCAAATCCTCGCTCTTTCCACCTGAATGCACATAAGATAGATTGGTAAAAAAAATAATTAAAAAGAATAATGCTCTACAATACATATCTATCACCAGCTAATTTATTAAATAATTCAAGCCTAGTCATATTAAAATAATCATACATACTATAGGTATAGCACTATAAGATATAATGCTAAAGTGATTATTCGTCCATTTATATCATATATATTAAAACTTATGTTAAATTAGCTTTTGATCATATTCCAAAGTTTGATATATGTAGACATATCGCTACGTCTATTAAAAATTCTTTTTATATAAGCATCATCTTCTGCATCTGGATTTAACTCTATGCCCCATAATCCATGTCCTTCATTTGGAAGCATAGAATACCGAATATCTATTATCTGATTTGGATTATTAAGGGACAATGCAATATAACCATTTGAAAACCATCGAAACCTTTCAATATCTTTTGCTTGCTGTGATTTAGAATCTAGCCAAGGAAAAGATTTTTCAAGATTAAACCTCTCTATCTTTACACCCTCTATAACTCTAGTATTGATTCCAACTCTTGCCGCATCTATATGATAATGTGTTTTTGTCGTATAAATAGTTTTCCAAACTATAATATTTGCAAAGCTGGGTTTAGCCTCAATATTTATAACCATATGTCCACGTAAGTCAGCAAGTTTTCTCCCCATTTCTTCAGCTCTATATTTTTGAATAAATCCTAATGAGCTATACATTAAAATCCACATCAAGGCTCCATATGAATACTTTTTATTATTATTTATAACTGCAAATAATATTAAAAAAAGTATAGGTAAAGTAAATAATGGGTCAATGATAGAAATCGTGTTCCAAGCAACTCTATCATTTGTGAATGGCCAAAATAATTGAGTACCATAAGTTGTGCATGCATCAAGCAAGCCATGTGTGGCATAACCAAGTGTTGAATAGATGTAAGTTTGTTTAAATGATATATCTTTATTTTTTAAAAAGAGATTGTAAAAAAAAGATGCGCATATTAAACCACCAAAAGGCATAAAAAATATTGAATGTGTAAACTGCCTATGGAACTCTAATGAGAACAATGGGTCTTGGGAAGACTTAATAAATATATCTAAATCAGCAGACATACCTGCAAAAAATCCTAAAAGACTAGCGATTATGAGATGTTTACGATCAGCAGTTTGCTGAGCAGCAACTACACCGACAACACCCTGTGATAATGGATCCATCCTTATACTCCTAATTATGTAATAAATTATATTATATACATATATTGTTGAAAAGAAGTTTGAGATAGGTGATACACAAATATTATAAGTCATTAAAACATTTAAATAAAATAAATCGCCCGCCCCTTATAAAGAGCGCTATAGGGACGGGCAACATGTCAACTAGAAATCATAAATTAGTGATCCCCAGAAACTTCTTCCTGGTTCGTCAACACGATCAGCTGTTGCATTCAAAGAGTTAGTACTATTTAAATGTGTAGCATATCGTTTATCAGTTAAATTACTTATACCCATTGTAAATCTAATATTTGGAGTTGGTTCAAAACCTGCATATAGATCATAAACGGTATAACCACCTGTTCTGCCGGTATCAAGAACTCTTGAGTCAAAACGATCTTGGGTATCAGCAAAATTAGCTCTTATTCCATAATTGACTGAACCAGTCTGATATTCCAATGAAATATCACCAGACAAAGGCATCATTTGTGCTAATGGCCTATTTTGAGTATCGTCATCTCCATGAGTATAATTTAAATTAAATATAGTTTTTACATTAGAGGTGATATCTTTTTGAGCGGTAAGCTCGTACCCCCAAATAGTTGCATCTACATTTTTATATATTCTCGCATCATTAACGGTATTATCATATGTTCCATCAGAAGCTCTATACGTTGTAATATAATCACTGATATCATTAAGATACAAAGATCCGTTTACATGACTTCCCATAAACATATTTTCAAAACCTATCTCCAATGTAGTATGTACTTCAGAGTTAAGATTTGGATTACCGATATGTCTCAGTCTGTACTTTCCACCCATTGCCATAGAAGTTTTAGCATTGAATAGCTCTGTTGCATCAGGCGTTCTTTCATTCCTGCTTAGAGAGATATAAGCACTAGACATTGGGCCATAATCTTTTTTAAATCTCAAGAA
>ERZ1046367.734-NODE-734-length-21022-cov-14.528783_pt1 | contig 21022 bp, 15 predicted proteins | sample MGYA00383091_ERZ1046367 | MGnify/ENA primary metagenome ERZ1046367 (study PRJEB29581, sample SAMEA5548361) | metagenome | biome: marine; feature: coastal; material: water | depth 50 m | study: Short-term variability in the microbial, nano- and picoplankton... | reverse complement strand
GACTCGAACTCCCAACATTCAGATTCGAATTGACTTGAGTAACATGTTTATTAACTAAAATTTAAGTATTCACTCTGGCAATACTTCTCCAGATCCATTGAATTCTTCAGGGAGATCTTTGAACTTTGGTAAACCATCTTTGACCGAAACAGTTTTACTCTCATAATTTACATGAATGGAAGGTTTAAACGAAAAATCCTCCAATATCACTGCAAAAACATCTACTAAGTTTGAACTTGGATGCTCTGTCATAATATGGCCACCGCATTTCTTACAGAACTTTCTCTTGCTGTGATTTGTCTTAGAGAAAGTTTGAATATTTTCTAAGCCTTTTGTAATTTCCAGTTGATCAAACCTCCAAAAACTGTAGGAATTTATTGGGGTTGCGCTCCATGCAGCACAGTCTTTACAATGACAATAGCCCATTGCTGAAGGTTCCCCAGTAACTATGAGTTCTACAGCACCACAAAAACACCTCCCTTTTATTTTCACATTAGCCATTTTTACATATTGTCTTAATGATTATTGTTTATTTTATGTGATTTAGAAGTAGCATTTTTATACTATAGATTAGATAATTTTGCAAGAATTAGGGATTTTACTTGGAGATTGTCTGTCAGCTGACGCACCTGAGGAAGCTTCTAGACAGAAATGCGACTAACTACTTTATGTATCAATGGGCGGGGCCTGTGCCCCCCATACTCCTCAAGCTCTTCCAGCTCCTACATCTCAACCAAGCCTGTGTACAGCACCTCATCTGTAACCTGACTGATGCTCAGGCCTGTACGCTCTGACATGGCCACAAGGGTGCGCCGCCAAATTCTGATTTCAGGAGGGTGGAATTCAGAGACTTGGGATGGGGTGAACCGTATGGAAACCAAATAGTGTTTCCAAGTCATCGAATTAGTAAAAGGTGGAGAAATTACTAATATATATGGGTTTCTTGATTTAGTTGATATGAACCTTGATCACCTCTTTTGTTTCGGTACGAAAAACCACGGTGGAGTAATTCTTGGTTATTGAGTAGATCACTAAATAACGACCTACTAGGTAGGGGTCGGCATGTAAAACAAAAGGCTTTGTGTAAATTGCATACCCAAAAGGTATGGGAAAGGCGGATAGCAGGTAATCATCCTCCTCCGAGCGACCTAAAAGAAGGTGGCCATGGGCTTTGGGCTCTAAGGGCATATGAAGATGCGGAAGATCATGGTATTCAATAAATGAACCACCTCCTTGATCTTTAACATGAAGATAATCTTCAACATAAGTATGCCCTATATTAATGATGGTAACAGGTAAATTCTGGTCACTTTCAAATGTTAATAAATTACCAACCTTTAGAAGCCTTGCATCATAAAAAGCAAGAAATTCTGGAGTTGGAGCCGCTTCAGGAATGTTTAATTCGTATCCATTAAGGGTCAAGGTCCCCAAACCTCCTAGAATGTTTGCTTGCACGGATTCAACCGTCTCAAGGGCCTTCCAATTCCCAGTGAAACGCACATGTGGGGGTGGCTCAGGCTCAACCTTGGAGATATCAAGTTTTCCTGACTCCTCAATAGGAGTTAGGCTATGGGCATCCAAACGATAACATTGTTGAGGTGATACATAACCAACAATTGATTCAGTCTTCATATAGGACTGAGGATCTTTACCCCTTCGATTAACCATCAACTGGTCTAATTTCTCCTGGATATCCTCTGGAAACTTGGTGCTCATTTGATCATCATCCATTCAACCATGTGGGTTAAGCATAATCAGAGTAATAGCCCACCGCGATTCCAGAATGCCACCATCTAGAACAAAAGGGAAGTGGGGTATGCTGGTAAGGGTCATAGGGATTCATAAATTAGTCATGTTTAGTGGGATAGAATCTGGCTCAGGAACAACTTAGTACGTTCATTTTTTGGGTTTGAAAAAAACTGTTCCGGAACTGCGTTTTCAACAATACGTCCTTCGTCCATAAAGACCATTTGGTGAGCTACGGTTCGGGCAAAGCCCATTTCATGGGTCACGCATATCATGGTCATTCCAGTTTCTGCAAGGTCGATCATCACGTCCAGCACTTCCTTTATCATTTCAGGATCAAGTGCGGAGGTTGGTTCGTCAAAAAGCATAATACGCGGCTCCATACATAGTGAACGTGCAATTGCAACACGCTGTTGCTGGCCACCTGAAAGTGCACTGGGGTGTTTGTGCGCCTGCTCCGGTATCCTTACTCGCTCCAAGTACTCCATGGCTTGGCTTTTGGCTTCTTTCTTTGTTAAGCCTCTGACCCGCATTGGCCCCAGGGTACAATTTTCCAACACAGTAAGATGCGGAAATAGATTGAACTGTTGAAAAACCATACCCACCTCGCAACGAACCATGTGGATGTGTTTGGTATTATAATCCAACTCATTTCCATCAACAACGATTCTACCAGACTGGTGCTCTTCAAGACGATTAATACAACGAATCAAGGTTGACTTTCCGGAGCCTGAAGGACCACAAACCACTACCCGTTCTCCATGTCTCACCGTCAGGTCAATGTCTTGCAAAACCTGAAAATCTCCAAACCACTTGCTGACTCTCTCAATTTGGATAATGTTTTCTGTTGAAATTGTATTATCAGGCATGGGTTTATTCATGGTTTAGGCTTTGTGAAGGGCCATTCGTTTTTCTAAACGGCTGAATCCGAATGCACAAGCGTAGGAAATCACAAAGTACATGGCTGCTACAAACACCCAAATCTCGAATACTCGCTGGGTAGAGGTAGCCACTTCCATCGTCAGAAAGGTGAGTTCCTGAATCGAGATCAGCGAAACTATTGACGAATCCTTAATTAGGATGATGAACTGACTTGCCAAAGGAGGTATCACCCTCTGGACCGCCTGAGGCATAACAACATAGCGCATGAGTTGAATTCGGGATAATCCAATGCTCATGCCTCCCTCGACCTGCCCCTTAGGAATTGATTGAATTCCAGCCCTTACGATTTCAGTGACATAAGCCCCCTCAAACAGGGCCAGACAGATTATTCCTGAAACTACATTGGAAAGCAATTCTGGAGGCCCTAACAAGAAATCTAAAACCTTCAGTGTGATCGGAGAGGAATCCGTAGAGATACTATCAAGCCCCAAAAGAGGAGTGATTTGGCTACTAATGAAGAAGTAGAAGACAAAGATAAACACCACGGGAGGGATATTACGGATCAACTCTACATAGAGCCGGCTCAGCATTCGAGGAAACAGTCGACGACTGGTACGCATCATCCCCATGATAAAACCAAGAATTGCTGCAAGGATAATACTCCAAATAGCCAACCGTATGGTTGTAAACAAGCCCTTCATGAGCAGATTGGGAGCATAAGATTGGAGTTCTTCATCCCATCGGAACAAGTATCCGGGAATAAACGACCAGTCCCAATTATATATTAATACAGTGTTCACCCGGTAAAAAACGTAAACAATGAGAAATACCACTGCAATCAATACTAAAGCGTCTATCCAGTACGAGTCGTAGGGGGCTTTATTACGGATCATTCACAAATTTTCTGTAAAGATAATGAAAGGGTGGAGAAGATACAAAAGAGTAATTATTCCACCCTCTGAACTCAATTAGGCAATCATTTCAAGTCTACTTGGTCAGCCCAGTCCATACCTTTGAACCAGTAGTTGTGCCGATCCTCGAGCCAGCCATTACTGGTATGCACCATAATCCAATTTGAGAAAAAATTAAGGGCGTCTGGGTCGCCTTTGCGTATTCCAAAAGACTCGTTGCCTTCTGTAAGGTTTTCGGTTGAAGGCATAAAGAGTACTTCTGGATGCTTATAGACCCATCGAGCCGGTTTGGGATGGCTTGTCACAGTTGCATGCGCATTACCATTGATCACTTCCTGAAAGGCCAGTGAATCATCGTCAAACTGTCGAAGACGGGCCTTGGGCCAGATTTTCTTAATATCGGAACATGAGGTCGCCCCCCGACGGCAGGTGAATGTAACACTGCGGCTATTATAACCTTCAGGCCATTTAAGATCACCCGCTAGATTCTTGTTGGCAGCAATGCCCATACCCGAGTGTGCATAGGGTGCAGTGAAATTGATTGTTAGGTTACGCTGCGGCGTCACGCTCATGCCACCAATGATGGCGTCGAACTTACCCGCGATTAGGGCTGGAATGATTCCGGACCATGCTGTGGGAACAAATTCGATTTTCACCTTCATGTCCGCCGCCACCTTCTTGGCGACATCAATTTCAAAACCAATAAGCTCGCCCTTTTTGTTTCGCATTGCCCATGGTACAAAAGTGGACATGCCTACCTTAAGTTTACCTCGTTTCATGATGGTCTCGATCACACTTTCTGAAGTGAGTCGCTTTTGTGTTTCACCGGCGAAAACTTCGCCAAAAGTGAGAAAGACTAAAGTTGCTCCAATAATAAGAGCGATACTTGATTTTACAATACCCATAGTTCCTCCTTTTTGAAGATTATTACATTACATCCGCCATTCCCTGAGAACTAACTCCTAAGATTGGCAGAACTTGATCATGAAACGCCCCATGCGCTCACTGACCCTCTAAAAAACCCCGGATTGCTTCCGAGGATGATTGAAGGATTGCCTTAAACTTGGACTCTCCTCCCAAAATCGTCAACTTCGTTGTCGTACCCATTGTTCCAAAAAGCTCGCCAAAACGGAAAGGGTAATTGTCATCACGAGATAAATCCCTGCGACTGTCAGCCAAATCTCAAAACTCATGAAAGTTTCAGCGATAAGATCAAGGGCTTGAGTGGTGAGGTCAAATACTGCAATCACGCTAACAATCGCTGAATGTTTTATGAGGTTGATGATCACTCCCGTCAATGGCGGTAGCATCAGAGGCACGGCCTGCGGAAGCACCACATAGCGATAGGTATCCGTCTGAGCTAGGCCAACGCTGTAGCTAGCTTCCCACTGCCCTTTTACTACACTGAGAATTCCTGCACGGATAATTTCGGAAGCGAAGGATCCTTCGAACAATGAGATGCATAAAACCCCCACCCAAAAACGATCGAGGTTAAGGATGGGCCCCAGCACAAAGTAGAAAACAAACATCTGAACCAACAATGGAGTGTTTCTGACAATTTCCAGATACAACCATGCCAGCAGTCGTCCGGAAAGCGAATTTGACATGCGTAACATTGCTGTGGTCAGCCCAACCATCAATGTGATGAAAATACTATAGGCGGTTATTTCCATAGTAACAAACAGCCCTTCGATCAGTGGACCAAAATAGAAATCACCATCAATAATTTCGTAGAAGTATTGAGGAATACGGTACCATTGCCAGTTATAACCCATTTGGTTAGCCCCGTTAAATGTGACCCACACTAGGCCAATCATAAAAACAAACATCTGCAACACGTCAAACCATTTGGAATTCCACCAACGCGTTTTACGTACAATCCGTTTTGGAAAAGAGTTTGGCATTACAGATATCTACTGACGGTAATGGATATTGTTTTTGCATGTAGCATATAAATCTATTCAGAGAGTGGTTGTTGTTTTAGGATAAAATTGTTTACGGAACAATTTCATTAAATAATTAACGTGTGAGGCCAAATAGCCATTATCCACATACTCCAAATGAGGAGCCAGTTCTTGGTGCAAGGTTGGTAGTTTGTGAAAAGGCATATTTGGAATCGCGTGGTGTTCAGCATGAAAAGACATGTTCCACGCAAGCCAACATACGGGCTTTATAGTGATCGTTGTGCGAGTGTTCTTACGAATGTCCGGAATCCATTCGCAACTCGCATGTTCTGAAATACGGATAAGGCGCATCAATGGTTCAGCAATAATTCGGGGCATCAGCCAGTACCAAAAAACCACTGCGGTCTGAAATACAACGCTGAAAAACAAAAGACAAATGTAGAAGACAACCATTAAACGGGTTTCCCTCACAACGGTTTTGCGGTGGCGCTCTGGAATAAATGCCTTTTCACTAGACGAGAACTTTCCAAGTGGGAGGAGACTAAGATTTTTTATGACCCCCTTAAAGTACGGGATCGCTGTCGCATAATACAAATATCCCCAAAAATAACCAGACATGGGAATGCTTTCCGGATCTTTTTCAGGATGTTGGGTGTAGGTGTGATGTGCAGCATGCTCCATCGTGAAATACTGGGGTGGAATCATAATCATCAGTCCGGTAAATCCAGCGATTAGTGTATTTAGTTTTTGGGAGGCAAAAGCGGTTTTGTGAGTGGCCTCGTGAAATGGCGCGAAGAGATGTACTATACACACCCCATGTAGAAAAAGAGCAAAATACCACCATCCGGATCCTTGGGCCTGATTCACCAAAGTTCCAGTAGCGAGCAACGTCATCATGTGCGCAGCAAGGAACACCAACCCGATGTCGTTCCGTCTTAGTTGCAACCCCTGGATGAACTCCTGTGAAATTAGATTTTTTGGTTTCCTCATATGATTTTAACCACCCCGCATTATCATAATCTTTACAAAAATATTTTCTTAATTAATTTCTTAGATCCTAATTTCACCAAAGACTATCAATCCTTTTTATCCGAATGTCAATCTGTTTTACACAAAAAAAGGATTTACTTGGAGATTGTCTGACTGTGAAGAATTAGTGGCACCAACTGAGGAAGCATCTAGGCACAAAAGTGGCACAATTTAGTAATTTGAAGGGAATTAGATTTACGCAATCTGTTGATACTGCTGGTGCGGGCGGAGAGACTCGAACTCCCAACATTCAGATTCGAAGTCTGACGCTCTATCCAGTTGAACTACGCCCGCAAGCAGAAAATTTAGGTAGGAAATTTTGAAAATTTGTCAGCAGAAAAAACTGGGGCGAGCGAAGGGGTTCGAACCCTCGGCCACTGGAATCACAATCCAGAGCTCTACCAGCTGAGCTACGCCCGCCATTAAGGTTTTAAATTTCTTCCAATGGGATTTAAGTGGTTTTGCGAAATTTCTGCAGCCTGACAAAACGAACTAAAAACGGAGATTGTGAACAACCCTGATATCACCAGTTTGTTCAACAGTTTGCAAGTCCTTGTATTATTTATCCCATCCCATAATGATAGTCTTGAACCAGTTTATTTGCAATAAAAATAATTTTTCAGGACAAGACTTCAACCGCCATCGCGGTTGCTTCACCGCCACCGATACAGAGACTGGCCACCCCGCGGGTTTTACCGTATTTTTGTAACGCGGAGATCAAGGTCACCAGGATCCTTGTTCCGGAAGCACCTACAGGATGTCCGAGTGCACATGCACCGCCGTGTACATTAACTTTGTCAGCAGGCAAATCAAGATCTTTCATGGCTGCCATTGTGACTACCGCGAAAGCTTCGTTGATTTCAAATAAGTCTACTTCATCCGCATTCCAGCCGAGAGTTTCGAGCAGATTCCTAATTGCGCTGACTGGTGCAGTTGTGAACCATGCAGGTTCCTGTGCAAAACTGCTTTGACCCAGAAAACGCGCGATTGGTTTTAATCCTCTTTTTTTTGCAGTCGATTCACGCATCATCACCAAAGCCGCGGCACCGTCAGAAATAGAAGAAGAATTTGCCGCAGTGACTGTCCCGTCCTTATCAAAGGCAGGCCGTAATTTTGGTATTTTTTCCAAATTTGCTGTTAGTGGTTGTTCATCCTGCTCAACTGTGACATCTCCCTGACGATTTTTGTATGTCACCGGAGTTACTTCTGCATCGAAACTTCCGTCCTCGATTGCTTTTTTGGCACGTGTTAAAGAACGGATTGCAAATTCATCTTGAGCCTCTCTGCTAAATCCGTATTTTTTAGCGGTTCTTTCCGCGAAAACACCCATCAGTGTACCTTTATCGAAGGCATCTTCGAGTCCGTCAAGAAACATGTGGTCCATCATTTGACCATGACCAAGACGTTGACCTGAACGGGCTTTGGGCAAAATATAGGGTGCATTAGACATGCTTTCAAGTCCTCCGGCAACCATGACCTCGTTTGTTCCAGCTTTCAGCAAATCATGTGCGAGCATAGTTGTTTTCATTCCTGAACCACACATCTTGTTTACGGTGGTGCAACCTGTTGCGTCAGGAATTCCAGCTCCGAGAGAAGCTTGACGAGCAGGAGCCTGTCCCATACCTGCAGGTAGTACGCATCCCATCAGGACTTCATCAACATCTTCCGCAGGAACTCCGCCCCGCTCAAGAGCAGCACGAATGGCGAAACTTCCTAATTCAGGTGCGGAAACATCTTTTAAAACTCCTTGAAATCCGCCCATTGGAGTACGGCTCATTCCTACAATAACGATTGGATCACTTGTACTCATTGCTTTCCTTTTTTAAAATATTAGCAAATTAAAGTTGTAAAAAGATAAAGTCTTGGTGAAAAATTCCAGCTTAATTTGATTATAGCAGAGTTGATTATACACTAAAAAGTTAAAAACTCTGAAAAAGGTATTTTACTACCGGTTAATTCAGCTTAGATATAATAATCATATAAAACAGCTCTCTGGGATAGCAATAATAGCTAATTCTAATTTTCCAACTGTAGATGTGGTAAAAATATTTGAAAGACTGCTCCAGCAGAATTACCGGGAGAGTAACGTAATAAGCCTTTATGAGCCTGAATCAGTCGGTGAGAAATTGATAAACCAAGACCGTGGCCTTTTTCCTTAGTGCTAAACAGCGGTTTAAATAATTGATTACGCAGTGCGAGAGAAACTCCTGAACCTTCATCTTCTACTGAAATCAACATATAATTCAGTTCAGGATTCAAATTCGTTCCGGCCAGTTCCCATTTCCCGCAATATCGTGTACGAACTGTAACGGTGGCTGCGGAGGGTGATGCCTCAACCGCATTTCGGATCAAATTCAATAATACTTGATGCAGTTTGTCACGGTCAGCCTGTAAGTCCGGAAGTGAGGTGTCAAAACTGCGTATAAAACGAATATTCGAAACTGTGTTTTGCTCAAAAAGAATAACCGTGTTCAACAGTTCATGCACGTCAAATTGAGTTATCTCCAGAGGCATTGGTTGTGAGTGGAGCAACAGTTGCTTCAACAAACGCTCGACACGATCCAGTTCTGCCAGCATCATCCCGGTGGAAGTGTTTTTGATCTTTGCCTTGTTTAGATCACGTTCCAGTAACTGGAGCATACCTTTTACGCCGCCTAGCGGATTTTGAATTTCATGCGCCAGTGACGCAGCCAGTGTTCCCAGCGAGCGTGCCAGTTGCTCTTCCTGTTCTCTGGCTTGGGACTCTTGCAGATTGGTGCTTTCCAGCAAAGTGATGATAGCCTGTTTAACGTGGCCGTATTTGTTAAGCACCGGAGCAATCACAATTTCGGCACCTCTCTCCTGTAAAGGAGGTGTCTGCAGAACATATCCTCCCATCCTGAAAACTTTACCGGTTTCAAGCACACCGCTGATTTTTTCCTTAATCAGAGGATCCTCATGAAACAACGCACTGCTTTGTTTGCCGAGTAGACGCGCAGAATCTTTTTGCCAGAATTGCGCGGCAGAATCGTTACTATAAACGACCTCACCCTTCTGGTCAATTACCAGCACCGCCTGCTGCAGATGGTCCGTTAATGAGCTTTTGAGCGCCTTGGAAAGCATGAATGGTTGAGTTTGAAAAGTAGAAATGTGCCGGAAAAACAAGCGTCCAGCTTATGTTTAAAGCAGAAGAAGGACAAGTTTTTATCAGCTCCCGCAATTTTTGAAAAGTTGAAATGTCCAGCCGCTTAGCTTAAGATACAGAATACTTTTGCTGATACTAAAATTCTAATGTCTGAAACACATAATTCTACCTCAGTTTATATTGAAAAGCAGTCTGATCTGTTCCTCGCTGAACTTGAAGGTTCGGTTCAATCGGACATTTCGGGCACAGTTTTCAATGCAGACAATGACAGACTAGCGGTGATCGAGGCTTCTGCCGGAACCGGAAAGACATTTGCTCTAGTTGAACTGGTGCTTGAATTGTTGCTGGAGCAGGAAATTCCACTCAAAAGCATTCTGCTCGTTACCTTCACTGAAAAAGCGACTGCCGAATTGCGTCTGCGTCTGCGTACAAAACTCCGGGATTTATTGGCAGCTTGTGAACAAAACGACGCTCCTTTCACAACTGTTACAGGAGTACCATCTTGGGAAATTAATACTGCCCGCAAAAAACAATTAAAAGCGGCTTTGCTGGATTTTGATTCTGCGCCGGTATACACAATTCACGGGTTCTGCAAACGAATTTTACGTGAATTTGCTTTTGAAAACAGGCAATTATTTGAACAGCAATTGTGTGATACTGAGCTGCTTTTCCCGGAAGTTTTCCGCGGGTATATCCGACGGAAACTACTCTCACAAAATACTCCTGTTGCCGAGCTTTTTGCTCTTTACGTTAAATATGCAGAAGGAAATTTAGTATCACTGGAAAAAGACATTGTTTTTTTACTTTCTAAGGTTGGAGAATTCAGACCGAATTTGCCCGATTTTGACGTTTTTAAAACAGAATTTTCGACATGCTGGCAGCTTTTAGTTTCACTAGATTTGAGTTTACGTAAGCAGAATTTTCTTCAGCATCCACTCCGTAGTGCCTTCGAAATAACTGCGCTCAACGAAACTTCGAGCAGGAAAACGATGAGCAACCTGGATTTGCTGCTGGAAAGTTTAGCTGCCGCTCATGCAGGCGCATCCATTGTTGAAATATTACCCAACTTTTTAGCAATTGATATTAGCGCGGTTACAACGCCAAGATGCAGAAAAAATTTAAAGTCCGGAGAACAGTGGCTCAGTACAAAAGATTTTCCGCCTGAAGAACTAGCCTGGATTGACGCAGTTGCGGAGTGTGAGAAATTGCTGCAGAATTATAATTTATCTGGAAGTTCAAAAAAAATCCTGAAAGCCTGGGTCACACAGCAGGTTCTTGAAGATGTGCGTAGAGAACTAGCTCAGGCCAAACTGGAACAGGGTGCGTTTGATTTTGACGACTTGCTGCGGATTGTTGAAGAACAGGTGATTCCGCAAAACGTGGAAAATTCAATCCCTACCGCTCTCACAAAAGCGGTGCGTAAAAAATATGTCTGTGCAATCGTCGATGAGTTTCAGGATACTGACCGCAGGCAATGGAATATTTTTCAGCAGTTGTTTCTGGAAAGTCCGGAGCATCGTTTAATCGTGATTGGCGATCCAAAACAAGCAATATATTCTTTCCGTGGCGCAGATATCTTTACCTATCTGCAGGCGCGAAAAACCTTTCAGCAAAAAACCTCCCGTATTGCGTTTGCGTTGAAAAAGAATTTCCGTTCGTCTGAAGAAATGCTGCGAGGTCTGAATCAGATTTTCAGCGGAGGCACATGGTTTCCGGAAAAACGTGGAATTCTCTATCAGCAGGTTGGCTGCGGGAAACCCGAACTGAAACTGAAGGACGATACCCCAAATCGAAACGCCATCCACTTGTTGGAAATGCAAGCTCAGTTTACAATTTCAGGAAAAAAAATAGCAGAGCAGAAAAAGGTAAAAACTCCCAAAATATCTTTAACTATATTGGCAGAGTTAGCAGCTTTAAGCGGAAATAAATATTATGGAAATGAGTCCTTTTTGGAAGCTGTACAGGCAGAGTTGGGTAAAGAAATTAGTGTAGAAAATCAAAGTGCGCTGCTGAATTTATTCCTGGATGAACAGGCGGAAAACGCGACTATCCGTTTTGCGGAGGAAATTGCGCTGGAAATAAAAGCACTGCTGAGGATAGGCTCAACTGAAAATCAACGCCCGCTCTGGCAGGATGATCAAGGAGAACGTGCTTTAAAAGAACAGGATATTTGTGTGCTGTTTCGTAAAAGTAACGAAGGTGAAATATTGGGGAAAGCCCTGCGCCGGCACGGCATCGATTTTTCTTTTTACAAACAGAAAGGGTTGTTTGACGGACGTGAAGCTCTGGAAATACTTGATCTTCTGGAAGCAGTTGCGCATCCAGTAGATCACTCACGAACAGCTAAACTATGGCTGACCAGATTTTTTGGCGCGAACATTAATGAACTTGCACAGGCGTCTACCTGGGATGCGGATTTTATACATCAACTTCAGGAATGGAATTCTCTGGCGGAGGCTCGGCGTTTCCGCAGGCTTTTTGATCAAATTCTTCAGCGCACAAAACTGATTGAACGTGAATTGCTGCTTGGTGGAGATGAGAGAAGCGTCACCAATTATGTGCATTTGTTTGAAGTGCTTAACCGTAAAGCCATTGAACGGCATCTTGATTTGTTTGAACTGATTCAATTGTTGCGGCGTTTCATTGAGGGTAAGGAAGATCCGGGAGAAAATGAAAACTTGCTGCGTCTGGAAAGTGAACGTGATGCCGTGCAGTTGATGACAATGCATGCTGCAAAAGGCTTGGAATTTCCTGTAGTGTTTTTGTTCGGAGGGCTTACAGGCAGCCTGAAAAACACGATTCAGTTTTATCATGATGCGGCAGAAAAACCGATCATTGATCTACTCAATTCAAAGATCCCTGAGGAACACGAGTGGCAGGTGGAAGCAGAACAGCAACGCTTGCTTTACGTCGCCATGACACGTGCCTGCGGCCGTCTATATTTACCCTACATTGGTTATTTGCAGGGAAATTCAGGAAAGCGTATCTGCAAAGTTGGCAGCGGATATTCGATGCTCAATGAACAGTTGTCAATGATCAGTGAACAAATATTTGCTGAAAAACACAATTCTACCTTCAGCAGCAGTTTAGTTGGAACTTCTGCAGTAAATCTTGAGGTAATAATTAATGCAACTGAGCAGGAAAAGTTGAGAGAGTGGAAACCTACGGAACTGCCTGAAGTTCCGGAAATTTTGACTGAAACAGAAAATCCAAACAGACTCTTCAGTCAACTCCGTTTTAAAAAAAGAGGTTTTGTGCTCAGTTCCTTCAGCAGGATGAACAGGAAAAATGAAGAACAAAATGCAGCCCAAAAATGGACAAATAGTAAAGAAATTGCTCCTGTTGAAATCCGGACAGCAGCGGAATTGGGTCTGCGTAGAGAAAATGATGAAGGTGAGACCACGCAGTTTGCGGAAGTCCAGAGTCTGGACTCTACTTCGGAATCACAGTTTACTGTAAATAAGATCCGGAAAGATTCGCTTCCCGGAGGTGCTCAAACCGGGAATCTACTACATGAACTGCTGGAGCGCATTGATTTTTCTGCAATCCGGGAAAGTAAATCTGCAGAAGACTGGTTTGCACTTCCAGCTGTTAGACGCATGATAAGCTCAATTAACGAGCGTTACGGACGTTCGTCTGAAACGGAAAGCAGAATCGTAGAAATAATTTGGAACACTTTGCGTACCCCGCTCAGGCTCGGAAAAACTCCGGATGCGCCAGAACTCGAATTGGCCGATGTTAAAAAAGATTTGCGTGAAGCTGACTTTTATTTCCCAATTCCGAATAAAGCAGGGAAAGCGGAAGTAATTAAAGAAACCAAAGACAGGTACATTCCCGGCCGCTATTCAGCAAGCAGCGTTGAAGGCTGGACAATCGAAAAAGGATTTTTACGCGGTTCGATTGATTTTTTGTTTGAACATGAAGCTAAAATATATTTGCTCGACTGGAAAAGTAATTTGCTGAAAAACTATGGTCCGGAATCGGTGGAACATGAAGTAATGGAAAACTATGAACTGCAGTTGCAAATTTATACTCTTGCCACTTCTTATTGGTTTAACCTGGACAGCGAGGAAAAATATAATGAAAAATTCGGCGGGGTACTCTATCTCTTTTTACGCGGAATTGGGGAAAAATCCGCAATCTCCGGAGACTCAGCAAATTCTGCTAACGAAGGTGTCTATTTCAAACGGCCGAGTTGGACCGAATTGAAGGCATACGAAACACGGTTGAGCCTCGAAAAATATTGAGTAGTTAACAAACTGACGAAAAAAGCTTGAGATAAAAAAACGGACAGAAAAGTCCGCTTTCTTTGTTTTATCTCGCTAAAATTCCTGGCAGCTTCAGTCCTTTTTCCTTTGCGACGTCTTTCGCGATCTCATAACCTGCGTCAGCGTGGCGCATCACACCGGTTGCGGGATCATTCCATAAAACACGCTCAATTCGCTTCGCCGCAGCCGGTGTGCCGTCACAGCAAATAACCAATCCAGCATGCTGACTGAAACCGATTCCGACTCCACCGCCGTGATGAAAACTGACCCAGGTTGCGCCCGACGCGCAGTTGAGCAGGGCGTTCAGCAAAGGCCAGTCTGAAACTGCGTCTGATCCATCCTGCATGGATTCCGTTTCACGATTAGGAGAAGCAACTGAACCGGAATCCAGATGATCACGTCCAATGACAACCGGTGCTTTGAGTTCTCCATTTGCAACCATTTCGTTGAAGGCGAGTCCAAGTCTGTGACGCTCACCGAGGCCAACCCAGCAAATCCTGGCTGGAAGTCCTTGAAAGGCGATTCGTTCCTGCGCCATGTCTATCCAGTTGTGAAGGTGCGGATCATCCGGAATAAGCTCTTTGACTTTTGCGTCGGTTCGGTAAATGTCTTCCGGATCTCCTGAAAGCGCTACCCAGCGGAATGGACCCACGCCACGGCAAAATAAAGGTCGGATATATGCCGGCACAAATCCTGGGAAATCAAAAGCGTTTTTAACACCTTCCTCTAAGGCAAACTGGCGGATATTGTTGCCGTAATCCACAGTCGGAATGCCCTGATTCCAAAACTCCAGCATTGCTTCCACATGAATTTTTATCGAAGCACGAGCGGCTTTTTCAATCTTTTTCGGATTGCTTTTTTGTTGGGAACGCCATTCCTCGACTGTCCAGCCGAGAGGCAAATAACCATGCACAAGATCGTGTGCTGAAGTTTGGTCTGTGACTATGTCCGGACGGATTCCGAGTTTAACCATTTTCGGAACCACTTCCGCGGCATTACCAAGCAGTCCGACTGAAACGGCACGGTTTTCAGTTTTTGCACGTTCTATTATTTCAAGAGCTTCGTCTAGAGTTTCTGCCCTTTCATCCAGATATTTTGTACGGAGACGGAAATCTATTCTGCTTGAATCACACTCAACAGCCAAACATGACGCACCGGCCATCGTGGCCGCCAAAGGCTGCGCACCGCCCATTCCACCCAATCCGGAAGTTAGAATCCAGCGTCCGCTCAAATCACCATCAAAATGCTGTCTTCCTGCTTCAACGAAGGTTTCATATGTCCCCTGTACAATGCCCTGCGAAGCGATATAAATCCAGCTTCCTGCAGTCATTTGACCGAACATCATCAAACCTTTACGGTCCAGTTCATTAAAATGATCCATCGTTGCCCAGTTCGGAACCAAGTTTGAGTTGGCAATCAAAACACGCGGTGCGTCAGCATGAGTTCGAAAAACACCAACCGGTTTTCCTGACTGCACCAACATCGTTTCGTCATCACCGAGCGTTTTTAGCGTTTCCAAGATCAAGTCAAAATCTTTCCATGTTCTTGCTGCTTTTCCGATCCCACCGTAGACAATCAATTCGTCAGGATTTTCCGCAACTTCCGGATCAAGATTATTTTGGATCATCCTGTACGGTGCTTCTGTCATCCATGAACGGCATGTAAGTTCTGTACCCCGTGGTGCACGGATGGTTCTGGAAGTGTTTGTGTTAGACATGATTTTCTTAAATTCAGGTTAAGCTTGTAATAGTTTGTTCCAGACAGCTGAGCAGCTTTTTTAAATGAACCCGCAATTTTGCCGCTTTTTCCTCATGATAAAGCCAGGGAGCAGACTCATCCATGTATGTTTGCTGCGCTAATTCCAGTTGAATCACGTGAATTCCTTTTTCGGGCTTTCCGTAATGGCGTGTCGTCCATCCGCCTTTGAATCGGCCGTTTAAGACACAACTGTAACCCTCCGCTCCAGCGCAGATTTCAAGAGCTGCGTCTTCAATTTCTGGAGCACAGGTGCTTGTGTTGTAGTTACCTAAATTGAAATCCGGCAACTCACCTTCAAACAAAAAAGGAAGACGGGAGCGGATCGAATGACAATCGAAGAGCAAGACTCTACCATGTATTTTACGGACACGTTCAATTTGTTCCGAAAGTGCAGTGTGATAAACAGCATGATAATTTTTACGTCGTGTTTCAATTTCTTCCACATCCGGTTGCGCTTCAGTTTGATAAATCGGCAGGCCTTCGAAATCAACGGATGGGCAAAGTTCAGTTGTGTTCTGTCCCGGATAAAGTGAATTGCCGGAAGGATCACGGTTTGCGTCAATCAAATAGCGTGAAAACGTAGCTTCCACGACCGTTACCTCGGGAAGCAAACCGTCATAAAGCCGGTGAATGTGCCAATCTGTATCAGCCATTTCACCCCCACGTTTATTTAGTATTTCAGTCATTTCAGGCGTTAAAAATGTTCCGCCATGTGGTTGACTAAGAATTACAGGACCATCGCCTTTAAAAATTTCAACGGGGTTCATACGGTTTACCAATCCTGACTTTCACGCAAGTTCGGGAAATTTGCTTCGCCTGCCGCTTTAATCAGTTTTCCATTCCGAATGAGGGTTGCGGCATTTTCCAGATCCGGAGCCAGAAAGCGGTCTTCCTCTAGAAATGCAACGTTTTCACGCACTTCCGCCAAAACTCGATTCAGGCTTGAACTCGTGCTAAGTGGTTTAAGGCTCGCTTTGCGAAACTCCAATCCCTGCGCTGCGGTAATAAGTTCAATGCCGAGAATTCGGCCAAGATTATCATTCATTGTCAGCAGGCGCCGTGCCGCGTGTGTAGCCATCGAAACATGGTCTTCCTGGTCTGCACTTGTCGGAGTGGAGTCAGTTGAACATGGATTGGCCAGGTGTTTATTTTCCGACATCAATGCTGCGGAAGTTATTTCTGCCACCATAAGTCCGGAATTAACTCCTGCGTCCGGAGACAAAAAAGGAGGCAAGCCAAAATTGAGTTTAGGATCAACCAACAGTGCAATACGTCGTTGAGCAATTGCTCCTATTTCGGCCAGCGCTAAAGCAGTTTGGTCTGCAGCAAAAGCGACTGGTTCTGCGTGAAAATTACCTCCGGAAACAATCTGCAGCGGAATTTCCGCTTCACCTGTGGAGAGAATCAGTGGATTATCCGTGACGGCATTTGCTTCGATGGACAGTGTGTTTGCTGCCTGTCGCAACAAATCTATACATGCACCGGTTACTTGAGGTTGGCAGCGGATACAATACGGATCTTGAACGCGTACATCTCCATCAAGGTGAGATTCCCGGATTTCCGAATCCTGCATCAAACTCCGCAGTGTTTGCGCTGCGTCGATTTGTCCAAGGTGTCCGCGCATATTTTGAATGTCCGGATGAAACGGTGCGGTTGAAGCCATGGCTGAATCTGTGGAAAGTGCTCCTGTTATTAATGCTGCTAAGGCGCAGCGCCATCCTTCAAACACTCCTGCCAAAGCTAATGCTGTTGAAACTTGTGTCCCGTTGATCATGGCCAAGCCTTCCTTTGCTCTCAAAACCAAAGGCTCACGCTCAATTTTCTGCAAGACTTCTGCTCCGGAAAATGTCTGGCCTTGATAAATAGCTTGCCCTTCTCCGATTAAAACTGCGGTCATGTGCGCCAGCGGAGCAAGATCTCCGGATGCTCCAACCGAACCTTGTGCTGGAATAACCGGGGTTACTCCTTGTTTCAGTAAAGCCTCAATTTGTTCAATCACTTTCCAGCGTACTCCTGAAGCGCCTCTTCCCAGCGAAATGAGTTTAAGAGTCATTACCATACGGACAATGTTTTCCGGAAGCGGCTCACCGACTCCGCAACAATGCGAGAGGATCAGGTTTCTTTGCAGGAGTTCGGTTTGTTCCGCAGGAATACGAATACCGGAAAGGTTGCCGAATCCGGTGTTGATACCATAAATCGGAACATTGGTATTAGCTGCTTTCCCCACAAAATCGGCAGCCTTTTCGACTGCGTGTTTTGCTTCCGGATTTAAGGCCACCGCAGGACTTTCCCAATAAATTTGAGACAAATCAGTCAAACTGACTTTTCCCGGAGTGATATTTAAACTCATCATGCTTCTCCAATAATCACGTTTTATCAACCTCGGATTTACAAGTATATACACGGATATGATTCAACCTTCCTATCCGTGGAGTCCATCCATTATTTGTTAGCCCGTTTATCCGTTCGATCTTTGGTGCAGGGACATTTTATTTTAGTTGTTTATCCGTTAAAATCAGTGGCAGACTAGCATTTTCGAAAGTGGATTGTAACCCATTCGATAAGCAAGTTCTGCAGGTTGATCAACGTTCCAAACAGCAAACTCAGCTTTTTTACCCACTTCAATTGTACCGACTTCACTGCCGAATCCCAAGGCATGAGCTGCAACACGGGTTACTCCTGCCAAAGCTTCTTCAGGTGTCATACGGAATATGGTGCAAGCCATGTTCATGCAGAGCAGAATCGAGGTCAACGGTGACGATCCGGGATTACAGTCAGTCGCAATGGCGAGAGGAACTCCGGCTTTCCGCAAAGAATTAAGCGGCGGCAACTGTGTTTCACGCAGAGTGTAAAATGCTCCCGGAAGAACGACCGCGACTATTCCGGATTTTGCCATTGCCTGAACTCCTGACTCGTCTAGATATTCCAAATGGTCTGCGGACAAAGCACCATAATTTGCGGCAAGGGCTGCTCCTCCGAGATTGGAAAGCTGTTCCGCATGAAGTTTTACGGGCAACCCTAAAGCCGTTGCTTTGTCGAAAACCCTGGAAATTTGCTTAGTCGAAAATGCGATATTTTCGCAAAAACCATCCACTGCATCTGCTAAATTTTCATCATAAACTACTGGCAAAATTTCTTCACAAACGAAATCAATGTAAGCATCCGCCTTCCCCTTAAATTCCTGAGGAATCGCATGAGCACCAAGGAAGCTTGTTTTCACACGTACATTTCGTTCCATGCCTAATTTCCTGGCTACACGCAGCATTTTGATTTCGGTTTCGAGGTCTAAACCGTAACCTGACTTTATCTCAACCGTTCCCACGCCTTCCGCAAGCAGTGCGTCGAAACGCGGCAGTGACTGCGAGAATAATTCTTCTTCTGTGGCAGTTCGTGTTGCTGTAACCGTGCTTAAGATCCCACCGCCTCTTCGGGAGATTTCTTCATAACTCGCGCCTTTCAGCCGTAATTCAAATTCTGTCGCGCGGCTTCCTCCATAAACCAAATGAGTGTGGCAATCGATCAGTGCCGGTGTCAATAAACGACCTCCTAAATCATTTTCCGGAAGACCATTAAATTCAACCGGTAAATCTTTTTCTATGCCAACCCACTTGATCATTCCATTTGAAATCACTACCGCTCCATTTTCGATCAAACCATAGGGTTTGTCCGAGGTCATGGTGGCGATTTGTGCGTTATTGTATAGGGTTGAAAAGCTCATTACGGGGATCTTATATTTTCATCAGTCAGTTTTGGGTTCACGTCTCAAACCAATATAGGCTTCGATAATGATTGAATCCTGTCTGGCTTTTTCATGGGTAGTCGGGCGCCTCCATTGATTAAAGGAGATAAAAGTAGAGTGTTTTAGTCATTTCTATGAAGCAATAATTAAAATAATGTTAAATCTAGAATATTGTACACAATGTTTTGTTAGTATTTGTACATACATATTAATAATATTTCAATACAAAATAACCTCTGTTATTAAACTTTCTTCTGTTGACAAGCCTAAAAATCTTGTCAGATTTCTGGAGAAGCAGGATTGTTAGGCAAAGCATATTAGAACTCAACAGATCGAAGACGATTCTCCATCCAGCGTATTGCGGAGGAGATACAGAGGATCAGCACGAAATACTCTAGAACAAGGAAAGAATATATTTCCAGGGGGCGGTACTGACTCACAACCAGTTCATCAGCCCTACGGGTTAGTTCGGTCAAGCCGATCACTGACACCAGCGATGACATTTTTAGCATGTAGACAAACTGGTTCCCAATGGCAGGGAGGACGATTCTAATAGCCTGCGGTAAAATAATCAGCCGCATTTTTTTCCAGTAGTTCAATCCCAGCGAATCAGCTGCATCATGTTGGCCGCGTCCAATTGATTGAATCCCGGCCCGGAAAATTTCAGCCTCAAATGCACTGTCGCACAGGGCCAGTCCCAGAATTCCGGCAGAAAAAACTTCTAACCGGATACCAAGGGCTGGAGGCAATCCGTAATACACCCAGAGTAGCATCACCAGCACTGGAATTGAGCGGAAAGTTTCAACATAAACCCTATTGATGCGGCGTGCGAGATTGTTGTTCATCAAGGCCGGAAGAGTGACAATCAAACCCAGCAGGATCGAAAGAACAATCGCGGATAGTGAAAGCAGGATCGTGTAGCCCAGACCACTGAGCAGAAATTTAATGTTACTGATTCCTGCCGGGTGCCACGGCGAAATTACATACCACCCCCAAGTGTAATCGCTGTTTCCACAGCCTCCCAAAACAACTAAAATCACCAGTACAATCAGGTAGAAGAGGAACCCCCTTTTAGGGGATTTTAAAATTGTGTGCAATTTTTCAGAAAATTCTTTGACTAATACTTTATTTAACATTTGACCTTTTCAAACTGTGAAGGTAGCTTTGTTGCTCGTGATTAAAAGCGGTAATAGCATCGCTTTTGGATACGGTATTGTAACTAATTCGTCTCGTTCTTCAAGCTATGAATGCTCAGTTGTCGCTAAAATAACGATCTCGCCTGTTTTGTATGCCTGTTGGATTGTCAGCGTCATAAGTCGTTCTTTTTGAGGATGGATGATACCTCGAAACTCATAAGGAGAGAGAAATGTTTAGAACTATTTTGAAATGCGGAATAGCCCTTGCGCTCACAGCGCTCTTGTCAAGCTCAGCTTTTGCTGAATCCCGTCTTCAGAGCATCCTGGCCAACGGTGAATTACGTGTAGGGACAACTGGTGACTGGAACCCAATGACGATTATTGACTCTACAAGCAAGGAACGCAAGGGTTTTGATATTGATATAGCGACCGCCCTTGCGGCTGATATGGGAGTCAAAGTGGTTTTCGTCCCTACTACTTGGAAGACACTTGTCAATGGTGTGATAGCTAACAAATACGACATGA
>ERZ1046367.720-NODE-720-length-21247-cov-5.540487_pt1 | contig 21247 bp, 22 predicted proteins | sample MGYA00383091_ERZ1046367 | MGnify/ENA primary metagenome ERZ1046367 (study PRJEB29581, sample SAMEA5548361) | metagenome | biome: marine; feature: coastal; material: water | depth 50 m | study: Short-term variability in the microbial, nano- and picoplankton... | reverse complement strand
ATAATTTTATTTTTTAAAAATTAATATTAATAATGGACTTATTTTCTTTTACTAATATATAATAATATGGATAATAAAAGAAGTTTTAAAATTATAAAAATTGAATCTAAAAATGAAAAAATAAATGAAAAGATTGGTGGAAGATATATTTCTAATGATCCATATGATGCTGGTATGAAAGCTTTTAATTCTATTCTTAGAAATAATAAAGAAGAATATATTCGTTTTAAAATAATTATAAAAGAATCAACCAGAAATAGTGATAAAAAAGAATATGAATATGATTTTTCTCGTTATAAAAAATTAAGAGCACATAATAGAAAAATTGGTGATAAAACTATTAATTATGAATATAATACATCTAGTAATATGTCAGAAAAAAAATATAAATTATATAAAATTAAAGAAAAATCAAAAAAAATAAAATGTACAAAAGCTGAAAAAAATGATCCTATTTTAAAAACATGTTGTGGAAAACATCATACTAAAAATTCTAGAACTTTTGAAAGTTGTAAAAAAACAATTCACAGAAATCGAAAATAAATAAAATTGATATTATTTATTTAACAAAAATAAATAAAATGAGAGGTAAACAAAAAATGGATGAAATTCAATTAGCAATTGAAGAATCTCAAAGTTCAGTTCGACAAAATATTGATTTAATTATTCAAAGAGGGGATAAATTAGATGACTTAAATGAAAAAAGTGATGCATTACAAGCTGAATCAAGACTTTTTAGCAAACAAGCTCGTAAAATTCAACGAAGAATGCAGTGTCAAAAATATAAAAGTTATTGTTTGATTATGTTAATAATTGCACTTATATTATGGATTTTTATATCTGTTACTTGTGGGTTTGATTTTCATAAATGTAAAAGTTAAAATTGATTCAAAATATATTTATAACTCACAATCTCCAAACAACTTCTTTAAATTTAAAACTTTGAATTTAAAAATGTTCTTGTCTTTGTTATTAACTTTATTAGATTTTTTCGGATTCAATCTAACAGTAAAAATGTTAGAAACATTCGTTGCTGTTGATTTTCAATTAGTAATGCTTGTTTCTTTTATGATATTTTTATTAATGCTTGGACCTTTATTTAAATTATTGAAATTTATGGTATTATTCCCAATATTTATTTTTTGTCTATTTGGAATGTATTATTTAATGTAATTTTTTAAAAATACGATTATATTATGGACTTAAATTATAATTAAAATAAATAAAATTGAAAACATATATAAATAAAAAATGAACGGACTAGATTGTTTTATTGAAATTCCAAAAGGTTCTAATATTAAATATGAATTTGATAAAAAAAATAATTTAATGAGATGTGATCGTATTTTACATACTTCTATGGGTTATCCTGGTAATTATGGTTATATTCCAAACACTTTATCTGATGATGGTGATGCTATTGATGTTTTATTAATTACTGATTATAAATTAAATTCTAGTACTTTAATTAGAGTTAAAATTATTGGTGTTTTACTTATGGAAGATGAAGCCGGTAATGATGAAAAACTAATTTGTGTTCCTCATGAAAAAGTTGATCCTACTAGTAAATATATTGATGATCTTGAAGATTTACCAAAATGTTTATTAAATAAAATTTTACATTTTTTTAAACATTATAAAGATAATGAAACCGATAAGTTTGTAAAAATTATTGGTTTTGAAGATAGATTTAAAGCTAATAAAATTTATGCAAAATCTAAAATGAAATATACTAATAATATTCGGACTACTACTAAAAAAAAATTTTTTAATGATATGTGTGGTAATGATTAAATAGTTTCTATTATATTTGTATCTTTTTCATAATTATATTCATAAATTCTATATAAGTATTGATATCTTTTTTCTATATCTTTTAATGATTCTAAATCTAAATATTTACATTCATATAAAATTTCTTTTGTTTTTTTAACTATTGATCGTGAAATTTCATAATTTTTATTTATTATATTTATTGTACATTGGGCATTTTGTCTAAATCTATTAACATAATCTGGATCTATTGTTAAAGTAACATTATTAAATAAAGATAAATCTGATTCTTTATATTTATCTTCATATTCTAAAAATATTTCATCTATTTGTTCATATATTTTAAATTCATTATAGATTTTATCTATAAAATTATTATAAGTTATTAATGTTTTTTCGAAGAAAAACACTCGATATGGTTTATTAATTAAACTTTTTAAATAATCTATTATTTTATCAAATATTTTATTATCTTTTTTCTTTTTATTTTTATAAATATATTTTATTAATTGTACTTTATCAAATATTAATCTTGTTTTTTCATCAATATTATAAAATATATATTCTATTTTTTCTAAATCTTTATGATCGATTATTAAATTTAATAATAATATATATTTTAATATTTGTTTTTTATTATCAAATATATGATTATAATTAATTTCTTCTAATTTTAATGTTTTAAAATGATATATTTCATTATTATTTGATACAATATCAAATATTTGACTAAATACATTCTTTTTTAAATTATCAAAATCTATTAATACTTTATTACTATTATTATTTAATTCTAATAATTTAATAAATTTCGCTAAATAATAAACATTTATAATGAATCTTTTTTTATTTTTTCTTCCTCTTAATTTTTTTGAAAAACTTTTATGTACATTTGACGATACATTTACTACTACTTTCCCTATATTTATTATACTCATAAAATCATAATCATTTATTAAATCGAATTTTTTATCGATTATAGTGAACATATTTAAAAAATCTAAATTTAAATCATCATTTAATGAAAATGATATTAAGATTTTTTTTAAGATTTTTTTAAATTTATTTTCTTTTTTTTTTTTTAATAAACATATTTTATCTTCTTTTTCATTATCTAATATATCATCATCTAATAATTTATTTAAGATATTTAACATTTTATTTGAATCATATATATTTCTTCTTATTATATCTAAAAAATTTATTTTTTGTTTTCTTGATATTATATTCATTAATTTTAATATATATTTTTCATTATCTTCTATTGATAAAATATAATCTTCTAATAAATTCCAATTTGATATTTTTTGACATTCTTTTAAATTTTTAATACTTAAAAATAAATTTAATAATGTATGATTATTTATTTTTTTTATAAAATTTTCAAAAAAATTTATTAATATTTGATTATCATAATTGAAATTTGGAAATAAATTATTATACATATCTATTAATCCTACTTTATGAAATATATGATATTCTCCTACTAATATTTCATCTAATTTATCCAAACATATTTCCATAAAATCTACATCTAATAATTCGATATAATTTTTTTCTAAAAATAATAAATAATTTTTATAATCTTCGAAATTTAATCGAAATATTATTTCATCCATTTTTAAGATTAATTGTTTTTTTAATTTAAATTTTTTAAATATATCCTTTTTATAATATTTAAAATTTTCAATCAAATTTTTTTTGATTATTTCTTTAATATCAAGATAATCAAATTCATCATTTATGACTAAATCTTCAATTTTCTTATTATCCATATTAATATATATTATATTATTATATTATTTTAATATAGATATTTTTTTTAAAATTTATATTTCTTTATTGTTAAGGATATATATATATATTATGACACTTAATTTACAGATCGTTGATGTATCTGAAAAAGATATCAATTGGAAATATAATATTATGTTATTTTGTATTGATAATGATAGCAATTCTTATTGTATTAAGGTTAAAAATTATAATCCATTTTTTTATATAAATTATAAGAAAGAATATCATATTTCTGATATGAATGATATTAAGGTAAATCCTAGATCTAAAAATGATTATTATAAAACATTAAAAGGTAATACTACAAATATATCTTTATGTGATTATAAAAAGTTAGATGAATATCAAGAAAAAAAACATAAATATATTAAATTAGAGTTTGATTCTCTTAGAAAATTTGCTATGGTTAAAAAAGCATTTGAAGAAAAAGTTGATATTCACGGTGAATTAGTAAAATTCGAAAGATATGAATCTAATATTAATCAATTTTTAAGATTTTTCCATATTAAAAATATTAATTTATGTAAATGGATTAAAATTAAGAAATCAGATGCTCAATTAATCACTAATGATTTTTCTAAATGTAAATATGAATATGAAGTAGAAGATTTTAATGATATTTATCCTAGTAATATTGATAAAATTGGCCCAATGAAAATTTTAAGTTATGATATTGAATGTACTAGTTGTGATGGTAGTTTTCCTCAATTTTCAAGAAAATCTGATGAAATTATTCAAATTGGTAATACAATGGAAGTTTATGGAAAAGGTCCTGGTGCAGATGTAAATTTTATAATTTCATTAAAAAATTGTCAACCCATTGATAATTGTGAAGTTATAAATTGTAAAACTGAAAAAGAATTAATTCAAAAATGGTGTGAAAAAATTAATGAAATAGATCCTGATATTATTACTGGATATAACATATGGGGATTTGATTATCAATATATTTATGAAAGAGCAAGATTTTATTTTGATGTTGATAAAGTTTTAAATATTAGTCGTATTCAAGATTTGTCACAATCAAATTTTCGTGATAATGAAAAAATTTATATTATTAAACATTTATCTTCTTCAGCTATGGGTGATAATGAATTAAAATATCTCAATACTGCGGGTAGAATTAATATTGATTTAATAAAATATGTTCGTGATAATAAAAAATTATCTTCTTATAAATTAGATCATGTAGCGGAAGAATTTATTGGTCAAAATAAAAATCCAGTTACTCCAAATCAAATTTTTGATTGGTATCACGAAGGAAAACCAGAAAAAATTACTGAAATTGCAAAATATTGTATTCAAGATTGTAAATTAGTTAATAAATTGGTTAATAAATTATCTGTTATTGAAAATTCAATTGGTATGTCTAATACATGTTGGATTCCTCTTAATTATGTTTTTACTCGTGGACAAGGTATCAAAGCACATTCTTTAGTTTTAAAAGAATGTAGTACATTAGGATATATTTTACCTCATAACCCTAAAATTGAAGGTAGTGGTGATTTTAAAGGAGCTACTGTTTTGACTGCTAAAAGTGGTATTCATTATTATCCAGTTTCTGCTTTAGATTTTGCATCTCTATATCCTTCATGTATGATTTCACATAATCTTTGTATTTCTTCTTTTATTACTAAGAAAAAATTAAATAAATGTATCAAAAAATATAATTGGGATATTGATAAATATAGAGAAATAAAATGGGATGAAACTGATAAAGAAACTGGTATTACTTCAACTAAAACTTATTATTATGTACAACCAGATAGAAAGAATGGTAAAATAATTGATTCTAAAAGAGCAGTTTTGCCTCAAATTTTAATGAAATTATTAAATAAAAGAAATGAAACTAAAAAATTAATGAAAAAAGAAAAAGATCCTTTTAAAAAATCTATTTATGATGGTTTACAATTAGCTTATAAAATTACTGCAAATTCTATTTATGGACAATTAGGTTCTACTGTTGGTGCTATTGGTAAATTAGAAGTAGCTGCTTCTATTACTACTTGTGGTAGACAATTATTAGAATTATCACAAAATTTTACTTTGCAACACTACGAAGGTTCTGTTGCTATCTACGGAGATACGGACAGTATATTTATGAAATTTAATTTAAAAGATCATATTGACTGTTGTCCTTATCATCAAAAAAATATACATAAAAGAATTGAAAAATATCATGAAATTAAGAATGATATTTGTCAAAAAATGATTGAAAATAATGAAAAATATTCCCATTCTAGAAAAGCAGAAGCTATGATGTTTAAAACAGATTTTAGATTATATAATAAATGTGATTGTCCCCAAGTTGAAAATCTAATGAGTGAAAACGCTTTAAAAAAAAGTATTGAGTTCGCTTGCGAAGTCGATGCTATTATTACTGATTTATTACCTGATCATAAGATTTTTGTTGATGGGAAACAAGTTGATGGTTGTCAACAATTAGAATATGAAAAAACTTATCTTCCTTATATTTTATTTACTAAAAAACGATATGTTGGAAAATTATTTGAATATAAAACTAATCTTGAAAATGATTGGAAATTAGATTATAAAGGTATTGCTTTAAAAAGACGAGATAGTGCTATCATTGTTAAAAAATTCTATAAAAATTGTTTATTTAAAATTATGGAAGGCAGTAAAAAAAATGCATTAGATTGTTTGAAAAAAGATTTAAATAATTTAATGAATAATGATAAAGTTAAAATGTATCCGATTGAAGATTTTGTTTTATCTAAAACTTTAAAATCTATGAGTAAATATAAGATGGATAAAAAAATTTTACAATCTATTCTTATTTTAAATAAAATTTTACAATTAAAAACTATCTTTAATAAAACAGATATTGATTCTGATATTGTTGATAAAATAATTGATAATAATCCTTTAAGATCAAAATTTAGTAAGAAAATTTGTTTTGAAACTTGTAGTCATATTAAATATGATGGAAAAACTGGTAATAAAATTTTATCTTTTAAAATGAATTGTAAAAAGTGTAATACTAATATCAAGGATACTTTTGGTATTAATCAATTATTAGATTATTTAAATGATACATATAATTCGAAAGTTGTTAAAAAGGAAGATAGAAATATTTATAAGTTATCTGAATTAAAAACTTATCGTTTTAATAAAAAAATATTATTTGATAAAAAAATCATTGAGATTATTGATTTATTAGCAGAATATTATGAAAATGGAAATTCAAAATTATTAATTCGTATTAAAAATGTTTTAAAAAAAATTCATATTTCTAAAATTAATAATGAAATTGTATTTTATAATCTAAGAAAAGTTAGTCAAACACATGTTATTTTAACTCAAAAAATGACTATTCGAGATCCAGGTAGTGCACCTCAAATTAATGATCGTATTCAATATTGTTTTGTTAAAGTAAAAGGTGATTCGAAAAAAATGTTACAAGGTGATCTTATTGAAAATCCAGATTATATTGTTCAAAATAATATTCCTTTGGATTATAATTATTATATTGAAAAACAAATTAGAAATCCTTTATTGCAATTATTTTTACATGTTGATGAAAATAAATCTAAAAAAATATTTAAAAACATTCAAAATCTTAATAAAAATAAATTAGCTGGACAAACAAATATTATGGATTTTTTAAATAAAAAATAGATTTATAATATATACAAATGAATTTCGAAAAATTAAAAAAATTTTTAAAAAAATTTTTAAAAAAAAATTATAAAAAAATAATCGTTGTTTTTTTAATTTTTTGTTTAGTTTCAAATAAAGCATATGAAAAATTCACAGTTAGTGAAGCATTAGATGGTATGAAATTAACTGAAAAAAAGCTAAATGATATGTTTTATGAAGTAGATGCAAGTTGGAATAAATCAAATAAAGGTATATATGGTAAAAAAAGTATAGAAGCTGAAGGAAATATTGTTTCTCGTAAAGGAAATGTGACCGCAAAAGTAGATGTAATTGCAGATCGAAATATAAGTGCTTCAAGTAATGTTAATGCTAAAAAAGATGTAAATGCTTCAGGTAATGTTAATGCTAAAAAATTTTGTATTGGAAAAACTTGTATTGATGAAAATCATCTAAAAATGTTAACTGGAGGTATAGATGTATATATCTTATCACAGAAAAATAAAAAATATTTACAAAATGGTAATTTCACAAAAAATGTTAAAGGTTCAGATCACAGTCACAATTTAAGCGGAGTTGGTGAATTTGATGGAAAAGCAAAAGGTAATTATGAAAAAATGAGACTTCACAAATAAATAAAATTGATTGTTATATGATTTATAACTATTAAAATCATCATTTACAATATTTTTAAAATTTAATTAAATAATTTAATAGATTACCATATATCATTATGAATAATATTTCAAAAGATTGTTTTTCAATCATTTTACAAAATTTAAAATGTCAAGATATTGATATTTTAAAATGTTCGAATAAACAAATTAGTAATGATTGTAAAGAATTATCAATAATTTATAAAAATACAAAAATCCAAGAAATATGGGGAAAAGAAATTTTTAAAATTATTTATAATACTATAAATTTAAATAAAAAAGAAAATTATGAAATTTTTTTAAAAAAAAATAATTTAAATACAATTAAAAAAGTATTAGAATTATTTTATTATGATATTATTTTTAATGATTCAATACTTACATCAAGAAAATTCATTGAAATTTATAATATATATTTCAATTATTGTGTTAAAACTTGTAGTATTAGAGATGCTTTGTATAATCATAGGAATGAATGTATATCAAAAATGTTAAAAAAAGAAGAAATTTGTATGGAAAATAAAAGTTTAAAAAAAATATTTAATGTTAGTATATATATTAATCGTTATCATACAATTTTAGGAAGACGAATTAGATATGATGAATTTATTTCAGATTTAAAACAAGATTAATATGTTAATTTTTTAAAAATGAATATATATTATGGACTCAAAAGTATTTTAATAAATATTATATATAATTAATATATAATATTTTATATGTCTAATTTAATTTTAAATTTACAGAAAGGTTTAGTAAAAACTAAAATGTATAATGATATCAAAAATGAAGAAATTATTAATTTAATCGAAGAATATAATGATAATCCAGATGATTTTATTGATTATAAAAATTATTTCAATGAAAAATGCATTAAAGATTATAAAATATTTTTAGTTTCTAATATTATTAATAGTATTGAAAAAACTTTCTCTAAACGACAAATAGAAGGCGATAATGGTATTTTAGAAAATAAATTTTTATTTTTATTCTTAAGATATAAAAAAAATATTCCTAATTTTATTTCAAAATTAAAAATTAATAAAAAAAATTTTTTAGATTATATTCCTGTAATTAAAAAACTCAGAATACAAATTAAAACTTTTCAAGAAATGGATAAAGATGCTTCTAAATTTCAAAAAGAATTAGATGTTTATGAAAATAATATTTTTGATATTATTAATTCTGATATTAAACTTTATTTAGATAATGATAATATTTCTCCTTTATTAAATACTTTTATTAAATATTGTGTGAAAAATAATAAAAAATTTATTAATATTAAAATAAATTATAATGAATATAATAATGTTATTATTAGTAAGTTTACTGATTATAAATATGAAAATTTAGATGATATGATTAATGATTTTAAATCTAATGAATTTATTCATAATGATGAATTATCTTATTTTATAATTAAATATAAAATTATTAAAAATCAAAATTTTAAAAACTTTATTTCTGATTTCGATGAAATTCAATTAACTAGTGATTTAATTAATAATTATAGAAATGCAGAATCAGAAAAAGATATTGTTAAACATATTTTCATCGAAATTATTGAAATTTGCGAACAACCTTTTAGTCATACCTATTTAAATTATTTAGAAAATATATATAAACAATTAGATTTGACTGAAAAATTTAATAAAATAAAAAATAAAAATAAAGATCATAATGAGTTAATTATTGAATATGAAAATAAAGAATATACTTTTATTAAAGATATTATTGAAAAAATTAAATCTAATGATAAAAATTTAGATAATTTTATTTTAAGAAGATCAATTAATCATAATTTAAATAGAAAAGAATATGATAATTTAAAAAATGAAGTTGAATTTTTTAAAAATTTAATTCAACTAGATGACAATAATATTGATAGTGTTATAAGTAATTATATTTTTAAATATAATCAAAATATAATGAATGAAATAAAAAAATATAATCTTGTTGTTGATATAAATAAAGTTGTTAAAAATTTAAAAAATACTCCTTCTGATGAATCTAATGAATATATTCAATCTCAATTAATTTTATATAATATTGAAAAACGAGAAAAAAAAGATTGGATTTTTGTTTCTGTTAATAGTTTTTTCCAAAATAATAATTTTTTAAATTTTATGAATTTTATGGAAGAATTAGAAAATAAATTAAAAAATTTAAATGATTCTAATATTAATAAAATTTTTAATCAAAATTTAAATGAAAATTTAGGTGAATTTTTTGATCATTATATTAAATGTATTAATAATTATAAAATGATTGATTTACATCCAAGTGCTCATCAATTATATTATAATTATAATGATAATCAAAAAATTAGAGTTTATGTTAATGATCCTATTCAAGAGATATTATTTAAAATTCAAGATGATCCAAAAAAATATCAATATGTTTTTAAAAAATTATTAAATCATTTATTTAATTATAAATATTATAATAGTATTTTAGATATTGATGAAACTATTATTGATAAAGTTGTACATGAAATTTTTTTAATTAGATATCTTAATTCAATGGATCAAATAAATAAGAAATTAGATAAACCATTTTTTGTTAAATTAATTAATGATTATAAAAAATTAATTAGATCTAATTTACCTATTAAAAAAATTTCTAGTTCTTTAGAACAAATTATTAAATTTAATAATAAAAATAATATTATTAATGATAATGGTATGAAATTTTTAAGAAATAATTGGAATGAATTAAATTTTTTAACATTTAAAAAAATTATAAATAAAGAAAGAACTACTAAACAAGATAAAATAGATGCATTGAAATTCATTAAAATTTTTACTAAAAAAGTCAATGAAGATTTAAAAGAGAAAAAAATAAATATTTTTCGTAATAATCAAAATCAAGAAGAAAAAAAAATTATAAAAGATACTAGTAAAGAACTTAATCGAATACTTAAATCTTCTGATCCATTTCCATATAAATATATTTCTCAAGAAAAACCAAAGAATGATTTTTTTGATAATTATCAAGTTGATATTAGTAATGTTAAGTCATTTGAGAAAAATGATATGACATATCTTGAGATTAAAAATTATAGAAAACTTGTTAAAGAAGATAAAAAAGAAAATATTTATCTTAATTTAATGAATGATGTTATTAATACTAATAAAGATTTTTTAAATAAAGAATATAATCAAAATATTGATTTTAATATTTTATATAATAATTTAATTTCTGATGAAAAAAAAATTAAAATTATTGCTAAAAAATATCATAAACATATTGATTCAAAAGATTTTTTTAAAAAAATAAATTTAACAAAAAAAACTTTTTCTGATATTATTTCTTTAATTTCTATTCTTTTTTTCTTTGATAATCTTATTAATATGAATATTAATTTTGATCTTAAATCTTTTCAACAAAAAAATGAGAATTCATTAATTAATAAAAAAATTTATATTTTTAAATCTGGTAATATTAATAAAATTAAATCAAAAAAAAATGATATTTATTTAACTTCAAATAATATCAAATTAAATAGAAATGATTTTATTCTGTATGATTCTCTTATAAATAAATATGTTACTATTATTAAAGGTAATCATAAAGGTTTTATTGGTCGTATAATGAAATTAAATGATATTCATAATTTTACTAAAAAAAATAATAAAAATAAAGATTCTTATTTAAATAATAATATTAATGATTTACAAAATATTCAAAAGAAATTAAAAAATAAAAATTTTTCTAATATTGTAGATGATTTTGAATTAAATGAACTCGTTGAATTCAGAAAGAATCTTTTAAGAGAAAAAGCTACTCAAAATTTATTCAGAAGTTATGCTGGTAAAAAACATAAAATTGATGTAAAATATGAATATAATATTAAAATAAATCCTTCTATTCGTAAAATTTTAAATGAATTAGAAGTTTCTTTTATTAAAAAATTAAGAAAAGAAAGAATGAAAAATATTAATTATAATTTAAATATTTTAAAAAATAAAAAAAAAAGAAATAACAAACAACAATATTATATTCGTATTAATGAAGGTGAAAAATCTTCTAAAAATTTATTATTTACAAATGATGAATTTAAATTTAATAAAAAAAATATACTTAAACAAGAATTAAAAGAAGAAGATTTAATTCATTATCAAAATTTAATTATTGATCATAAATATGATAATTTATATGATTTTTTCAAATATATATTTAATAATAATAATATTTCTGATAAAAATAATGATGGATATTTCATTAATATATATAAAGAAGCAATTAATATTTTTAATATTAATAAAAAAAATTATATGAAAAAATTTGATATCATAGATAAATATTCAAAAGCCATAAAAACACTTAATAAAAATATTATAAAATTAAATCAACGAATAAAAAATAAAAAAAATATTTTAGAAAATAAAAAAAAATTAAAAATAGAAATACAAAAAAGATATAAAATTATAGATAGACACGATAATTTTGTTAATCAAGTTAAAAAATTAATGAAATTTAAAGGTATTCAAAATAATTCTTATCAAAATGATATAGATATTGTTAATAATGTTTCTTATTTTAAAATTAATAATAAAAATATGAAAAAAGATTTAGATAATATTAAAAAAAATAAAATTAAAATTCAAAAAAAAAATCAAAAAGAAGAAAAAAAACAAAATGAAAATTTTAAAGAACTTGTTTATGATATTAAAAATAATATTCAAAATGATTTATCTAATATTTTCAATAAATCTCCTAAAATAAAATTTATTGATTATATCAATAATTTATTAGATGATGAAGAAATAATTGATGAAAATGAAATTATTCAAGAATTAGAACGAGAATTCGAAGAATTAGAATTCGATTCCGATAATGATAATGATGAAAAACAAAGAAATTTTACTTGGTTAGAACTAGATGAAATGTCAATGGATGATTTATCAGATTTATAATAAAAATAAAATTGAATGTAATTTTTTTATAAATCAAAATGAGTAATATCTTGAAAATTCTTATTAAATCAAAGAATTTCGGTGCTGTCAAAAATTCTGTTATTAATAAACAAAATTTTGTCAAATTTAACAAAGATTATTGTCAAAATTTGACTCGTTATAATTATAATGTTAAAAATTTAAATGTCTTTGAAGATCATGAAAATTCTAATTTCATAAGTCAAATTGAACTTGACATTACTTCTGAAAAATTCCTTGGTGGACATGTTGATAGTAATGTTATTAATAAATTAAAGACTGATGATTTATTTTATCTTTTTAGACGAAAACATTATAATGATAATTTATTTCTTAAAATTAATTATTTAAGACCATATAATTTTCCAAAAGAATCTTTTGAAAATAAAGATATTTTCTTATTATAATAATAATAAAATAATGATAATATATAATGAATTTAAATAAAGATGTATTAGGTATTATTAATAATTATTGTGATTCTTTAAATCATTATGATAAATTTAAATATTGTTTAAATGAAATTAATAATATTGATTATGAATGTGATTCAGTATTTAGTAGTAGAAAAAAAGAAGCAGATATTGTTATTTATTTTATTAATATTACTCATAGATATTTTATGGATGATGATGGTTTAAATTGTGAATCTGTGCTTAAATTAAGAATTTTTAAAAATAAAGAAAAAAGACTTAGTTTAATATATTAAAATTGATATTATATTTTTTTTAATCTAATATCAGTGATGGAATTAATATATTTTTGTGTTTTTTTTATTTTTTATATTTTTTTTTTAAAATATAGAAATAGACAATATATTAAAAGAAATTTAATTTTAAAAAATAGAATTATAGCTAATTCTTTAGATCAAAAAAAATATATTCATGAAATTCAAAATCTTTCTACAAATCTTGATTATTCAACTAAGAATTTTAAAAAAATTAAAAAAACAAATGATTCTATGATGTATGAATTTAATTTATATAAAGAAATGCTTGTTGATTTACAAAATCAAAATGATAAATTATTAGAATCAGAAACAAAATATAATAAATCATATCAAGATTTGATAAATAAAAATAATGATTTACATTTAAGTTATAAAAAATTAAGTCGTGATATGGATAAATTAGCTAATTCTTATAAAGATTTATATGAAAATCATAAAAAACTAAATAATGATTTTCATAAAATATCAGAAAATAATAATTCTTTAGAACAAAAATATGTAGATTTGGATTCAGAATTATTTATATATAAAAATGCAAATTCTTCTAATGAAAAAAAAATATATCTATTAGAAGAAATTGATAATAAACAAAAAATCGAACTTTTAAAATTAAGAAAGAAGTTAAAAGAAAAAGAAAAAGAAGTAAAAAAATCTTTTTTTAAAAGAAAAAAATCTACTTAAATTAAATTTTTTAAAATTTATTTCAAATAAAAATTAAAAAAATAATGTCAACTTCTCCTTTTATTGAAAAATTAATTCTTATTTTATCTAATAATGATAATATGGTTGAAACTAAAAAAATCATAGATTTATGTAATAAAAAAGGTATAAAAAACAATGATATTCGTATTAAAAATTTATTAAAATTTTGTAATAATCATAATAATTTAATTAATAAAGTTGAATGTTATGATCTTATCACTGAAAATGTAGATATTATGACTAAAGTTTATACTGATAATTTTATTATTAAAAACTTTGAAAATTTTTCTAATGAAGTATATAAATTGTATGAAAAAATTAAAAATAATAATGAAGGTAAAGTTCCTGATTATATTCCACAATTAGCAAAAGTTGATCCTAATTTATGGGGTGTTTCTATTTGTACTATTGATGGACAAAGATATTCTGTTGGTGATACGAATGTTGATTTTTCAATTCAATCTTGTTGTAAAATTATTAATTATTGTATTGCTTATGAACAACATGGTGAATTAGTTCATAAATATGTTGGTAAAGAACCATCTGGTGTAACTTTTAATGCTCTTACTTTAGATGATGAAGGAAGACCTCATAATCCATGTATTAATGCTGGAGCTATTATGACTTGTTCATTAATTAATAATTATAATTTAGATATTTCATGTTTAGATGGTAATCTGAATCTTGAAGAATATGATGCTAATAGATTTGAATATTTATGTAGTGTTTATAAAAAATTATGTAATGATGAGATTGGATTTGATAATAGTATTTATTTATCTGAAAGAGCTACTGGATTTAGAAATTATGCTCTCGGTTATTTTATGAAAGAACAAAAAGTTGGTTTTCCAGAGAATACTGATTTACATAATATTTTAGAATTTTATTTTCAATGTTGTTCTTTATCTGTTACTGCTGATAAATTAGCTATTTTAGCTGGTACTCTAGCTAATTACGGTATTAATCCTATTACTGGTGAACAAATTTTTAAACCAGAAACTGTTAAAAATTGTTTATCTTTAATGAATTCTTGTGGTATGTATGATTATTCTGGTCAATTTTCATTTACTATTGGTATTCCTTCTAAATCTGGTGTTGGTGGTGGTATCATTAGTGTTATTCCAGGAGTTATGGGTATTTCTACTTTCTCTCCAAAATTAGATAAATATGGTAACTCTTCAAAGGGTATTGATTTTTGCCAACAATTTTCTAAATATTTTAATTATCATCATTTTGATCAACATAGTTCTATTGAAAAAATTAATAATAATTCTAAAGATGATAATTCTGTTAATTCTACTATTTTACAAGATATTGAAACTGATGAATATAATACATATAAAGCAATATTATTAGCTAGTCTTGGTGATTTAGAAGGTTTAAAAAGAATGTTTTTAAAAGGATGTAATTTAATCTTAGGTGATTATGATAAGCGTACTCCTCTTCATTTAGCTGCAAGTAATGGTCATTTAAATATTGTTAAATTTTTATGTAGTATTTATAATTTAAGTGATATTAGTGTTAAAGATCGTTGGGGTAATACTCCATATGATGATGCAGTTGAATCAAAACATGAAAAAATTATTAATTTATTAAAAAAATATATTATTTCTGAATAAAATTGATTATTATTATTGTTATGAACCGAAACCTTATTAAACTCACTCCACTAAAATCATGTCTATTAATATTATCAAAGATGATATTAATGAATTATCAATGAAATCTTCGAGATTAATTATCTCTTTTTTAGATGTAAAAAATTTTTCAATTAAAAGAAAAATCAGTAATTCTATTCATTATACTTTAGTAAATTATATGGAATCAAAATGTCCATTTATTATTAACAGAGAAACCAGAAAAAAAATGAGAAAAGTATATTTTTCAGATGATATATCATTACCTTCTTCTGAAATGAAAAGTTTAACACAAGAAATCAAACATGAAGTTAATGAAGATGAATATTTAGAAATCATACAATATAAAAATTGTTATAATAATCAAGATTTTATGAAAGCATTAAAAAGAAGAAATAAAAGACGACACAGAAGACGAATGAATGAATTGAAAATTTGTGCATTAAATATACAATTATTAAATGCACAAATATTATAAAAAATAATAAAAAGATTTTCTTATTTTTTTAAAAAAATAATTATATTATGGACTTATAATAGTTTATTTTTATTTTTTTTTTAAAATTGATTAGGGTTTTTTTTATTTTAAACACAAAACCGAAAATGTCTTATTCTCAATCAGTAATTAATAAAATTTCATTTCAAACTCTACCTAATCATATTCAAGTAACTTATGTATGGATTGGTGGAAATAAAGAATTAAGAGCAAAAACTAAAACTTTACCTAGAACTAAATATGAAGTATCTGATTTACCAGATTGGAATTATGATGGTTCTTCTACTAATCAAGCACAAGGTCATTTTTCTGAAATTATTATTAAACCACAAAGAATTTTCAAAGATCCTTTTCGTAAAGATGGTTTATTAGTTATGTGTGATACATATCTAACTAATGGTGAACCTCATTCTACTAATACTAGATATAATGCTAATTTAACATTTAATGAAAAATTAAGTGAATATCCTTGGTTTGGAATTGAACAAGAATTCTTTGTTATGAAAAAAGGAACACGAATTCCTTTCGGATTTCCATCTCATGGATTTCCCGAACCACAAGGTAAATATTATTGTTCTGTTGGTTCTTCTAATTGTATGGGTAGAGATGTATTAGAAACTTTTTATAGAGCTGCAGTATTTGCTGGTGTTAAAATTTCTGGTACAAATGTAGAAGTTGCTCCTAGTCAATTTGAATATCAAGTAGGACCTTGTACTGGAATTGAATCCGGTGATCATTTATGGATGTCTAGATATATTTTACATAGAGTTTCAGAATTATATGATGTTGATGTAAACTTTGAACCTAAACCAGTAAAAGGTGATTGGAATGGTTCTGGATGTCATACTAATTATTCTACTTTACCTATGAGAAAAGAAAATGGTTTAGATCATATTCTTAATGCTATTGAGAAACTCAAAAATCATCATACACATATGGTTCCTTATTATGGAGATGAAAATAATAAAGAAAGATTAACTGGTAAACACGAAACTGGTCATTGGAATGAATTCTCATGGGGTTATGGTGATAGAGGTGCAACTGTTCGTGTTGGAACTGATGTTCAAAAAGCAAAGAAAGGTTATTTTGAGATTCGAGCTGTATCATCTGATATGGATCCTTGGTATACTACTGGGGAAATTTTTAGAGTAACTTCATTACCAGAAGTAAATCTTGAACTTTCAACAAATTTTTGTACAGATATGGAAAGAGCCCTCGAAGAAGAATTAAATAAATAAAATTTACATATTTTATATTACAAAATGTTTAGAAAAATTTTAAAAAAAATAAAAAAATTTTTTAAAAAAAAAAAAAATAAAAAAAAAGAAAAAGAAAAAGAGGAAGATGAAGAAAAAATAATAGAAACAGAAGTAATAGAAGATGATATGATAGTAATAGATATTGTAGATAGTGTTCTAGATGAATTAGAATTTAGTTCATTAGAATCTAGTATATCACTTCCATCATTATCTTATTTTTCAGTAGATGAAATAGAAGATGATATTAAAACTATGAGATATAATGAACTTATAGATTCAATAGAATTACCATAAAATATAATTTAATAATAAAAAAAATTTTATTTATTAAATAAATTCAATATATAAAAAATGTTTTTTATTTATATCCTAAAATTAAAAGAATCAAAATATTATATTGGTAAAAGTAAAACTCAAAAAACATTATTTAATAGATTAAAAAACCATTTTAATAATAATGGAGCTATATGGACAAAACGATATAGACCACTAGAAGTTATTGATATTATAAATATTGTAGATCAAAAATTTATAGAAGATAGATTTGTATTTGAATATATGAAAAAATATGGTATTGAAAATGTTAGAGGTGGTTCATTTTGTAAAATAAAACTACCAGTTGAAGAACAAAAAATTATAAAACGCATTATTAATACAGAAGAAGATACATGTTTTATTTGTAATTCTTCTAATCATATGTCTAATGATTGTTATAAATATAAAAAACAAAAAGAAAAAAAAGAAAAAAAAAAGAATTGTTGTGAAACAATTACAAATTATTTTAAAAGTTTTTTAATAAAATTTAAAATATTAATTAAGTAAAAAATAAAAAATATGGGAGGATATTGTTCAAAAGTTTGTAATGGTAAGAATGATGTATTTGAAATAAATATGAAGAGAGATAGAAAGGAAGATAGAATTAAATATGATAAAGAAATTGATTCATTCAATAATGAGCATCTGAAAGAAATTGATGAATCTATAAAATATATGGAAAATTTAATTAATGAAAAGGTAGAATTAAAAATCATTGAATCTATGGAAAATTTATATGAATTATCTTAAAAAAAAATAAAATTGATTCAAATATTAAATTAATATATAATTAATCATGGGTAATTGTTCAGGAACAAGTACACAAGTGATTATTCCTGAAAAAATTCAAGTTAAAGAAAGAGAACTTGACTATGTAGAAAAAACTTTAACGACTATATATGAAACAACAGAAGAAGAAGAATTTGATGGTTTATATATTAAGATGAATAATGAATATGAAAATTTAAGATCTGAATGGTCTACCATCAATCTTAATTTAAAATCAAACAACCAATGAATTAATAATATTAAAATTTTTTTAATATTATTAAAATTTATTTATTACAATTTTTCATTAATTCTGCTTTTTTCCATTTACTATATCCTTTTATTTTTAATTTTTTACATTGTTGTCTTAATTCTTTAACAGTTATATTTTTTTTTTTTGCATCAGTAACAGAACAATGAAGAATTAATTCAGCTTTTTTTAATTTACTATATTTTTTAATACCTTTTCTTTTACATTCTGCTTTTAATTCTTTAACAGTATAATTTTTCATTCGTTCTTGTTTTTTTTTAGAAATTTTTTGAATAGATGGGATATTATTAGTTGGATAGTTAGCAGGTTCTAAATCATAAACATCATCCCAACCAGTTTTTTGACTTACTATATGTAAACCAGTAGTAAAATTAATTCTTTTTTTATTTTTAAGTATAAATTTTCTTTTTTGTTTTTTATTTTTTGTTTCTTTTAAACGCTTTTTATAATTTTTTTCATTAATAAAAACATTTGATCCAATATTAATAGGGTAAAAATTTTTACATTGTAATGGTCTATTTAGTATAGGAGGTTTACAATCACCTCTGACTTTTTGACTATCAGAATGTTTTAACATATTAACATATGAACCATTATCTAAACAAAAAATAGATTCATTAAATTTAATAAAAGTTAATTCTTCAGTTGGAATATCTTCAATATCTTCCATTGTAAAAAATTCAGTTTCATTTTTACAAAATTTATTTTTTTTTCTATTTTTTTCTTTTTCTTTTTGTATTTTAATTGCTGCTAATGCTCTTTCACGAGCAGTTTCTTGTTGTTTTTTGTGTTTTTCTTTTGCATCTTTGATTTTTTGTTTTCTTATTCTTTCATTTGCTTGTTTAATTTTAAAAAAAAATGTTGCAAGACTATTTAAAACTTTTTGTGATAAACTATCTGTTTGTAAATCAGTAATTTTTAATTCAGGTCGTGTTAGTGATAAATACATTACTACTACCATTAATTCAATCATATGAGCTTGATCTTGATCATTCCAATTATCAAAACTGATTTCATTTAATAGTTCTGCACCTATGGTAAGAAATATTTTCCAATTTTTTTTCCCCATATCTCTAAATAATTTAACTATATCAGTTGCATAACCTCGTGACATATTTTCTGCAGTGTCAAATATTGGTTCTTCAAGATCTTCTATTGTAATATTTTCCCATGACATTTTTATTTTTATTATATATTAATAATATATTAAAATTTATTTAAATAAAAAATAAAATATGTATCGTTTGTTAGAATATACAGATTATGAGAAAGGTGTAATTGAATTATTATCTCAATTAACTACAACTGGTGAAATTACGAAAGAAGATTATATTAAACAATATAATATGATACAAAATAATCCAAATCATAAAGTATATGTACTTGAAGAAAATAATAAAATTATTTCATGTGGAACATTATTAATAGAACCAAAATTTATTCATAATTGTAGTAATGTTGGACATATTGAAGATATTGTAGTTGATAAAAATACAAGAGGTAAAGGTTTAGGTAAAAAAATTATTAAATTTTTAACAGAAGAATGTAAAAAATATAATTGTTATAAAGTAATTTTAGATTGTTCTAATAACCATATTAGATTTTATAATAAATGTAATTATCAAGTTAAAGGAAATTGTATGGCTAAGTATTTTTAAAAAAAATTATTTTTAAAATTTATATATAAAATAAATTAAATATGTTTAGATCTATGATAAATTCAAATTGTAGTGAAATTTCAAAAAAAGTTATACAACATATATATGAAAATTTAGATAAATTTAATAAAAATTATAAATGGGTTGTAAAATCTGGTGCTGGTTATGAAAAAGAATTTTGTCGATTATTAAAATGGGAATATGTTAATAAAAGACATTGGGATTGTGAATTTAATGATATTAAGATTGAATTAAAAAAATCAAAATCTAATGGAATACAATTAGATGAGATTAGATATGCAGAAGAAGTAATAGAAATTAATTTAGATTGTACAGAAGACATTATTACAATTTTTATGGAAATTTATAGTAATGTAAGTAAAAAAAATGGAATAAGAAAAATAATTATAGTTAAAAATGAAGAAATTATTAAATTATTAGATTTACCAAATGATTATTGTATGTCTTTACATAAAAGAAATCAACATATTGGTAGTGGTTTAGTTTTTACACATCGCTTAAAACATTCTGATTTATTAAAAGTATGCGATGCATATATTATTTTTGAATAATGATTTTTTTTAATACAATTGATTGATAAATATATTATAATAAATATAATCGATGATA
>ERZ1046367.719-NODE-719-length-21250-cov-8.253692_pt1 | contig 21250 bp, 23 predicted proteins | sample MGYA00383091_ERZ1046367 | MGnify/ENA primary metagenome ERZ1046367 (study PRJEB29581, sample SAMEA5548361) | metagenome | biome: marine; feature: coastal; material: water | depth 50 m | study: Short-term variability in the microbial, nano- and picoplankton... | reverse complement strand
ATACATCCTATACTATATAAAGTCATAGAAAAAGGTTGAAACAAAAAGACTAGTGAAAGAATACTAAAACCAACTATTAATCTTTCAACTAATTTAGCTTGTTTTTTTGTAAGACCTTCGTTTACTTTATTCATTTCGAATTACCTTTCCATCTTTATTAAATAAATGTACCTGACCTTTTTTTGGTTTTAAGTTAATAGAGTCTCCGATTTTTAATTGATGTGATCTATTTTGCACAGATCTAAAAGTTAACTCATTTGATTTTATATGAATTAAAACTTCAGACCCCATATTTTCTATTAAATCTATTTTGCCAGAAAGTGTATCTACTCTGTCATTGTCCAAAATTTCAAAACTTCTTGGCCTAACACCGATAAAATAATTTTCATCTTTATTTAAATTTATAGGACTTTCAAAATCAATTTGTACTTCTTGATCTAAAAAATTTATTTTTAGAATTGATGAATTTATTTCATTAATTTTACAATCAAGAATATTCATTTGAGGAGTACCAATAAATCCAGCAACAAATGTATTATTTGGTTTGGCAAAAATATTATGTGGTGATGAGATTTGTTCAATATAACCATCTTTCATAACTGCAATTTTTGTAGCCATTGTAAGTGCTTCTAATTGATCATGAGTTACAATAACAGTAGCTTTTTTTAAATCTGATAATACTTCTTTTATCTGACCTCTCATTTGCTCTCTTAATTGGACATCAAGTCTACTTAGTGGCTCGTCAAACAGAAAACATTCAGGATCTCTAATAATAGCTCGTCCTACAGCAACTCTTTGTTTTTCCCCTTCTGCTAGTTGATGGGGTTTTCTGTTTACAATGTCTCGTAATTGAAGAATATCTGCAACTTCTAATATTTTTTTCTTAATTTCTTTGTCTGATAATTTGTCTGCATAAAGAGGGTTAGCAAGATTTTCTGCTACTGTTAAACTTGGATAAAGTGCATAGAACTGAAATGCCATTGCTAAATTTCTATCACGTGTGTCAAGATTATTAACATTTTTATTGCCAATAAGTATATCTCCAGACGTTGCTGTTTCAAGACCAGCAACCATTCTAAGTGTAGTTGTTTTTCCACATCCAGAAGGTCCTAATAAACAAAGCACTTCGTTTTCCTCAACTTTAAGTGAGACATTATCTACTGCAATTAGATCACCAAATGCTTTAGTTAGATTTTGCAATTCAATAGTGGCCATTATTTTTTAATTGTTCCAAAGGTTACACCTCTTAAAAGTTGGTTTTGAAGAATGTACGTAATTAGGAAAATTGGAATTATGAATAAGCATATCATAGCTGCAAGAAGTCCATAATCTACATTTATTTCCCCTCCAATCGTCCTAGCCATTGCTGGTGGCATAGTTCTTGTTAATTTATTTGTAAGTAAAAGTGAAAATAAAAACTCATTCCAAGTTAATATTAAGGCAAAAACAGAAGTTGCAGCTAATCCCGCTTTTACTTGAGGAATACAAACACCAAAGAATACTGATCTTTCTGAAGCACCGTCCATCCTCGATGCATCTTCAATTTCTGTATTTAATTCATCAAAGAAACTTTTCATCATCCAAATAGAAAAAGGTAGATTAAAAGCAGTGTACATAAGTATAATGCCTGTATAGGTGCCTGCTAATCCTGTGATTCTAAATATTAAAAAAATTGGCACTATAACTATTATTGGTGGTAGCATTCTTGTAGTCAAAATAATAAACATATAAGTATCATTACCTCTAAGAGGGTGCCGCGAAAATCCATAAGCCGCTAAAGTACCAATTAATAATGCAAGCAAAACACTTATTCCTGAAATATAAATACTATTAAAAAAATACATATGAAAACCTGTTGCAACATACTCTGTGCTGTTAGACATACTTCTAAAAAATATGTGATAAAAATTATCAAAAGTTGGTGTAAAAAACCATTTAGGAGGTGTAGCTAGAGTATCACTTCTGGATCTAAATGCCGTTAAAATTATGAAGAGAACTGGAAAAAAATATATGAAAGCTACAACACTTGCTAATAATGTCCAAAGCCAGCCAGCTTGACCTATTACTTTTTTTTTCATATTTCTTCACTTTCTCTTTGCTTGATTACATATAAATATAAACTGGTTAAAACGATGACTGCAAACAATAAAATATAACCCATTGCAGCAGAATTACTTGTTCTAAAAAATTGGAAGGCAGTTCGATAAACTAAAACACCAATAGTTTCAGTAGCTGTTCCAGGACCGCCATTTGTTAAAATAAATACCAAATCAAAAATTTTAACTGTTTCAATTGTTCTAAATAAAACTGCAAGTAACAATAAGCTTCTAACATATGGAAATGTAATAGTAGTAAATTTTCTCCACCAACTCATCCTATCTATTTCAGCAGCTTCGTACAAATGTTTAGGTACACTTACCAAACCAGCTAAAACTAATAACATAACAAAAGGTGTCCATTGCCAAGCATCTGCAAAAATAACACCTATAAGAGCTCCTGCAGGTGTTCCTAATAAAACGTACATCTCGCCTGTAATAAATGATTGTACAAATTGACTTAAAAGTCCAAATTCAGGTTCATAAAATAATTTGAAATAAATTGCTACAGCAACATTACTTAACATCATAGGAGCTAACACAAACATAAGAAGAATCTTTCTTAGAGGAAATTGTGAAGCGAATAAAAGAGCCAATAAAAATCCAAAAATCATTTGTAATCCTACACTACCAGCTACTATTATTGCCGTAGTTTGAAGAGTCTCCCAAATATTATCTTTAGTTAAAACTTTTTCATAACTATAAAACCAACTAAACTTTGGAAGCTTTAAAGTATTTGCTCTGTATTTAAAAAAACTTAAACCAAAAGACCACATTAATGGAATAATGTTTACAAGTAATAATACTGTTATAGCTGGTGCTATGAGCATTGGACCTCTTCTTTTAGGATCCATAAACCAAGAAAGAAATCCGCTACTTCTATTCATATTGTTTAATCTTTATAGGATAAATTAAGCAAAAAGCCCAATAATCTTATTGGGCTTTTTAAAATAAAATTTATTGAATTCTATCAACTTCTTCCAACAGCTCTTGTTGAAATTCAGCAATATTATCCAGAGTTGTTTTAGCATCTTGTTGACCAGTAATTGCTTTGTCAAACTCTTCTTGTTGTTGAGTTAATAATTCAAAGAATTCTGGAATATGCCATACATCTTTTTGCCAGTCCATACTTGCTACATAAGCAGCATTCCATGGAGCTAATGCGTTATAACCATCAGAGTAAATAATACTCTTCATACAACTTTGGCCACCAGCTTTAACTGCAGCAATTTGTGTATCATAAGATAACCACCATTTAATGATAGTAAATGCAGCATCAATTTCATCTTGAGTCATCCAGGTAGTCAAAACAAATGGTTGACCTCCTAAGTTAGCCCAACGAGAAATAGTTCCATCATCTTGCATTGTACCTGGTTGACGTGAATATCCAGTTATATCATTAACTTTTGATAAATTAGGATCTACAACTGGAGCACCTAATCCTACCCAGTTTATCATTGATGCAATTTTACCTTCTAAATACAAAGCTTGCATTTCAAAAATACCCATACCACCTGTTCTGTGTGATGGATGCATTGTATGAAGTAAATCTAAGTACTTAGTAAAAGCTTCAACGTTGACATCTGAATTAACAACACCTTCAGCTTGAGCATTTGGCTGGTTTGACTCATCCCAAATATCTCCACCGTATTGCCAGAAGAAACCATTAATTTGCATTGAAGAGAAATCATAAGCTTTACCAGCTTGATATGTTACACCAAATATATCATCATCAAGTGGTTTACCAGCCATCATCTCACCTTTTTTACGAGTTAAGAACTCATTGATATTAAAAATATCATCCCAAACTACAATCTCCCAGTCAGCATAAGTACATGGAAGTTTTTTTCCATACTTAGCTCTAAATGCAGCATTCTCTTCTGGGTTACAGAAGATATCAGTTCTATAAAAGTTTACATAATTATCAGGGAATTGAGGGAAGCCATAATAATTTTCACTCTTATAAGGATAAGTTGTGTAACCTTCTTTATAACCTTGATGCATATCATCAAAAATAGCCTGAAGCTCAGGATCAGCATCAATATATTTATTTAATTTTTGAAAATAGCCACCTTCAATAAATGCACCTAGCCATTGACTATCTGATACAATCATCGAATACTTTTGTTCACCAGAAGTAAGTGAAGCAGCTACGTTAGTATAGAAATTATCCCAAGGAATAAAATCTAATGTTAACTTTATCTCAGTATCACCAGACTGAGGAAAGTTAGAGTTGAAATACTCTTGCATGAAACGAGTTGGAGGCCAATCAGGGGCCGCCATAATAATTTCTACTGTTTTTGCATTAACAGTTTTAGAAACACCTATTGAAACAATAATAGATGCTAAAAATGCAAGTAGGATTTTTTTTGTTAAATTTAACATTTTACCTCCCAGTAATTATAATCTTAAACTCACTAAAGCAGAAAATTCTATGATAAATATAAAGAATCTTTATATAAATATTAATATTTACTCATAAATTTTAATAATAATGTTAAATATAAAGAATCTTTATATATACATAAAATAAAACTCTTTTTTTTAATAATTTTATAAATTTTTTACTATGCTTGAGAAGACAATAAAAAAATATTTAAAAAGAAAAATAAAACATTTTGATGATTCTCAAGATGAAAAAAATGATGCTATAAATTACTTTCGCAGATCAAGAATTCATTGGCTTTTTTTGTTAAATATACTTACCGCTTATTATGAAAAAGAAATTATAACTAAAAGCGATTTAATTCATAAAATTCAAGTTTCACATATAACAATATTAAAATATATAAAAGAGTCGATTAATCTTAAAATTATATTTGAGGAAAAATCAAAAAAAGACAGAAGAAAAGTTGGTTTAATACCTTCCAAAGAATTAGTTCAATCTTTTGAAAATTTTTTTTATGATGAAACTCGATCACTAAAGAATCTTTTTGATGAAAGAATGGAAGATTAATAGATTTATTAATTTAAGGCACTTACACCTGTATCACTCGCAAATAAATATGAATTATTTATGTTAAAACTAATTTTAATATTTTGCCCAGTATCATAATTTATAGCTTCTTCTTCAGGTAATATCATTTTTAATTTAGTATCTTTAATTGATAAATCTAAAATAGTAACATCTCCAAGAGGTTCTTTTAAAAAGATTTTGGCCTCATAACATTCCTCTTCATTAGAAATAGAAATATCATTAGGTCTTATTCCAAACATAAGTTCTGTTGAGACAAAATCAGAATTAATTTTTTTATTTTTATTTGTTGAAATATTTCCAAATGGTAATTCAATTTGATTATTTGCTATTTTTGCATTTATTAAATTCATTTCTGGAGAGCCGATCATTTTACCTACGTATAGATTTTTTGGATTTTGATATAATTCATCAGGTGTCCCTTTTTGAATAAATTTTCCATCTTTAATTATTGTGATGTTATCACCCATAGTTAATGCTTCTAATTGATCTGGAGTAGCATAAACCATTGTCATATTTAAATCTCTTTGAAGTCTTTTAAGCTCAGCTCTAGTATCGTGTCTTAATTTTGCATCAAGGTTTGCAAGAGGTTCATCTAAAAGTAATAGTTTTGGTTGTTGAATTAAAGCTCTGCCAATTGCTAATCTTTGTTGTTCACCACCTGATAATGTATCAGGTTTTCTTTTTAATGCGTGGCTAATTCTTAACATTTCAGATGTTTCTGAAACTCTTTTTGATATCTCACTTTTGTCTATTTTTTTCTTTTTTAAAGGATAGGCAAGATTATCTTCAGTTGTTAAGTGTGGGTAAAGAGCAAAAGTTTGAAAAACCATTGACATTTCTCTTCCTTGAATAGGTGCATTGGTAAAGTCATTATTATTAAACCATACTTCTCCGTTTTCAATTTTTTCCAAGCCAGATATACAACGAAGAGTTGTAGTTTTACCTGCAGCAGAAGAACCAAATAAAACAGCAAACTCATTTTTTTCAACAGAAAAATTCAATTCATCTAGTGCAACTAATTCATCATATATTTTTGTAATTTTTTTTAATTCTAGATATGCCATAATTAATATGTTGCTCTTCCACCACTTATATCGAAAACGCCCCCAGTAGTAAAAGAATTTTCTTCAGAGACCATCCAGGAAACTAATGAAGCTAATTCATCAACTTTTAGAAATCTTTTTCTTGGGATTTTTGAAAGCATGTAATTAATATGCTCTTCACTAATCTGATCAAAAATTTTAGTTTTTGCAGCAGCAGGGGTCACACAATTAACTGAAATATTGTAATCAGCTAATTCCTTACCTATAGATTTTGTTAGAGCAATAACGCCAGCTTTGGCGGCACTATAGGCAGATGCATTAGGATTACCTTCCTTACCTGCAATACTAGCAATGTTTACAATTCTTCCATAATTATTTTTGATCATATAAGGTGTAACTGATTTACAACAATTAAATGTTCCATTTAAATCTATATCGATTACTTGATTCCAATCTTTTGAGGGATATTCCCATGTTTTAAAAGAAGGTCCTGCAATACCTGCATTATTTACTAAAATATCTATATTTTTATACTTATCAAAAATGATTTTAATTGTCTTATTAACTGTTTCATAATCAGTAATATCAATTTGAAAAATATCTGAAAAAACGAAATCTGCTTTTTTTGTTGCTTCAGCAGTTGCTGTAGGATCTTTATCAATATTTATTACTTTTGCGCCAGATTTTATTAATCTTTTTGCTATTGCATAACCAAATCCTTGAGAAGCTCCAGTAACAACTGCTATTTTATTATTTAATTCAATATTATTCATTAATATAAATATTAAATTTAACCGTATTTTGAGACAAGACCATCAAGAGCAGTTTTACATTTTTCGGTTGCATCCCATGCTTCAGGCCAAAAACAAAGATCTACTGTCCACCAATCATGTCCAACATTTTCTTTAGCAAGTACTGGTACAATTTGATCAAAATCTAAAAGACCATCTCCAAATGGAGGATGAGCACTAGTTTCATCATTTCCATCGGCATCTTTATGACATGTATTATCTGAATCGATTAAATGTATGTGATTTATCCTTCCGCTAAATTTATTGATTAATTCAATCTGATCTTTAACAAGTTCTTTTTCACCTTGTTGTCTAGCACCAACTATACCAAGCATTTGTCCATGACATGTATCATACATGAGTCCGAAATTATCATGTTGTAATTTATCAAGAACTTTAAGAATATAAGATGGTTTATTGAATGCAAAACCTGGCTCAAATTCCCAAGTCACATAAATACCTTTATCAGATGCATAATTAATACAAGTATCCCAAGTGTTTGTTAGTCTTGAAAAAAGTGTATCAAAGTCAACTTCATTATGAATTGTTGGAGGTTGAACACAATCAACTCTTACTCCTTTTATTCCTAAATCTACTGCAAAATCAACATTTGCCTTAAATTCAGAAATATATTTTGATTGATCATCAGTATTTAATAGTTCCTCACTCCATAAATCTTGAGCAAAACCAGAAAATGATAAACCCCAATTATTCATTTTTTCTTTGAGAGCATCTCTGTGTTCTTTTTCAGGATGATTATGAGGGTTTGGATAACCATTAAATCCTCCTAATTCCATACCATTAAAATTTAACTTAGCTAAGGTTGAGCCTACAGTATCAAAAGGTATTGGATTTTCTCCGTATGGTCCAACATTATAAGCCCATGTTCCAATAGATGTATTTTTCATTTCTTCCTCCTATTCTATTCCTAAGATTTTTTTATTTGCTTCTTTATTATCACCACTTTTATCAATGAAATCATCAAACGCACCTTCAGATACCGTGATAATGTGATTTTGAATAAATGGAGCGCCCTCACGTGCTCCCTGAACTGAATCTTTAATTGCACATTCCCATTCAAGAACTGCCCAGCCTGAAAAACCATAATAAGTAAGTTTGCTAAATATGCTAGAAAAATCTACCTGTCCATCTCCCAACGAACGAAAACGACCTGCCCTATCTCTCCAATCTAGATAACCTCCGTAGACACCATTTCTTCCAGATGAATTAAATTCTGCATCTTTAACATGAAACATTTTAATACGATCATGATACAAATCAATATAATGTATATAATCTAACTGTTGTAGAACAAAGTGACTTGGATCGTATAATAGGTTACATCTTGGATGTTCCTTTACAGCACTTAAAAACATTTCCCACGAAGCACCATCATGAATATCTTCACTTGCATGCGCTTCATAACATAAATCAACTCCATTATCTTCATAGACATCTAAAATAGGCGTCCATCTTTTAGATAATTCTTTAAAACCATCTTCTACAAGTCCAGGAAGTCTAGGTGGCCAACTATAAATATAAGGCCAAAGTAAAGCGCCAGGAAAAGTAACAGAAACATTAATACCTAAATTTTTAGAGGCTTTAGCAGCCATTTTAACTTGATCAACAGCCCACTCTTGTCTTGATTTAGGACTATTATGAACTTCACTTGGTGCAAACTGATCAAATCCAATGTCATATGCAGGATGAACAGCAACTAATTGACCTTGAAGGTGAGTTGATAGTTCACTAATTTCAATATTGTTATTTTTGCATACACCTTTAATTTCATCACAGTAGTCTTTACTTTCAGATGCTTTTTTAAGATCTATCATTCTTGAATCCCAGGTTGGAATCTGCACTCCTTTATAACCTAAATTTGCTGCCCATTTAGTTATACTATCAAGAGTGTTAAATGGCTCTTTGTCACCAGCAAATTGTGCTAAAAAAATAGCAGGACCTTTGATTGTCATATTTCCTCCGAATAATAATTATTAAAAACATACTGTGTTAAAACATTAAAGAAAGCAATTATATAAATTATCTTTATAGATTATAATCGTGCACTATTTTATATTATCATAATTATGAAAATTGGATTTAATATGTTGTTATGGACCACAAATCTTGTTGAAGAACAATTTGATTTGCTAAAAAAAATTAAATCTGTTGGATATGATGGTGCAGAAATACCAATATTTGGTGGTGAAGAAAAAATTTCTCATTTTGAAAAGATAGGAAAAGCATTAAAAGATAATGAATTAAAAAGTACTAGTATTACTGTAATACCGGATGAAGAAAGAAGTCCAATTAGCAATGACCATAATATTCGATCAAAAAGTTTAGACTATCTAAAGTGGGCAATTGATTGTAGTGCTGCACTTGGCAGTGAAGTTTTAGCTGGTCCATACCATCAACCTTTAGGCATATTTTCAGGAGAACCACCGACACAAAAAGAAAAAGAACATGCTGCAAGAGTTCATCAAGATGCTGCAGATTATGCTAAAAATGTATCTCTTAATTTATCAATTGAACCATTGAACAGATTTGAATGTTATTTTTTAAATATTGCTGAAGATGCTTCTGATTACGTAAACTTAGTAGATAGAGAAAATTTTGGTTACTTATATGATACTTTTCACGCTAATATTGAAGAAAAAGATCCAGTTGGAGTAATTGATAAAACAATTAATAACATCAACCATATTCATATTTCAGAAAATGATCGTGGTACACCTGGTAAAGGTAATATTCCATGGAAGGAAACCTTTAATGCTATAAATAATACAAATTATGATGGGTGGTTAACAATAGAAGCTTTTGGCAGAGCATTACCAGATCTGGCGGCCGCGACAAGAGTGTGGAGAGATTTTTTTCCTACTAAAGAAGAAGTTTATGAAGAAGGTTTTAAATTTATAAAAGAAAATATTAATTAATTTTTGATTGATTTTTTATAACAAAAATACCTGTAAGTGCTATTATAAATCCTCCAACTAGAGTCGGAATATCCGGTACATCATTATAAAAAACATAACCAAACAAAATAGCCCAAAAAATAAGTGTAAAATGAAATGGTTGAATTTTACTAGCAGGAGCTCTAGCAAGAGCAATAATTAAACTATAATGTGCTAGAGTCATCATCAAACCTATAAGTGGTAATATGAAGAAAGATATTAAAGTAAATGGTTGCCAATAAATAAAAAGAAGAACTGTAATTATGATTAATCCAAATATTGATGTAAAAAATAATGATGTCTCATCAGAATCATATTCTGATGCTTTTTTGGTTATTACTTGATACAAACCAAAAAAGAAACCTGCACCAAGAGGTAATAAAGACTTTATATCAAATATTTCAAATCCAGGTCTCAATATAATTAATACTCCTAAAAAACCAAAAAAAATTATACTCCATAATCTTTTATCAATTTTTTCTTTTAAAAATAACATTGATAAAATTATTACAAAAACTGGTGCTAAAGAAGCAACAGTGTGAACTGAAGCAAGTGATAAATATTTAAAAGATGAAACAAAAAAAACAGTTTCTATTACCGAAGTTAAAGATCTTGTCAGCTGAAGTTTAAGGTTTTTTGTTTTATAAAAAAATTTAGTATTTTTTCTTTTTGACTCAACAAAAGAAATAATAAGTAAAAAAAGATATCTAAAAAAAATTATTTGAAATATTGTATGGTTTATAGTAGCATATTTTTGAAGAACATCAGAGGTAGCAAAAATAAAAAAAGCTAAAGCTCCAAAAAAAATTCCTAAATTTTCTTTAGATTTAATCAAGAAGTATTTAAACTTTTTACTTTTTCATAAAAAGTTCTTATTATCATCTCACTTGATGCTGCTCCTGGATCTATGTGCCCTATACTTCTTGAACCTAGTTTACTTGATCTACCTTTTTTTGATAGCATGTTTTTTGTAGATATCATAGACTCGTTAGCTTTAGCTGATCCTTGATTTAAAATTTCTATTAAATCTTCATGTGTCTCAGAGGCTTTTTTTATTGCCTCAGCAGCTGGCAACCATACATCAAGCATTGTTTTATCACCAAGTTCAGCCTTTCCTCTTTCTTTTATACCATTTGCAGCAGCAAAAAAAAATTCAGCAATTTGAGAAGAGTCAATGATTTTTAAATCTCTTAATTTTGCACCCCCTCTCATCAAGGCTGTAGCATATAAGGGCCCAGCTGATGCACCTACTGAGCTTAAAAAACTAGATGCTACCAGCATACAAATTTTATCAAAAGTTAATTCGTCAGTAATTTTTGATAATTTTTCTTTAATAGCATTCCAACCAATACTCATGGTTACTCCATGATCGCCATCACCAGTAGCTCTATCAAGTTCTGAAAAATAATCCTTATTTTTTTCTATATTTTCGGCAATCATATAAAGTATTTCTATAAACTCTTTTGTATTTAAGTTTTTTTTCATTAATCCACCATCTGACAAATTTTAATAAAATCTTTAGCTTTTATTGCTGATCTCCCAATAAAAATACCATCTAACTGATTTATATTTAATAATTTTTTTGCATTGTGTATATTAACACTTCCACCATATATGACTTTTAATTGATTTTTTTTAATTTTTAAGATTTTTAACCCTACCTCTCTAATAAAATCAGCAGTTTCTGCAACATAATCAACATCTGCTGATTTAGATTTACCAATGGCCCAAATTGGCTCATACGCTAAAATAATTTTTTGATTTTCTCTTAAATTGATTTTTTTAAAAAAAATTTTAATTTTACCAAATAAAATTTCTTTTCTCATAGAGATTGATATAATTTTTTTTTGTTCTCCAATACAAACAAGTGGAGTTAAATTATATTTTAAAGATTGGAAAATTTTTTTATTCACCACTTCATTAGTTTCATTGAAGTATTTGAAACGTTCAGCATGAGCTAATTCAACAAGTTTGCAACCACAAGATTTAATCATAGAAGCAGAAATCTCTCCTGTATATGGCCCACTATCCATTTGATGAATATTTTGTGCTCCAAGAATTATGGGTAGTTTATTAAGATATTTTTGAAAATTTGTTAAGGATGTATAAGGTGGTATTATAAAAAATTTACAGTTTTTTTTTTAAGATATTTTTTATATTTTATAAGTGTATCGATATATCTTTTTGTTTGAATAATATCATTATTCATTTTCCAACTAGTACCAATCCACTTCATATAACTTTATATCTTTTAAACCCTAAACATTGAACATGAAGTTTCATGTTCTAATAATGGTTGTATTTCATCGTCTAATTTCATCAATGTAATAGACGCCCCATTCATTTCTAAAGATGTAACATATTCACCAACAAATGACGAATGAATTTGAATTTGATTTTTATTTAAAATTTCATGAGTTTTTCTATACATAATATAAAGTTCCATAAGTGGTGTGGAGCCTAAACCATTAATCAAAACACTAACTTTTTTGGATCCATTCATTTCATTAAGTATTTTTTCCATTAATTCGGTAGTAATTTCATCAGCAGTTTGAAGTTTGCCCTTTCTAACTCCTGCCTCTCCATGAATACCGAGGCCAATTTCCATTTCATTATCTTCTAAAACAAAACTAGGTTCCAAGGTATGAGGTAAAGAACATGGACCTAAAGCAACACCCATAGAAATAGTCATGTCATTAGCTTTTTCTGCCAATCGGCATACATCATCTAACTCCATTCCCACATCAGCTGCCGCTCCTGCAATTTTAAACACATAAAAATCTCCAGCTACTCCTCTTCTTTCAGATTTGTTTTCAAGTGGAGCTGAAGCTATATCATCAGTAACTAAAACAGTTTTAACAGTTATATCTTCCATCTGGCACATTTCTGCAGCCATATCAAAATTCATTATGTCGCCAGCATAATTTCCATACATGTAAACTACACCTTTGCCGCTATTAATGGCTTTTGTTGCATCAACAATAGGATCTGGGGAAGGTGATGCAAAAACATTACCAATAGCTGCTGCATCAGCCAAACCTTTACCTACATAACCAAGAAAAGCAGGTTCGTGACCTGACCCTCCACCAATAAGTATACCTACTTTATCTTTGATTGGTGCATCTTTTCTTATAACAGCTCTTTTATTATTATTTGCAAATTTTAATAAATCACTGTGTGCAAGAACAATTCCTTCCACCATTTCATCAACAGCCTTGTAAGGATCATTAATAATTTTTTTGAAAACCATGTTTTTATTAAACATTTTTTTATTAAAAAGATCAATAATAATGTATAATATTTTTAATGAAAAAAATAAAAATAATTTTAGGTGCGGATCATTTAGGACTTCCATTAAAAAATTCAATCAAAGAACATTTAATTACAAATAATTATGAAGTTAAGGATATTGGTGTAAATGAAAATAACCCAATTGATTATCCAGATATTGGTGAGAAGTTAGCCAAAGAAATTGCCTCTTCAAATTATGAAAGAGGAATGCTTTTTTGTGGTACTGGTGCTGGCATGGCTATAGTCGCTAATAAAGTTAAAGGAGTTAGAGCTGTATGTATTAATGATCCTTATACTGCCGAAAGAGCAATAGCATCGAATAATGCTCAAGTTGTTACAATGGGAACACTTATTACTGGCTCAGAAGTAGCAAAAAAACTTGTTGATATATGGCTATCAAATGAATTTCAAGGTGGTGGATCAGCAAAAAAAGTTGATAAAATTAATAATCTGGATCAAATTTAAAATTACGAAAAAATATATAAAAAATCTTTATTGGTTTTTATTTTCAATCAAATAATCCTATAGTTCAAGTTAAAATAAACTTGGAGGGATTTTGAGTAAATTAAAATTAGGAATGGTAGGTGGTGGACAAGGAGCGTTTATTGGTTCAGTTCATAGAATAGCATCACGTATTGATAATCACTATGAATTAGTTGCTGGGTCTTTAGCAAGTAATCCAGAAGTAGCGCATGCATCTGCAAAAGAATTAGGGATTTTAGAAAGCAGATCATATTCGACTTATAATGAAATGGCAGAAAAAGAATCAAATTTAGAAAATGGAATAGATGTTGTTGCTATTGTTACTCCTAATCATCTTCATTACCCGATTGCAGAAGCATTCTTAAATAAAGGTATTCATGTTATTTGCGATAAGCCTCTTACGCATAATTTAGAAGATGCGGAAAAATTTTATCAATGTGTAAAAAATTCTAAAGCTTTATTTGCTCTTACTCATAACTACACGGGGTACCCAATGGTAAGACAAGCTAGAGAAATGTGTAGAAACGGATCAATTGGTAAACTAAGAGTTATTCAAGTTGAATATGCTCAAGATTGGTTAACCTTACCTATTGAAAACGAAGGTCAAAAACAAGCATCATGGAGAACAGATCCATCCAAAGCTGGTATGGGTGGCTCAATAGGCGATATAGGAAGCCATGCATTTAATTTAGCTGATTTTATAACAGGTGAAATTCTTACAGAACTTTGCGCTGATATTAGTAGTTTTGTTGAAGGAAGAAAAAATGATGATAATGCTCACGTTTTGTTAAGATATGAAAATGGTGTTAAAGGAATGTTGTGGTCATCACAAGTTGCCCCAGGTAATGAAAATGCTCTAAAAATTAGAATTTACGGAGATAAGGGAGGATTAGAATGGGAACAGGAAAATCCAAATTATTTAAGGGTTGATATATTTGGTGAAGCTAAAAAAATAATAAGACGTGCAGGTAATGAAACTATAGATGTAGCTGGAAGAGTAACAAGAATTCCTCCTGGACATCCAGAGGGTTATTTAGAAGGTTTTGCAAATATTTATGCAGACTTTGCAAAACAAATAATTGCTCACAAAAATAATCAAAAAATAGATGAAGAATTACTATTAGTTCCATCTATTGAAGATGGTTTGAAAGGTGTAAAATTTATTTCTTCTGTCGTTGAATCTGGTTTAAACGGAAGCAAGTGGTTAAAATTTTAATATAGGAGGTAGAATGAAAAAAAAGTTAAGAGTTGGTATGATAGGTTATGGTTTTATGGGAAAAGCTCACACGAATGCATTCCGCCAGGCTGCGAAATTTTTTCCAGACCTACCTTATGAACCTGAATTAAAAATGTTTTGTGCAAGAAATGAAGAGAGAGCAAAAAGTTTTGCATCAAATTGGGGGTATGAAAAAGTTGTAACTGATTGGAAGGAAGTAGTTGAAAGTAAAGAAATTGATGTAATTGATATTTGTGCGCCTAATAATATGCACCGTGATATAGCTATTGCTGCAGCAGAAAATGGTAAATGGGTGCTAACAGAAAAACCCCTATCTTTAAATGTTGCAGAAGGCGAAGAAATGGTTGCAGCTGTTGAAAAAGCAGGTGTCCCTAATATGGTTTGGTATAACTATAGAAGAATTCCTTCAGTAACTTTAGCAAAAAATATAATCGATAGAGGATCACTTGGGAGAATTTTTCACTACCGGGCAAATTTCCTTCAGGATTGGACTATTTCATCTGATTTGCCTCAAGGAGGAGAAGGATTATGGAGATTAGATCTTGATGTTGCCGGAAGTGGAGTTACTGGAGATCTACTTGCACATTGTATTGATACCGCAATGTGGCTGAACGGCCCTATCACTGAAGTTAGTGCAATGACTGAAACATTTATTAAAGAAAGAAAACACAGTTTGACAGGAAAAGTTCAAAAAGTAGGAATAGATGATGCTTGTGCATTTCTTGCAAAATTTGAAAATGGTTCTCTAGCGATATTTGAATCAACTAGATATGCTAGAGGTCATAAAGCATTGTATACGTTTGAAATTAATGGTGAAAATTCATCAATTTCTTGGGATCTTCATGACCTACATCGTCTAAAATATTTTGATCACAATGATGAATCTATTGTGAGAGGTTGGAGAGATATCCATGTAACTGATGGAGATCAACCTTATATGGATAAATGGTGGGTTCCAGGTTTAAATATTGGCTTTGAACATTCTTTTACTCATGGAGTAGCTGATTTTTTATCATCAGTTGATACAGATAATAAAGCACAACCAGATTTTAGAAATGCATTACAAACTCAAAAAGTTTGTGAAGCAGTAATTAATTCAGGCAATAGTAAACAATGGCTAAAAACAAATGTTGAACTTTAATCATTAAGAAAGGTCATTTAAAAAGAAAGAAATAAAATATGCAAAAAAAATATGACACTACTGTATTGGGTTTGTATGTATTAGATATATTAGGAAGACCCGTATCAAAAATTCCAGAAGGAGGAAATCTTGAATATATAGACGAATTGAGATTAACTGTTGCTGGAACAGCTGGAGGAACTATTATAGATTGTGCAAAATTAGGTGTATCTACTTTAGGAGTTGGCGCTGTTGGAGATGATGAAAAAGCAGATTTTGTAATATCAACTCTTGAAAAATTTGGTGTAGATACAATCGGTTTTGAACGATTAAAAGGCGTACCTACCTCATCTACAATTTTAAATATTAGACCGAATGGAGAAAGGCCAGCTTTACACTTAAGAGGATCTTGTGATTATTTTCTTCCTCCTGACAAGCAAAAAGTGGATATATATGATTGTAAAGTTTTTCATTTAGGTGGAACTGGTTTACTAAAAAAACTTGATGGTCCGGTTTCTGTAGATATATTAAAAGAAGCTAAGAAAAGAGGCTGCATAACAACTTGGGATTTAATTGGAGCAACACAAGAAACATCAAGTATTGTTAACCCCCTCCTCCCTCACATAGATTATTTTATGCCTAGTATAGAAGAAGCAAGTATAATGTGTGGACTGGAAGAACCGGAGGATATTGCTAAATATTATTTAGATGGAGGAGTTAAAAATTGTGTACTAACTATGGGTGGTGAGGGATCACTCTTTTTGAATAAAGATAACAAAATAATTACTCCTGCATTTGATATCAATGTTGTAGATACAACAGGGTGTGGTGATGCTTTTGATGCAGGGATGATAGTTGCATTAATTAAAGAAATGGATATTGAAACATCTCTTAAATTTGCAACAATTACATCGGGGTTAGTTGCAACTGGATTAGGATCTGATGCAGGTATTAAAAATTATGATGACTGTATAAATAAGATGAATAGTTTTAAAATTAAAAGCTAATTTTTTTATATATACTTATAAAGATTATTTATTAATATCTATAAAAGAATATTATAACTAAAATTTATGAAAAATAACTGGAAAAATACTGAAGCAAATAATTATATCAAAAAATATAAAGAAAAAAATATTAGCAAAGATTTGGCACTAAGAATTTATACTACACAATTATTAGGTAAAAATAATAAATTAGTATTACATGGCGGTGGAAATACATCTTTAAAAACAACTGCTAAAAATATTTTTAATGAAAAAATTGATGTAATGCATGTCAAAGGAAGTGGATGGGATATGGGTTCTATTGACTATCCTGGTTTACCAGCTGTCGAATTAAAACCATTACTAAAATCTAAAAATTTATCTAGTTTAAATGATTTTGACATGGTCAATCTACAGAGAAAAAGTTTGTTAGATTCTAAATCACCTAATCCTTCTGTTGAAACTTTACTTCATGCATTTCTTCCATTTAAATATATTGATCATACGCATGCAAATGCGATTTTAAGTTTGATTGATCAGCCAAATGATGTTGCAATTTGTAAAAAAATATTTGGAAATAAATTTGGAATTGTTCCTTATGTTATACCTGGTTTTGATTTAGCAAAATTAGCTTTTCAAGTATTTAAAAAAAATAAAAACGTTGAAGGTCTTATCTTATTAAATCATGGGATATTCACTTTTGGCGATACAGCTAAAGCAAGTTATGATCGCATGATAAAATATGTAACAATTGCTGAAAAAGAACTAAACAAATACAAAAACAAAATAATTAATAGAAAAAAAAATATAGAAAAAAATAAAGAATTTAACCACCAATCAATTCTACCATTAATAAGAAAAAATTTATCAAGTAAGAATAAGGATGGAGCATACACTAAATGGGTTTTTGATATTCGTGTTAATCAAAAAATATTAAATTATTTAGATCATCCAGATCTAAAAATGTTTACAACAAAAGGAACAGTTACTCCTGATCATGTAATAAGAATTAAATCAAAGCCTCTAATTCTTAACATTAAAAATATTAATGAAACAAAAATTGATATATTTTTTAATAAAGAAATAGAAAAATATAAAATAAATTATAAAAAATATTATCAAAAAAATAAAAAATTTGTAAAAAATACAATTGAACTAGATGGAAATCCTAGATTAATTTTTATACCTAAATTTGGAATTGTTGCAATAGGACGTTCTAAAAAAGAAGCTAAAATTGCTGGAGATTTAGCAGAAGCAACTGTAGATATTATCTCAAAAGCAGAGTCTTTAGGTAAGTTTACATCTATATCTGAAAAGGAAATTTTTAAAGTTGAATATTGGGCACTTGAGCAAGCTAAATTAAAAAATCAAAAAAGAGCTGAATTAACAGGTAATGTAACAGTAATTAGTGGTGGTTGTGGTGTTATTGGTTTATCTATAGCTAGAGAATTTTTAAAAAATGGATCCGAAGTTGTTCTTTTAGAAAACAACTCTACGAATATAAAAAATACACCCGAAGATATTTCAAAACTTGCTACTATCATAAAATGTGATGTAACAAATGACAAAGAAGTAAGAGCAGCTATTTCAAAAGTCGTTAATACATACGGAGGTGTAGATATTATGGTTTCAAATGCTGGAGCAGCTTGGCAAGGAGAAATTGGTAAGGTAAATTCAAAAATATTAAAAGAAAGTTTTGATCTGAATTTCTATGCTCATCAATACTTATCGCAATCTTGCGTCGAAACAATGTTAAAACAAAATACAGGCGGTGTATTATTATTTAACATAACAAAGCAGGCAATAAATCCTGGTAATAATTTTGGACCATATGGCATTCCAAAAGCTTCAACTTTATTTTTAATGAGACAATATACTTTAGAATATGGAAAATTTGGAATTAGATCTAATGGTGTTAATCCAGATAGAATTAGATCAGGTATAGTTACTGATCAAATGATTACTTCAAGATCAAAAGCAAGAAATGTTACTGAAAAAGAATATATGTCTGGAAATTTATTAAATGAAGAAGTATTGGCTGTAGATGTAGGAAAAGCATTTTTATCTCTAGCATTAGCAAAAAAAACAACTGGAGATATTATGACAGTTGACGGAGGTAATATTCAAGCAGTTTTAAGATAATTTATTTATGCCTTTTATATCAAAATTATATTTTAGCCCTGTTAAATCCTTATCTTTTCAAAGTATCTCAAAATGTGAGATTATCAAAAATATTGGTATAAAACATGATAGAGAGATAGCCTTTACTAGAAACGCAAATTTTGAATTTTCTAAACTATTAGAAAAAGATTCTTATACAAGGAATCATAAAGATTTCTTATCTTTAAAAAATACCGTTGCTTTAAATAAATATTCTTTCTATTTAGGAGGAAAAAAATTAACTTTATTTGATCAAGAATCAAAAATTATAGAAATCAATTTGGATAATCAACACGAACATGATCTTTTATGTAAAAAATTGGTTGAAATTGAAGAAACAATTAAAGAACCAACTTATCTATTACAAAATAAAGAATTTCCTTTTTTTGATACTACACATTCAAAAAAAACACATAATACTATTTCTCTTATAAATATTAATAGCATTAAAGATTTATCGAAAAAGTTAGGTATAGAAATTGAATTTCAAAGATTTAGAGCAAATATATATATAGATAATCTGACTCCTTGGAAAGAAAGAGAGTGGATTGGAAAAACTATCAGTATCAAAGATATTAAATTTAAAGTTGATATGCATATACCAAGATGTAGTGCTACAAATCTAAAACCTAAAACTGATATTAATACAATTAATCTTCCATTAGAAATTAAAAAAATTTACAATCATTCAGATATGGGAATATACTTAAAACCTATAGAGAATGGAATGATAGAAAAAAATGATAAAATTTATATTTAATTTAAAAATTATATTTATTAAATTAATTTTGTTTTTAATTTTGATTTTTTTTGTAAAAAATACTTACTCTAATGAGTTAAAACCTCTTGAAGAAATTTTAAAAAAAAATATTAATTCACATACTAATTCATTAATTACTATGAATAGATGTGCCGCAATTTATGGAGCACTATATTTTGTTAATCCATCAGATATTAATAGTAAAGAATATGAAAATAGATATAAAATTTTTTTACAATCTGCAGTTCTTGAAGATATTAAAATAAACAAAAAAAATGAGGAGGAGTCGTATAAAAATCAAATTGAAGAATTTAAATCTTCTATTAAATTTTTTATACAAATTTTTTTACAAAATTATAAAAAAAATAATTCTTACTTACAAAATCATTGGCTTGAAGATGATTTTATTATTTGTGAAAAATTTTAAATAAATAATAATGAATAATTTATTAGAGAAAAAAGCTGTTATAAGAGTGGGGTATTTTCTTAAAAATTTTGACAATAATATTAAATTAATTGCGCTAAATGAAACTGCAAGAACAGCTATTGACGCAGCCAAATCACTTAATACAGAAGTTGGATCTATTATAAAAAGTCTTCTGTTTAAAGACTCGGAAAATAATTTTCATCTATGTTTGGTATCTGGTGATAAATTCGTTTCTTTAGAGAAGATATCAAATATTTTTAATTCTCATACCATTAAAGCAAATGCTGATGAATGTAAAAAATTTACAGGTTTTAGTATTGGAGGTATATCTCCAATTGCTCATGAAAATTCTCCAAAGTCGATATTAATAGATACTAATTTATCTAAATATGATCAAATATATGCTGCGGCAGGCCATCCTCATGTAGTTTTCAGAATATCATTTAGTGTATTATGTAATATTACAAATGGTATTGAGCATGTCATTACTAATTAAACTTAAAGTTAATAGTAGCTAAATTCTTATAATTAATTTAATGGCCGTTCTAAATAAAAATGACCCAAAGTATTAGAAATATAGCAATAATAGCACACGTCGATCATGGTAAAACAACCCTAATAGATAACATTCTCAAACAAAGTGGAAGTTTTAGAGAAAATCAAGCTGTTGATGAAAGACTGATGGATTCTGGTGATTTAGAAAAAGAAAGAGGAATCACCATATTGGCAAAACCCACTTCTATAATTTGGAAAAATACAAAAATTAATATCATTGATACTCCAGGCCATTCTGATTTTGGAGCTGAGGTCGAACGTGTCTTAGGCATGTGTGACGGAGTAATACTTTTAACAGATGCAGCGGAAGGACCGATGCCTCAAACTAAATTTGTTTTAGGTAAAGCATTAAAACAAGGATTGAAACCTA
>ERZ1046367.713-NODE-713-length-21302-cov-79.467642_pt1 | contig 21302 bp, 22 predicted proteins | sample MGYA00383091_ERZ1046367 | MGnify/ENA primary metagenome ERZ1046367 (study PRJEB29581, sample SAMEA5548361) | metagenome | biome: marine; feature: coastal; material: water | depth 50 m | study: Short-term variability in the microbial, nano- and picoplankton... | reverse complement strand
GTAGAAACTACCAAAGGAACATATCAAGAACGAATTAAAGAATAGTTTTTCTTACTATGAAATTCAAATCTGTACAAACATTACAAGAAATAGCAACCCTAATTGATGCTAAATTTATTGGTAATTCAGACTTTGAAATTACTGGAATCAATGAAATACATGTAGTAGAATCTGGCGATATAGTTTTTGTAGATCATCCAAAGTATTATGACAAAGCTTTAAATTCTAAGGCTACTACTATTTTAATAAATAAAGAAGTTCCTTGCCCTAAGGGGAAGTCATTATTGATTTCTGAAAATCCTTTTGCTGATTTTAATAAAATATCAAAACATTTTAGTCCATTTATTAACTCAAGTAAAAGTATTTCAGACTCTGCTAAAATTGATATAGGGACAATAATCCAACCTAATGTCTTTATTGGAAATAATGTTTCCATCGGAAAAAACTGTCTAATACACCCCAATGTTTCCATTTATGATAATTCTATCATAGGAGATAATGTTGTAATCCACTCAAATACAGTACTAGGAGCTGATGCATTTTATTACAAAAAAAAAGCAGAGGGGTTTGATCAATTAATTTCTGTAGGTAGAGTAGTTCTAAAAGACAATGTTCATATAGGTGCCTCATGTACCATAGATAAAGGTGTTACTGGTGATACTACTGTAGGTATAGGAACAAAAATAGATAATCAAGTGCACATAGGGCATGATTCAATTATAGGAAAAAATTGCTTGATAGCATCACAAACAGGTATAGCAGGTTGTGTTATTATAGAAGATGATGTAACCTTATGGGGTCAAGTAGGAACAAATAGTGGAATTAGCATAGGTAAAGGTGCTGTTATTCTTGGGCAAACGGGTGTTACTAAATCTGTTCCAGGAGGAAAAACTTATTTCGGAACACCTATAACTGAATCCAGAGCCAAATTAAAAGAGATAGCGTATTTGAAGAGATTAATGAAGGAAGAAAAGAAAGGTTAATTTTCCTTTTTTAACATCTAACAATAAAGTATTTTTGTACAAATTTTTAAGAAAAAAAATATAATGAGTGTTTTAGTAAACAAAGATTCAAAAATTATAGTTCAAGGTTTTACTGGTAGTGAAGGTACTTTTCATGCAGGACAAATGATTGATTACGGAACCAACGTAGTTGGAGGAGTAACTCCCGGAAAAGGGGGGCAAGAACACCTCGGTAAGCCTGTTTTTAACACGGTTAAAGAATCAGTAGAAAAAGTTGAAGCTAACACCTCTATCATTTTTGTACCTCCTGCTTTTGCTGCAGATGCAATTATGGAATCTGCTGAGGCAGGTATAAAAGTAATTATTTGTATTACAGAAGGTATCCCAACTGCCGATATGGTAAAAGTTAAGGCATATTTACTAGATAAAGATTGTACTCTAGTGGGCCCAAATTGTCCAGGTGTAATCACTCCAGAAGAAGCTAAAGTTGGTATCATGCCTGGGTTTATCTTTAAAAAAGGTAAAGTAGGTATTGTTTCAAAATCAGGAACTTTAACATACGAAGCCGCAGATCAAGTTGTAAAACAAGGATATGGAATTACTACAGCAATTGGAATAGGAGGAGACCCTATCATAGGTACAACTACCAAACAAGCTGTAGAATTATTAATGAACGATGAAGATACTGAGGCAATAGTTATGATTGGAGAAATAGGGGGGCAATTGGAAGCTGAAGCTGCTCAATGGATTAAACAAGATGGAAACAGAAAACCCGTAGTTGGATTTATAGCTGGTCAAACTGCACCTGCAGGAAGAACAATGGGTCATGCTGGAGCTATTGTTGGTGGTGATGATGATACAGCACAAGCAAAAATGAAAATTTTGGCAGAAAATGGTATTCATGTTGTTGAATCTCCAGCTAAAATTGGAGAAATGATAGCTAGTGTTCTTCAATAAGATGAATTAAAACAATATATACAAGATATCCCGTTTTTAATACGGGATTTTTTGTGGAAAAAAAATTATATTTGATTATTAACTTTTATAATATATGAAATTACTAGATAATAAGACCGCAATCATAACTGGTGCTACTCGTGGAATTGGACGTGGAATTGCAGTTGAATTTGCAAAACAAGGAGCTAATGTAGCTTTTACCTATAGTTCTTCTGTTGATGCAGCAAATGCTTTAGAAACAGAGTTAAACGCAATAGGAATAAAAGCTAAAGGATATCAATCAAATGCAGCTGAATTTGATACAGCTCAAGAATTAGCCAAAGAAATACTTAAAGAATTTGGTAGTATAGACATTTTAGTTAACAATGCTGGTATTACAAAAGATAACTTACTTATGAGAATATCAGAAGATGATTTTGATAAAGTAATTGATGTTAACTTAAAATCTGTTTTTAATATGACTAAAGCAGTAATTAGACCTATGATGAAGCAACGTTCAGGGTCTATTATAAATATGAGTTCTGTAGTTGGATTAAAGGGAAATGCAGGTCAATCTAATTATGCTGCATCTAAATCTGGTATTTTAGGTTTTTCAAAATCTGTTGCCTTAGAATTAGGCTCAAGAAATATTAGAAGTAATGTTATTGCTCCTGGATTTATAGAAACTGAAATGACTGGAAAATTAGATGAAGCAACAGTTCAAACATGGAGAGATGCTATTCCATTAAAAAGAGGAGGTACTCCTAAAGATATTGCAAATGCCTGTGTGTTTTTAGCATCTGATATGAGTAGTTATATTACAGGGCAAACCTTATCTGTAGATGGTGGGATGTTAACCTAAGATTTGAATTATACAAACATAAAAAAAACCTAGATTTTTAATTAAAGTCTAGGTTTTTTTATATCATCTTTTTTATCTTTAAATTATATTTTTGGAAAACCGTATAAACATATTTATTCTTATAGCTTTACTATTTAGTATTCTGATTGGTTATTATCAGTATTATTTTAAAGTCATTTCTAAAACGAATCATTCTTTTTTATTATTTAGTATTCGATCATTAGTTTTTTTTCTATTATTCTTATTGTTAATTAATCCAAGTATTCCGAGAAAAGATCTAATCATAGAAAAACCCACCTTATCAGTTTTGATAGATAACTCTCTATCTATAAGTCACTTAAACAAAGATAGTGTAGTTAATACAATGCTTTCTAGTTTCAAGTCAAGCGAGATTTTAAAGAAAAATTTTGACGTAAATTATTACTCATTTGGTGAACAATTTAATGTAATAGACAGTTTAAATTTTGATGAAAAACAAACAGACATTTACACCCCTTTAAGAAGTATTTCAAAAAACTCAAATGATGCAAATAATGGAATCATATTGTTATCTGATGGAAATCAAACCATAGGTAAAGATTATGAGTTTATAAAGATGAATATTCCTATATATTCTATAATAGTAGGTGATACTTTAACCTACAATGATGTTAGAATAGATAAAATAAATACAAATAGATATAGTTTTGTAAATAATAAATTCCCTGTAGAATCGCTATTGCAGTATAATGGAGAAGAATCTGTAAAATTAAAATATACTATTGAGAATACTGGAAAGATAATTTACAGTAAAACTATCAATCTAAATAAAGAGGATAATTCTCACTTATTAAAAATAGAGATCACTTCAAAAAAAGAAGGCTTAAATTATTATAAAGCTACTATTGAAAACTTAGACAACGAAAAAAACACATCAAATAATACAAAAGAATTTTCTATAGAGGTCATAAACAAACAATCTAAGGTTCTTATTGTTAGTCCTTTTAATCATCCAGATTTAGGAGCTTTAAAAAAAGCTATAGAAAGTGATAAGCAACGAAAAGTAATTATACACACAAAAAATATTGACAATATTAATCTGTCTAGCTACAAATCGATAATTATTTATCAACCCAACTTTAGCTTCAAAAAAATAATAAATGAAATTAATAAGTCTAAAAAACCTTACCTGTTAATTACTGGTTCTAATACTGATTGGTCATTTATTAACTCAAATTTTACAGGTTTAAATAAAAATGATATCAATACAGTAGAAAACTATAGACCACGCTTAAATAAAAACTTTTTGATCTTTAATCAAAATAATATTGGGTTTGAAAATTTCCCACCACTTTTAGATAAGTTTGGTGAAACCACAATTTCAATTCCTCACCAAACACTGCTATACCAAAATATCAAAGGATTCAACTCTAAAGAACCCCTATTAGCTATCTCCAATAACAATAATCAAAAAAAAGTTTTTTTATTTGGTGAAGGTATCTGGAAATGGCGCTCTACCAGTTATCTGATGAGTAATTCATTTCAAAATTTTGATAATTTTATTTCTAATATAGTTCTATATATATCATCAAATACAATAAAAAATAGGTTGGATGTAGAAGTAAAATCGTCCTATAATGCAAACTCGAGTATTAATATTAATGCATTTTTTGTAGATGAAAATTATAAATTTGATGATCGAGCTATCATCTATTTCACATTAAAAAACATGAATTCAAAGAAGACAACAACTTTCCCTTTTCTATTATCAAAAAAATCATATAAACTAAGTTTAAGCCCAATAGAACCGGGAGAATACGAATATTCCATAAATGTTAAAAATCAAAATTTTTCGAAAAAGGGTTTTTTTAAAGTAAATGAATTTGATATTGAAAGACAATTCAATAATGTTGATTATTCAAAATTAAAAGAATTAACTAATAAAACAAGGGGGGCTTATTATTTTGAAAATAATTACAACGAATTAATACCTGATTTGTTAAATGATAAAAGATTTTCTTCCGTTCAAAAAATAAAAATTAATTATGACCAGTTAATAAATTGGAAATGGGGTTTGATCGTTATTATCAGCTTGTTATCATTAGAATGGTTTATTAGAAAATACTATGGACAAATTTAATTTCGTAAATTGTATGAATAAATAATATCTATAAAATTTATAGCTTCATTAGATAACTTTTAGTTGTAAATTTGTAAAAAATTTTAAAATTAAAAAAAATGGCAAATAATCAAATTGAATTTAAATTTCCGAAAGGAGCGTTAATAACCTTAGCTATCATATTTACAGCTATTATATTAATCTCAAAATCTGCAATTACTATTGGATCTGGAGAACGTGGTGTTTTATATAAATGGATAGGAGGAGTTGTTACAGATGAGCCACCATTAGATGAAGGTTTTAATTTTGTAATGCCTTGGAACAAGGTTTTTAAATATAATGTTAGGCAACAAGAATTATTTGAAGAAAAAATGTCTGTATTATCTTCTAATGGATTAGAAATTAAACTTGACGCATCTGTGTTATATCAAGCTACAACATCTACAGTGGCTTTATTACACCAAACAAGAGGAGAAGCTTATGAAGACGATGTAATTATCCCAGCAATAAGATCTGCAACTAGGAGTGTGGTAGGAAGATATACACCAGAACAACTTTATTCCACCAAAAGAGATGCAATTCAGACAGAAATATTTGAAGAAACAAAAAAAATTCTAGCACCTCAATTTATTCAATTAAACTCAGTACTTGTTAGAGATGTAACACTTCCACCTACCATAAAAACGGCAATTGAACGTAAATTAAAACAAGAACAAGAGTCCTTGGAATATGAGTTTAGATTAGTGACAGCTAGAAAAGAGGCTGAGAAACAAATTATTGAAGCTCAAGGTAAGGCAGATGCTAACAAGATATTAAGTGCTTCCCTAAACGATAGAATATTACAAGATAAAGGGATCGAAGCAACTATTAAATTATCTCAATCATCTAATAGTAAGGTAGTTATTATCGGCTCAGGAAAAAGTGGTATGCCTATAATTTTAGGAAATCAATAATAAAAACTTATTTTCAAAAAAAAACCAGCTTAATGCTGGTTTTTTTTTAATTAAATTGTAACTAAACTAAAACTAGTACGTCTTATAGGTGCTCTGAATAATAAATAAGAGTAGTTTTTAGTTAGTTTAAAAGTCAAGGTTTGAAAAAATTTTGACTTTTTTTTTAATTTTTCTTCTTTTGGGGTAATCTACTTCTTTCAATTTTACCCATTTTTAAAGCTTTGTAAATTTCATAGCAATCTAAAACAGCTTCAATTAGCTGTAAATCACTAGCATTTTTTAGAAAATAATCAGAATAATTACAATCAGATATTAATTTCATCAAATCATTTCTATCCATTTCCAAATATTCCATCATAACCTCTCTGTCAAATTTACCAGCCATTATCTTACGTAAATTATCTTCCTTTTTTATTTTTTGAAGTTTCCTAAGTTGTTTAGGCTTCTTACCAAATAATTTATAAAGAAAATCTACAGGTTTAAAAAGTGCCGCTATAGGTGTTGAAAAGTCGCTTGTTTTTGGTCTGGCTAGCTCATAGGTTTGTCTTATGCCGTTAATTTTTATCCTAGTAAATTTATCTTTAGGGACAAGTTTTACATCCACCTCTAAAACACCTATCAGCTTACTAGATTTGATAATAATCTCTTTTACTTCCTCTGATTTTTCATATAGAGCTATTAATAATTCATTACCCTTTAACAAATCATTCGTTACTTTAATTTTTATGGATGAATATCCAAGATATGAAACCATGACTGTGTCGTTGGCTTTAGCAGTTAATTCAAAAAAACCTTGATCGTTTGTAATAGTTCCAGTAACTGAGTTTAAATTTAAAATATGTGAAGCACTTAAAGGTTTTTTATTTTCAGAATCAATTATTTGACCTTTAAGTATTTTTACCTGTAAACTATCATTTTGTGAAAATGCTGATAAAAATGAAAAAAATAGAAATAAAAAAAAAGTGTATTTTTTTAACATCCAACAAAAGTATGAATTATATGGTAAAATAGTAGGTTAATGTTTTGTGAAATAAATACTATAGTGCGCACGAGAAGATTCGAACTTCCACATCCTAATCGGATACCAGCCCCTCAAGCTGGCGCGTCTACCAATTCCGCCACGTGCGCTATTACAGTTGTAGCACTGTTTTTGTGACCGGGCTGGGGCTCGAACCCAGGACCCTCTCCTTAAAAGGGAGATGCTCTACCAACTGAGCTACCAGGTCTAATTTTACAAGAGTGCAAATATAAACGCATTCAAATAGAAAAGAGCTTTTTTTACTTTATTTTTTATCGATATTTGTAATGAAATATTTAATTTATGAAAATTATTCTTTTAGGGTATATGGGAAGTGGCAAAACCACTATAGGTATTCAATTGGCAAAGAAGTTATTTCTTAATTTCACCGATTTAGATGAGTTCATAGAAGAAAAAGAACAAAAATCAATTAAAGAAATTTTCGAACAAAAAGGAGAAATATATTTTAGAAAAATTGAACATAAGTATTTGAAGCAATTTATAAAAGAAAATGAATCATATGTTTTATCACTAGGAGGAGGTACGCCTTGTTATGCTGGAAATTTAGATTTAATTTTAAATGATAAAAATAATCTCTCTTTTTACCTTCGAGGCAGTATTTCAACACTCTTTAAAAGACTATCTGAAAATAAGTTTAAAAGACCATTAATCAATGATTTATCTGACAATCAGCTAACCGAATATATAGCTAAGCATTTGTTTGAAAGAGGTCTTTTTTATGATAAAGCTACCTATAAAATAGCTATAGATGACAAAGAGGTACAAGAGATTGTTACAGAGATAAGAATACTTTTACATTAGAAATGCTTTAAAGCTATTTTTATTGAATGATACCTCTACGTGTTCTTTAGTTGATGTAGACAGAGAGATTCCTTTAAAATCTGCTTTTACAGGATATTTCTTATGATTTCTATTTACTAAAACCGCAGTCTTAAATCTTTTTAAAGGAACTTCTAAAAAGAATTTAACTCCGTACATTAATGTAGTTCCAGAATTTAACACATCATCCACTAAAACTATTGATTTATTCTTATAAAGATCTTTAGATATATTGGTAGATACTTCTCCTAATGGATTCTTCTTGTCTATGTAAACCTCACATAATATTATTTTTAATGATGAAATTTTTTGAAGATACTTTACTAATTCTTTTGCAAAAAAGATTCCATTACCTTGAATTCCTGCAATTATAATTTCATTTTCAAAACTATTTGCTTCATAAATCTGATATGCCATTCTTTTAATTTTTTGACCTATCTGATTATGGTTTAAAATGGTGGTTGTTGTATTCATATATATTTATTCTTGAGATTCATGATAGTCATCTATATCTCTTCTATCTTTTTTTGTTGGTCTGCCAGTTCCTTTTGTTCTGTAATAATCTTTCGAGTATTTTAATAAATCTAATTTTTCAATTTCATTTTTAGGAGTTATGTCTTTACAAAATTGGTGAACCAATTTAGCACCAATTCTGCTTTCAGGAATAGCCAATACTTCAATTTTTAAATTCATTTGATTTTTTCTAATTGAAATGATTTCTCCACCATAAATTTCTTTTGATGGTTTGCAATTAGAGTCCTCTATTTTTACATGACCTTTTTTACATGACTGAGAAGCTATGTTTCGGGTCTTGTATGAACGTACACACCATAAATATTTATCAATTCTCATAAAATAGTTAAAAAATGCATAATCACTTTTCACAAAGGTATAAAAATGGTAAATTGCACCACTAAAATAGTATAAATGTTTAATAGAAAGTTTTTAATTTTATGTTTGTCATTATTATTTATTGGTTATGCCTGTGACGATGACAATTTTGGAGTACCTGTTGATAATTTTGATTATGCTGGACAAGCGATAATAGATAACGACTCTCTAGTTGATTTTTTAGGAAAACATTATTACAATGATGCCATAGACTCGGTTCGGCCATTAGTAACAGGAGCAACAGCACTTATAAACGACTCTAGGCTGATAACGCAAGATGTTACTGAGTTAGATGTAGATTACAAATTATATATTTTTGTTAAAGACGAGGGAAGTCCAAATCCTGTGAAAGGTCATCCCACTGTAGTTGATTCTGTATTAGTTAAATACAAAGGTCAATATTTTAATTCTACTACAGAATTAATTGATTTTGATGAAAGGACAGTTCAACCAGTATGGTTTACATTACATTCTGTGATTAGAGGTTGGTCTCTTGGTTTTGGTTATTTCAAAGGTGGAGAAAATGTTACCAATAACGGTCCTGTAACCTATATGAACGGTGGTAAAGGAGTGTTATTTATACCGTCAGGATTGGCGTACAGTAAATTTGCGACTCCAGGTATTCCTTCTAGTTCAACGTTACTTTTTTACATTGAATTATATGACTTAGTAGAAAATACAGATTACGATGGTGATTCAATTCCAGGTATATTAGAAGATTTAGACGGTGATGGTGATCCTAGAAACGATGATACTGATGGCGATGAAGCACCAAATTTCTTAGACCCTGATGATGATAATGATGGTGTTCTAACAAAAGATGAAGGTGGTGCTGATGGAGACCCTACCAACGATTTCAATGATCCAAACAATCCTACTTTACCTGATTATCTAAATCCAGATATAAAGTAATTAACTTAACTGATTTAAAAATTAAAAAAGCTCTTGTTTACAAGAGCTTTTTTATTGTTGAATTTTATTATAATTTTATTTTTTAATCTTATTCAATTTATAGGATATGCCGAATATTATTTGATTTACTCTTTTGTCAAAACTAAAATTATTATTAATTGAATTATCTACAAACACCGTTTCTGTTTTAGACAACGCTCTTTCCCATCTAACATCTATACCTAAACGTCCTAATTCTATACCTCCACCAAGTTGAATTCCAAGAGAAAAACTTTCAGTAGAAACCTCACTCAAATCATTTAAATCAAAATCTGAGGCCAATATATATTGAAATGAAGGTCCGGCAAATACATTTCCAATACCTAAAATTTTCTTACCAATTAAAACTGGAACGTCAATTTTTCTAAATTTAAAATCTGCTTCTTTTGGTGGTGCAAAAGGACTATTATATGTAAAATTATTCTTTAATTCTGTATAAACTATCTCTGGTCTTAAATATAGCCCAATAACAGGAAGCTTAGCTCTAAACCAAACTCCTGTATGAAAACCAGTTTTTGTTTTTGCTCCGTCTAGTACATCATCAGAAACATCCTCAAAAGAATTAGAATTATAATTAATACCTGCTTTTACTCCATAATGAAGTTGTGCGTTTGAATGATGATTTATTCCTGTTAGTAGGAGGCAAACTAATACTATTTTTTTCATTTTTATTTTCTTTTAAGTACTTTCATTACTGCATTAACGACAGCTTCATCGTTTATATTGTATTTTTCCATTAATTGACTAGGTGTTGCAGACTCTCCAAAAGTATCATTAACGGCTACAAATTCTTGAGGAATTGGATTGTTTTCTGCCAAGCATCTTGCTACACTTTCTCCTAAACCACCAAATTTATTATGTTCTTCAGCTGTAACTATACAACCAGTTTTAGAAACCGATTTTAAAATTGATTCTTCATCTAATGGTTTTATAGTGTGAATATTAATGACTTCAACACTTATTCCCTCGGATTCTAATTTTTCAGCAGCTTGTAGAGATTCCCAAACTAAATGACCTGTAGCTACAATAGTCACATCTGTGCCTTCATTTAATACGATAGCTTTACCGATTTCAAAAGGTTGATCTGTTGGCATAAATACAGGTACTTTAGGACGACCAAATCTAAGATATACCGGACCCTTATGATCTGCAATAGCAATTGTTGCAGCTTTGGTTTGGTTGTAGTCACAAGTATTTATGACTGTCATTCCAGGCAACATCTTCATTAGTCCAATATCTTCTAATATCTGGTGTGTAGCTCCGTCTTCCCCTAAAGTTAATCCAGCATGTGATGCACATATTTTCACATTCTTATCTGAGTAAGCTATAGATTGTCTAATCTGATCATATACACGTCCAGTAGAAAAATTTGCAAAAGTTCCAGTAAATGGGATTTTACCACCAATGGTTAAGCCAGCAGCTATACCCATCATATTTGCTTCAGCTATACCAACCTGGAAAAAACGATCAGGATGATTTTCTTTAAAGTCATTCATTTTTAATGAACCTATTAAATCTGCACATAGAGCAACTACATTAGGATTAGTTTTTCCTAATTCAGTTAAACCATCACCAAAACCTGATCTGGTATCTTTCATTTCAGTATATGTATATTTTTTCATCTTTATATAGTGTTGTTATTTATGGTAAAAATAAGTTATTAATTAAACCTTATTGAGCAATTTTTAGCAATTCTTTATACAATTTATGAACAGGTAAACCCATTACATTAAAATAGCTTCCAGTTATTTTTTTTACACCTACTAATCCGATCCAATCTTGTATGCCATAACTGCCAGCTTTATCATAAGGACTAAATTTTTCTAAATAATAATCAATTTCCTCATCTGTGAATTTTTCAAATTCAACAATCGTTACATCATTAAATATTTTTTGAAAAAAACAACTTTTTAAGCTAATGGATGTATAAACATAATGCTGTTTTCCTGACATTTTTTTGAGCATTAAAAATGCATCTTTTTTATTTTTTGGTTTTCCAAGGGCAGTCTCCTCAAACCAAACGATTGTATCAGATGTAATTAATAAATCATTAGACTTTAAGTTGGTAAAGCACTTAGATTTTAAATCTGCTAAATAATCTGTTATTTCCTCAGCTTTTAAATGTTTTGGATAGACTTCTTCAACTTCTTTAATTTCTATAGTAAAAGGAATGTCTAGATCCTTTAAAAAGCGTTGTCTTCTCGGAGAACCAGAAGCTAAAATGATATTGAATTTAGATAATTTATTTCTTAACATTAGTTAAACTTAAAAATAGTCATTGATAAAACGCCCACTAACATAATAATTTTCATAAGAGAACTTAAAAGTTGATATGGATTTTTTTTAAAAGGCACTCTTAATTTGTATATGAGGTATGCTACTAAAAGAGAAAGAGTAATTAAAAAAAATAATATCAGATATTGATCATTCTTGAATGAATCAATTAAAACCAATAGCAAGAGTAATTGTAATAAGAATGACAAAAAAATCACAAAATTTATAGTTCTTTTATTCCCTATCATAATTGGAAGTGTTTTTAATTTAAACTTGTTATCACCTTTTATATCTTGAAGATCTTTGATAATTTCTCTTATAAGGGTTGTTAAAAAAGCGAATAATAAATAAAAGAATATAATGATAGATAAAAATAAATTATCAAAAATATCTTTAATAGAAATCATACTGTGGTCAAATTCGTACACCAAAAATATTGGTAAAGAAACTAATAACGCAACTATAATATTTCCAATTAATGGAAGTTTTTTTAAAATTTTTGTGTAGACAAATAATAAAATTACTGTAACAATAAAATATCCAGATAAATGATTAAGATTATTCTTTACTGAAATGTATAACCCAAGTATTAAACCAGTAATAGAAGTTAAAAAATAGAGAAATAATCCATTTTTTATAGAAATGATCGTAGTTATGTAGACTTTATCGGGTTTATTTATTTTATCAGACTCTATATCATAAATATCATTAATTAGATATCCACCCATGGTTATTAACAGGATACTTATAGTAAGGATTATAAAATCAATATCAGAAAGTAAGGGGGTTGAAATATAAGATTCAATCAAGAAATATTTCGTTAAAAACATGGATAAGAAAACCATGAGTAAATTCTTATAACGAATTAAATGTAAAAAAGAAATCATGTATTAAAAGTCTTTTTTTATTCTAGCCAAATCTCTTTTATTATCTCTATCTTTTATAGTTTCTCTTTTGTCATGAATTTTCTTTCCTTTAGCCAAAGCTATCTCAAGTTTAGCCCAACCATTTGCATTGATAAATAACTTTAAAGGCACTATCGTATTTCCCTTTGTGTCAATCTCTTTTTTTAAACTTTTTAATTCCCTTTTATTAAGAAGTAATCTTCTTTCACTTGTTGGCTTGTGATTGTAATGATGACCATACATGTATTCTTCAATAAACATATTAATAACAAACAATTCTCCACGATCATTAAATTCACAAAAACTTTCAGTAATTCTAGCTTTACTAAGTCTTATCGATTTAATCTCAGTTCCAGTTAATTGAATTCCAGCAACAAATTTGTCGAGAATTTCAAATTCAAAACGAGCTTTTTTGTTTTGTATGTTGATGTTTTTTTGCATGTGTTTGCAAATATACTTGATTTAAATATGAAGATTAACTTTTTTATTAACACATAAAATAACTTACTCATTCGCCAAAAAATGTAGTTTTGTTCAAATTTCTAAAGTTATTTTTAAAAATATAAAATGAAACAAATCATTTTTTTTACGATTACTTGTTTGATAGTAGTGTCTTGTAAATTGAATAATTCAAATTTTGACGCACAAAAGATAATAGATAAATCAATAATTGCATCAGGGTCAGATAAAATTTCTAGTTCTACTTTAGAGTTTGATTTCAGGGAATATAACTATAAAGCCATTCGAAATAATGGAATGTTTTCTCTAGAAAGAAATTTTTATAAAGATTCTGTATTTTACAGAGATGTATTATCAAATAAAGGGTTTCAAAGGTTCATAAATAATAATCCAGTTACAATTTCACAAATTAATTCAAAGAATTTTAGTGAGTCTATAAACTCAGTTCATTACTTTTCAATACTTCCTTATGGGTTAAATGATAAAGCTGTTCAGAAGAAGTTACTCAATGATGTTAAAATTAATGGAAAAGAATATTATAAAATTGAAGTCTCTTTTTCTAAAGAAAATGGAGGAACTGACTTTGAAGATGTCTTTATATACTGGATATCTAAAACAGACTTTAAAATTGACTATCTAGCGTATAAATTTGAGGTAAATGGGGGTGGAGTTCGTTTCAGAGAAGTAAAAAAAGAACATGTAATTAATGGTGTGTGTTTTTTTGACTATAATAATTTCAAACCAAATAATTCTAATATTACGTTAACTAGTTTGGATAAAGCCTATGAAAATGACAGATTGACTAAAGTTTCTGAAATTATTTTAAAAAAAATTGAAGTAGTTTTTAATTAATTTCCAACAATATCGAAGATGTATTTCCATTCATTACAGTCACAATATATAAATTCGAATTATTATTGTCTTTAATTTCTTCATATTTATCAAAACCTAAAACTTTATTCGCAAAAACATTTGTAGTATTACTGTGTCCAACTACTAAAATAGTTTTACCTTTTGTTTGATTTTGAAAAGTTTTTGAATACATATCTCTTGGATTATATATTAAAATCGGTAAGTTTTTGCTATCTGCTGTTGGTTTAGCTGTTAGCCTAGTTCTAGTATAATCTGTAGAATATATGGCGTCAAAAGAGATGTTAGAGAAAATCTCTTTCCATGATTCTGCTCTTTTAAGTCCCTTTGAATTTAAATTTGGATTTCTGTCAGTTTTATCAACTCTTAATTTTTCTGCGTGTCTAATAAAGTAATAGGTGGTCACCTCTTGAGAATGAGAAATAATAGAAATTAAGAAAAAACAAATGACTACAATATTTTTTTTCATTTTGAATAAATATTAATTGTACGCTAATATAAATAAAATAAAAACCTTAAATCATCATAAGGTTTTTTTGATTTAACAATCAGGTATTCCTTCAATATTTAAAATGATTATTAATACAACTTTGTTAACAATATTTTAAATTATAGATTGTATTTTTGTTAGTCGATAAATAGTTATGGGGTTATTGAAAAAAATCTTTAAAAAAAATGTTGCAGAAGCTCAAGAAGCTTTTATTAATTGGATACGTCTAACAAACATAGATCAGATCAAGCAAATAAGAAGCCTGTCTAAATCAGAAACAGTCTTTATATTTAAACACTCAACACGTTGTGGTATAAGTAAAATGGTTATTAAAAGATTTGAAAATATGTTTGACGAATCGATGAGTCATGTCAAAGTTTATTATTTAGATTTACTTAATTATCGAGATATTTCTAATGAAATAGCAGTAGCTTTTAAGGTCATTCATCAATCACCTCAATTATTAATAATAAAAAATGAAGTTTCTGTATTTAACGCATCTCATCAAGATATCACAAGTGTAAAACTTCAAGACTACCTTTAATGTACATTTTAAATTTTATATAAATTTTGTCACAAACCAATACCATAAAAGTAACCACTGGAAAAGAACTTTATAATTATCAAAAAATAGCTATTGAGGAAATATTTCAAAAATTTGACAGTGCTGTAGATGATTATCATTTATTATATCAACTCCCAACAGGAGGTGGAAAAACAGTCATATTTTCTGAAATTGTAAGGCGTTATATTTCTAAATTCAAAAAGAAAGTTTTAGTATTAACTCATCGTATTGAATTAAGCAAACAAACTTCAAACATGTTAAATGAATTTGGAGTTCCAAATAAAGTCATTAACAGTACTGCAAAATTAGATGATCAAGACAACTATGATTGTTTTGTTGCTATGGTAGAAACGTTAAAAAACAGATTAAATGATGATAAATTAGACATATCTGATATTGGGCTTGTAATTGTTGACGAGGCACACTACAATTCATTTACTAAAATTTTTAAATTTTTTGATGATTCTTTTATTTTAGGTGTAACAGCTACTCCTCTAAGCTCTAACATTAAATTACCTATGTATGAAAATTATCAGGAATTATATGTGGGGGAAACAATAGAGGATTTAATAGAGAATCGGTATTTAGCAAGTGCAAATATGTTTTCTTATAATGTTGGCTTAACTTCTTTAGAAGTAGGTGCTAACGGAGATTATACTGTAAAATCATCTGAAGATTTGTATACCAACGTAGATATGTTGTCTAAGTTAGTTGGCGCTTACGAGGAAACTTCTAAAGGTAAAAAAACTTTAATTTTTAATAACGGAATTCAAACATCCATCCAAGTTTTCCATGCATTTAAAAAAGCTGGATATCCAATTGCACATTTAGATAATACCAACACAAAAAAAGAAAGAGATTTTATTCTTAAATGGTTTAAAAAAACTCCCAATGCAATCATTACCTCTGTAAGTATCTTAACTACTGGTTTTGATGAACCTACGATTGAATCTATTATCTTAAATAGAGCCACAAAGTCATTGACTTTATATTATCAAATGATAGGTCGTGGTTCGCGAATCTTAAATAATAAGTCTACATTCAATGTTGTAGATTTAGGTAATAATTTTCACAGATTTGGACCTTGGGGAGCAGATTTAGACTGGCAGAGAATGTTTAAAGCACCAGACTACTATCTAGATGCTATTTTATCTGATGAAGAAATTGAAGGAACATTTAGATTTGAACTACCTGCGGAAATTAAGAATGAATTTTCTAAATCTAATGATCTTTATTTTGATATTAAAAAAGAATATTTATCTACAATAAGATCAGGAGAGTCATCCAAAAAGGTATTAGAAAGATCTATCATTCATCATGCTAAAATATGCATTGAGAATAGTGAAGACGTTTATGATGCTTTAGCACTAGCTAAGATGCTTGGTGAGGAAATAGACGATAGAATTAACAGGTATTCTAAATGCATATCAAAAAGCACCCATAATTTTATTACTTGGTTAAAGGATGACTATCGAAAGAAGCTAAACTCTTACCTTAGAGCTAATTTTGATGAAGACTTTGAGAAAATCCATGGATATCCTCCTGTAGAGGAATAAACATTCTTAAAAAGATTTGTAGATCCTTTTTAAGAATGTTTTTATTCTATCTAGATGGTAAAATTTGGCCTATACATTCACCAAAACCAATTCTAGTTGTATTGTTTTTGCAATGTGCCCTCATTATCACGGTATCATAATCATTTATAAATTTTCTCTCAGAGCCATCTAAAAGTTGTATTGGATTCTGTCCTTTCCAAGTTAGCTCTAACATAGAACCAAAACTATCTTTAGTAGGTCCAGAGATTGTTCCACTACCCATCATGTCACCTGCATTAACAGGACATCCATTAACTGTATGATGAGTTAATTGCTGTGCCATGGTCCAATACATATATTTGAAGTTAGAATTTGTAACTATCGTTTCTTTTTGTCCTTCTGGTTGAATGGCCGCCTGCAAATGAATGTCAAAACTTCCATTTTTATTGTTCTGAAGGTAAGGTAAGGGTTTAATGTCTTGTTTAGGGTTTTCAACTCTAAACGGTTCTAAAGCATCTAGAGTTACAATCCAAGGGGATATGGTAGAAGCAAAACTCTTACCTAAAAAAGGCCCTAATGGGACATACTCCCAGGCTTGAATATCTCTAGCAGACCAATCATTAAACTGTACCAATCCGAAAATGTATTCCTCAGCTTCTTCAATAGGAATTCTTTCTCCTAAATTATTAGAGGCAGTTGTAATAAACGCCATTTCTAATTCAAAATCTAATAATTTTGATGGTCCAAAACCAGGGGTATTTGTTCCTTCTTTTGGTCTTGTTTGTCCATATGGTCTTCTAATCTTTGTGCCAGATGGTATAATTGAGGAACTTCTTCCGTGATATCCAATAGGTATGTGAAGCCAATTTGGCAGTAATGCGTTTTCTGGATCTCTAAACAAACTTCCTACATTGGTAGCATGTTCTTTACTGGCGTAAAAATCTGTGTAATCACCCACACTAACTGGTAATAACATTTCTACTTCATCCATTCTGAATATAATTTTTTCTTTGTGAGAAGCATTGTCTCGCAACGATCCATTAGTAACATCAAAAACATCAGCAATACGGTTTCTCACCAGTCGCCATGTTTTTCTACCATCTGCTATGAAATCATTTAAATTATCTTGTAAAAAAATATCATCAGTTAAGGGAATTCCTTCAAAATATCCTAATTGATGAAATGCTCCTAAATCTATGGCAAAATCTCCAATTCTACTCCCAATTGTAATGATATCGTCTTTAGTGATGAAAACTCCAAATGGTATATTTTGAATTGGAAAATCAGAGTTTTCTAAAACTTTCAACCATGATTTTCTTTTTGGGTTATTAGCGGTTATTTTCATTAAAAATTGTTAATAAAGTTTGTTCAAATATAGTGGAAAGATATCATCTTAAAAACGTTTTTTAAGTACATTTGAATTTCTTAATTAAATTTTAACAATGCAACGAGATACAGAAATTTTTGAATTAATAGATGCTGAAAAAAATAGACAGTTAAACGGCTTAGAATTAATAGCTTCAGAGAATTTTGTTAGTGATCAAGTAATGGAAGCTGCAGGTTCTATTTTAACAAATAAGTATGCAGAAGGTTACCCTAATAAAAGATATTATGGAGGATGTCAAATTGTTGATATCGTAGAGCAGTTAGCCATAGATAGAGCAAAAGAATTATATGGTGCAGAATATGCTAATGTTCAACCTCATTCGGGTTCACAGGCTAATACTGCTGTTTTTCACGCTTGTTTAAATCCTGGAGATAGAATTTTAGGTTTTGACTTATCGCACGGTGGACATCTTACCCATGGATCGCCCGTTAATTTTTCAGGGAAACTTTATGAACCTCATTTTTATGGTGTTGAAAAAGAAACCGGTGTTTTAAATTATGATACCATCCAAGAAATTGCACTCAAGGTTCAGCCAAAACTAATTATAGCAGGTGCATCAGCTTATTCTAGAGATATTGATTTTAAACGTTTTAGAGAAATAGCAGATAGTGTAAATGCATTATTATTAGCAGATATTTCCCATCCTTCTGGAATGATTGCAAAAGGAATATTAAATGATCCCTTACCTCATTGTCATGTTGTAACAACAACTACCCATAAGACGCTACGTGGTCCTAGAGGAGGATTAATTTTAATGGGAAAAGATTTTGACAATCCTTTTGGATTAAAATTAAAGAATGGAAAATTAAAGAAAATGTCTTCTCTACTTAACGGAGGTGTTTTTCCAGGAAATCAAGGTGGACCTCTAGAACATATTATAGCTGCTAAAGCAATTGCCTTTTCTGAAGCTTTATCTGACGAATTTTTACATTATCAAATTCAGGTGAAGAAAAACGCAGCAGCTATGGCTAAATCTTTTGTTGCTAAAGGGTATGATTTAATTTCAGGAGGTACAGATAATCATGTGATGCTTATAGACCTTAGAAATAAGAATATTACAGGTAAAGATGCTGAAGCTGCATTAGAAAAAGCTGAAATTACAGTTAATAAAAACATGGTGCCTTTTGATGACAAGTCTCCATTTGTAACATCTGGTATCAGAATAGGAACTCCTGCTGTAACAACTAGAGGACTTAAAGAGGATGATATGGAAACTATAGTTGAATTCATTGATGCTGTTATTAATGATTATGAAAATGAGGAAACACTAGCAACTATTGCAAATAAAGTTCATAAATTTATGAGTCACAGACCTTTATTTGTCTCATAACAATATTTCAATATAAGTAAACATGGCTATTCGAGTTTTTATTATCTTTTTAATATTCTCAAATTTTTCATATGCTCAATTAGCATTTGATGATGTAGCTGCCCAAATTGGAGTTGATTACAGCTATGGTGATTCTGAGTATGGAGGAGGGGTTTCTTTTGCAGATTTTGATAACGATGGCTGGGACGATATAACGTATGCCTCAGAAAATGGAGTTAATCTCTATTTTTTTAAAAATACTAATGGTGTTTTTAACTTAGTTACTTTTAATGGAATTTCAAATACTAGTAAAGCCAAACAAGTAATTTGGGTAGATTATGATAATGATGGAGACAAAGATTTTTTTGTGACCGCCATTGAAGGTAAGAATACATTTTATTCTAATGATGGAGAAATGAATTTTACAGATATATCATCTACTATTGGAATATTTCAAACAGATCTTTTTACCTATGGAGCCTCATTTGGAGATATTGATAATGATGGTGATTTAGATCTCTTTATATCTAATAGATCTCCTGAAGATCATAATTATTTATACAGAAATGACTCAGGAATATATGTTGATATTACTGGCACTTCAGGAATATCATTGGAAGGTCAATTGTCTTTTTGCTCTATTTTTTTTGATTATGATAAAGATGGGTTACAAGACATATATGTTTCAAATGATAAAGAAGAAAACATCAATAGATTATATAAAAATTTAGGTGATGGTGTTTTTCAAGATGTTTCAGAGTCTAGTAATGCTGGTGTAGATGTTAGTGCAATGTCTACTACATTAGGAGATTTTAATAACGACGGTTGGTTTGATATATATATAACAAATACTCCATTCAGTCAAGTTTCATCAATTCAAGGAAACGTATTATTAAAAAATAATGGTGACGGTACTTTTACAAATGTAGCAACTGAAACCGGAACATCATTTGATAGTGTAGGGTGGGGGTCTGTATTTTTAGATGCCGACAACGATGGTTTATTAGACATCTATGTAAGTAGTAGCGAAAATGGAAATGGCTCATTAATATCATCTGCTTTTTACCACCAGCAAGATGATGAGACTTTTATTATACCACAAGATATTGGTTTCAATACAGATTTAAGAGAAAGTTATACCAATGCAATAGGAGACATTAATAATGACGGAAAACCAGAAATTGTTGTGGGTAATGATACAGAAAATAATTTTCTGTGGCAGAACAATACCTCTAATGAAAATAATTGGTTAAAAGTAAAGTTAGAGGGGGTTATTTCTAATAAAGATGGAATTGGTAATACTATAGAAATTAATGTAGATGGTCAGTCTCAATATCGCTACACGTTAGCAGGTGAAGGTTATTTGTCACAAAATTCTTTTTATGAGTTTTTTGGAACAGGTTTATCTAATCTAATAGATTATTTAAAGGTTACTTGGACTGCCACAGGAGCAACAGAAACCTTTAATAATATTGAAGCCAATCAGTCCATTACTATTAAAGAGGGGATTGGTATTTTGAATGATAATAATTATATAGTTGAAGATTTATTGAGTATTTATCCAAACCCAAGTAATGATGGTGTATTTAAATTATCTACAAAAAATAATGAATCTAATACATTAAATGTATATGATCTTTCAGGAAGGCTTATTTTTAGAGTTAAAAATTTAAAAGATAACGATGAATTCAGCTTGAATCATTGTAAAAAAGGAATTTATGTAGCCAACCTTTCTTCCGGCAAAAAAAGTAGCACAATAAAATTAGTTTTAAACTAGTTTTCTGATGCTCTATCTAATAAATTTTTGTTCATTATTTTACTAGTTTTTGCTCCTAATTCCTTAATTTTTTCAACTTTTTTAATAAGATTTCCCTTACCTGTAAGTTTTTTCATTGAAGTATCATAACTACCCTGAACTGTTTTTAATTGATTCCCAACTTTTATCAAATCATCTGTTAGATTTACAAATTGATCGTATAATCTTCCAGCTTGATTTG
>ERZ1046367.708-NODE-708-length-21360-cov-6.024548_pt1 | contig 21360 bp, 21 predicted proteins | sample MGYA00383091_ERZ1046367 | MGnify/ENA primary metagenome ERZ1046367 (study PRJEB29581, sample SAMEA5548361) | metagenome | biome: marine; feature: coastal; material: water | depth 50 m | study: Short-term variability in the microbial, nano- and picoplankton... | reverse complement strand
CTTAACTGTAAGGACATGATTAGTTTTAGGATTTAGAATTGAATATGTTCCATCGTCATTTAAGGAACCATGATACTTATCCTTTACTAGACCATATGCCCAATCCCTAAAAGCACCTTCCGTGTATTTCATAATATTGCCTTTATGGACAATAGTTAAGAAATCCTTGTTTTCATTCAGCGCATAGTCAATGGCCATATTAATGAGTCTTTCTGATCCCTCTTTAGAAACCGGCTTGATTCCAATACCGCAGTTATCTTCAAAACGAAATGGTGACTCTCCAAGTTCTTCCTTAATAAACTTTATTATTTTTTTTGCTCCATCTGAATCAGGCTTCCACTCAATTCCAGTATAAAGATCTTCTGTATTTTCTCTAAATACAGTCATATCAGTTAAATTTGACTCAACCATCGGACTACTTGTTCCTGGAAAATATCTAATTGGTCTGACGCATGCATATAAATCAAGTTTTTGCCGTATAGTAACATTCAGAGATTTAAATCCATTGCCAACCGGTGTGGTTAGAGGGCCCTTGATAGACACTCTGTACTTCTTCATAGCATCGATAGTTTCTTGGGGAAGCAATTCATTATTACTTTCTTTTGCTTGCTGCCCAGCGTATATCTCCATCCATTTTATTTCTTTGGAGACACCGTATGCTTTTCCTATTGCATAATTTAGGACTCTCTTCATAACTGGTGTGACATCCATTCCGATGCCATCTCCAATTATATAAGGTATGATTGGCTTGTCAGGAGTTTTTACCACTCCTTCTTGGAATGCTATTACCTCTCCACCATTAGGTACGTTATATTTAATCATATAGCCTACTTATTCTGAAAAAAAAGTATATTGATTTACTTTTTATCAAACTGTTCTTCTTCAGTTGACCCCGAAAGAGCTGTAGTTGAAGATGTACCACCCTGAATGACCTGAGTGACAGTGTCAAAATAACCAGTACCTACTTCTCTTTGATGTTTAGTAGCAGTATATCCATCTTTTTCTGCAGCAAATTCTGCTTCCTGTAATTTAACATATGCTGTCATTTGACTCTCGTTATAACCTTTTGCTAATTCGAACATACTGTAATTTAAAGCATGGAAGCCAGCTAATGTAATAAACTGGAATTTATATCCCATAGCACCTAATTCTTTTTGGAATTTAGCTATTTGCGAATCATCTAATTTTTTCTTCCAGTTAAAAGATGGTGAGCAATTATAAGCTAATAGTTGCTCCGGATGCTCTTTCTTTAAAGCTTCTGCGAATTTTTTAGCAAATGCTAAATCTGGAACACCAGTTTCGCACCAAACTAAGTCTGCGTATGGAGCATAGGCTAATCCACGTGATATAGCTTGATCTATTCCATTATTCACTCTGTAGAAACCTTCCGGAGTTCTTTCTCCTGTGCAGAATTCTTTGTCTCTTGGATCAATATCACTTGTAATCAAGTTTGCTGCTTCTGCGTCTGTTCTTGCTAAAAGAACTGTTGGTGTTTCCGAAACATCTGCTGCCAATCTTGCAGCAGCTAATTTTTGAACAGCTTCTTGTGTTGGCACAAGTACTTTTCCACCCATATGACCACATTTTTTTGCTGACGCTAGTTGATCTTCAAAATGAACACCGGCAGCACCTGCCTCGATCATAGCCTTCATAAGTTCAAAAGCATTCAAAACGCCACCAAAACCAGCTTCTGCATCAGCAACTATAGGCAACATATAATCTATAACCTCATTCCCTTCAGCAACATTTAACTGATCTGCGCGTCTAAGTGAATTATTAATTCTTCTTATAACAGCTGGTACACTGTCAACTGGATATAATGATTGATCAGGATACATTTGACCTGAGCTATTAGCATCTCCAGCTACTTGCCAACCTGACAAATAAACCGCTTTTAAGCCTGCTTTTGCCTGTTGCATTGCTTGATTTCCAGTCAAGGCTCCCAAGGCATTTACAAAATCTTCTTTGTTAATCAGATCCCATAGTTTCTCAGCACCATTTTTGGCCAAACTATGCTCAATTCTTACGCTGCCACTACATCTTGCAACTTCTTCAGCCGTGTAGTCTCTTTTAACATTTTTCCATCTAGGGTTAGTATCCCAATCTTTTTGAATTTCATTTGCAGATCTAATTTTATTCATTGTTACCTCTTGAACATCGATATATTATAATTTAGCGTAGATGATACTATTAAGTAGTGTAATTAACAAATATAAATAATGAATTCTAATAAAAAAATCATAGTTGGTATGTCAGGGGGTGTTGATTCATCAATATCAGCTGTCCTACTCAAAGAATCCGGTTATGATATATCCGGTATATTTATGAAAAACTGGGAAGAAGATGATTCTAGCGACACATGTAATTCAAAAAAAGACTATGAAGATGCTCTCCGAGTATCTAAAAAGTTAGGTATCAAACTATCTACAGTAAATTTTTCAGATAAATACTGGGATCTAGTCTTTAAAAGATTTATTGATGAATTAAATCTTGGTCTTACTCCCAATCCAGATATCTATTGTAATCAAGAAATTAAGTTTAATTACTTCATGAAGTATGCATTATCACTCGGATGCGATAAAGTTGCGACAGGTCATTATGCTATGTTGAAAGAAAAGAATGATGGTTTCACGTTAAATATCCCCAAGGATAAATCTAAAGACCAAACATATTTTCTCTATATGCTTACTCAAAATATTATGAAAGATTTAATTTTTCCATTAGAAAACATTGACAAGGATCAAGTCAAGGATATTGCCAAGGACTTTGACTTATCTATTTATCAAAAAAAAGAAAGTATGGGTATATGCTTTATAGGAAAAAAGGATTTTTCTAGCTTTATCAAAAAATATATAAAAAATAATCATGGGAATATATGTGATCAAGATGGTTATATACTAGGTGAACATAATGGTCTTTTTAACTATACAATTGGTCAACGTAAAGGTATTAAGATTGGAGGTCATAAAAATTATAGTGAAAAACCCTGGTTTGTTTTAAAAAAAGATATGAATAATAATAAATTAATTGTAAGTCAAGATGAATGCGCGTTAGTTTCCTCTGGAAAAGTAGGTTTAGAAAGTATTAATTGGATTCAAGGTCAGCCAATTATAAATAAAAATCTTAAGGCGAGATTTAGACATGGGGGTAAATTAATATCTATTACTATTATCCAGGATAATGATAAATATTATATGGATATGCTCGAGGGAGAAAGAGCCGTAACACCAGGACAATCAGCTGTTTTATATAATGAAGACGAATGTATTGGTGGAGGTATAATTAGCTACGTATGTTAATAAAAAATATAGATGAACAGACTATTGCGTTGGCTGGATTATACCAATGTTGTCATGCTGTATCAGAAATAGCATGGAGTGGTAAATATAATCAAGAAGACTTTATTCCTCTGATTAATAGCATTTTAAAGCTCGACTCATCTAGCGCGAAAGATATTTATATTAACATTAATCAAATAAAGCCAGGTTTTGAGTACTTAAGAAAACAAATTATTGGTGATATCTTTACAAGAAGTAGCGAAACAAGAAGATATATAGTCTCGTTAAAAATATTAGCTAATACTCTTATGGAGAAACCAGAAACAATAAGTTTAATGCAAAAATTATTAAAAGAGTTAAATGGAAATATTGAGGGACTTACCGTCGATGAAAAAACAGAACAGTTATCAAAAATATATCAACAGACATTAAGCAAGTTTGAACCAAGAATAATTGTAAATGGTGAAAATATTCATCTTACAGATCCTTTGCAAGCATCAAGAATAAGAACTGCTTTGTTTGCTGGAGTAAGAGCGACACTATTATGGCAACAACTTGGAGGATCTAGTTGGAAACTATTTCTATTTAAGCCCTCATTTGCAAGAATGATAGATAGTCACATGAACTCTATGAAGAACTAGCAATATTCTTTAATACATAATTAAGAATTCCATCATTCATGAAATAATTCCATTCCATAGCGGTATCTATTCTGATTTTGACTGTAAAGATGAATGGTATACTATCTTTAGTTGATGTAACTTTTACAGACTTATCGCTAATATTTATTTTATCAATGGTGAACTGTGAGTTTTTATCTAAATCTAAGGATTCAAAAGTTTGACCATCTAAATATTCTAAAGGTAAAACTCCCATGCCTACGAGATTCGAGCGGTGGATACGTTCAAAACTTTCAGCTATTACTGCTCTTACTCCCAGTAGCTTTGTCCCTTTAGCAGCCCAGTCTCTTGAAGAACCACAACCATAATTTTTACCAGCAAAAATAATAAGGCTATCATTTGAATTTCTATATTTCTCAGCAGCATCAAATATTGACATCTCTTCATTTGATGGCATATGTATAGTAAACCCACCTGTAGTCTCAGGCACAAGTTTATTAGCTATTCTAATATTAGCAAAAGTTCCTCTCTGCATAATCTTGTAATTACCTCTCCTTGAGCCATATGAATTAAAATCTGCAACTTGAGTTCCATTGCTTACCAAAAACTTTCCAGCAGGAGTTGTATCTTTAAAAGAACCAGCTGGAGAAATATGATCAGTTGTAACACTATCTCCGAGGATTAATAATGGGTAAGCTTTTTTTATTGAATCTAGCTTATGCAGTTCATCATTAATATTTTCAAAAAAAGGAGAAGGCTGTATGTAAGTAGAGTCGTCTTGCCAATCAAAATATTCTGAATCTGCAGTACTTATATCTTTCCAGTTTGAGTCTCCATCAAATAGATCTGAATATGAGTCAGTAAACATTTTTCTATCAATGTTATCTTTTACAATTGAAGCTATCTCTTCTGAAGAAGGCCAAATATCATCCAGATAGACATCTTTCCCGCTAGCGTCTTTTCCAAGGCTTTCAGTTGATATATCAAGACCAATTTGTCCTACTAGAGAATAAGCGATTACTAGCATTGGTGACGCTAAAAAATTCATTTTGATTTCAGGATGGATACGTCCTTCAAAGTTTCTATTTCCAGAAAGTATTGAGCTCACTATAAGATCTTTATCAGCAATCTCTTGGATATACTTGTCTTTTAGTGGGCCAGAATTACCAATACATGTTGTGCAACCATATCCAATTATATTAAAACCAAGTTTATCAAAATATTGGCTTAGCTTTGCTTTTTCTAAATAATTTTTAACCACTCTAGAGCCGGGGGCTAGAGATGTTTTGACCCAGTCTTTAACTTTCAATCCCTTTTCTACTGCTTTTTTTGCTAATAAACCTGCTCCAATAATTACACTAGGGTTTGATGTATTAGTACAGCTTGTAATAGCGGCAATCATTATTGCTCCATCTACTATCCCGGAGTTTTCCTCAACCTTTGATTTTTTTTGTTTTTTAATTTCATCTGTTACGACTTTTTCAACATCTCTTAAATTCACTCTATCTTCTGGTCTCTTTGGTCCAGACAAACATGGTTGAACTGATGAAATGTCAAGGCTTAAATTATCACTATAAATAATCTCATCAGAAGTATCTCTAAACAAGCCAACTTTTTTTGAGTATTCTTCAATAATTTTAATATGAGCTTGATCTTTACCAGTTGTCTCCATATATCCCAACGTCATATCATCTATTGGAAAAAATCCACATGTTGCTCCATACTCCGGCGCCATATTAGCTATAGTGCAACGGTCTGCAATAGATAATTGATCTAATGCATCACCATAAAATTCTACAAACTTTCCAACAACATTAGCTTTTCTTAGTTGTTCAACTATAGTTAAAACTAAGTCAGTAGCAGTAGTAGATTTTGATAGCTTCCCTTTTAAGTTAAAACCAATAACTTCCGGCAACAACATAGGAATAGGTTGTCCTAACATAGCAGCTTCGGCTTCAATTCCTCCAACACCCCATCCAAGCACACCCAAACCGTTTACCATTGTGGTATGAGAGTCAGTTCCAACAACCGTATCTGGATACAGTAAACTGTCTTTATTAAAAATTACCTGAGAAATATATTCAATATTAATTTGATGAATAATGCCATTATTCGGCGGAACAATTCTAAGATTATGAAATGCACCTTGTCCCCATTTTAATAGCCTATATCTTTCAATATTTCTTTTATATTCCAGCTGCGTATTCAAATCTTTAGAATCATCAGTTCCATAGTGATCCACCATAACAGAATGGTCAATAACTAAATCAGTTTGGCACTGAGGATTAATTAAGTTTGGATCGCCATTTAATTTCTTAACGGCATCACGCATGGACGCTAAGTCAACTACTGCGGGCACACCTGTAAAGTCTTGCATGATTACCCTGCTAGGATAAAATGTAATTTCTGTTTGATCCTGAATACTGCCATTCCAAGACAAGAATTTGTTCACTACCTCTTCTGTATTTGACTTATTATTTCTTATATAATTTTCAAATAAGACTCTTAGCGAATATGGTAAGTGTTTGATATCTGCTTTATTAATATTATAAATATCATATTCTTCGTTTGACTGCTTAACTTTATCTTTAAAATCCATATTTTCTTATCTCTCAAAAAATTGTCAACATTCTATCATAAAATCTGATAAAAACTGCACTTTATTTATCAGGTACTAATTTTTTAATATGTTTGATAGAGATTCCATAGTGATTATCATCATTTGAGTCATCTATGACACCAATGACCCTTTTACCATTACTTATATCTGTCATGGCATCATTCAGAGTATCCTCTAAATCCTTGCTATATTCTAATTTGTATAATCTAGGAATATCTTCCTCAGAAAAGTCTTTTATTAAAACAATAAATTGACTTTCTGATTTCTCGACATATAAAATGTCAAAACTTTTTGGTAAATCTGATATCACAGGGTATCCCAAACTATCGAATATTTTAATCTGCAAAAGTATAAAAAATACTAGAATTGATATAGATAAATATATCATCTTTTTAAAATTTACATTTTTTAAAATGATATAAATCAATAGTCCATAAATTATTGTTAAAGATATAATAATTAGTAGAATATTCATTGCTTAGTACCCTTTTAACTCATAAGGAGTGAGGGTCTCATTCTTGGAGAAGATTGATTTAAAATTTCCCTCTGAGTCGAGACGGAATTTAGTGATTGTCAGCTCTGTATCTTTTGTCTTCATAACAGCATCATTTACAAAAACTAATTTTAAAGAAGGGTTAACCTTTTCAATGATTATTTTTACATCAACAGGACTCATGCTCTTATGCTCATATAAATATAAGTTTACAGTATACTCTCCAGGTATAATTCCTCGCAGTGTGACTACTTCACGGTTTATAGGATAAATTACTTCTTTATTATCAATTATAACCGTATCGTTAATAACGCCTCTATCGTCTCTATCTAGGTGTAACCACCCAGCATCCTTTTTTAAGTAAGAAACAATTTCACCATTTGGGTCCTTTACCCAGAGGTCAACATCATCCTCAAGACTATCGTCCCAATCAACTGTAATTATATATTCAGCCTTCATATTAACATTACCAAGCTGAGTAATAGGATTTATAAACAGAATCGTGATGAAAAAAAGAAATGTAAAACCCAAGAGTATATTAAACAATAAATCTGTAAATGGATCGAATTTAGAGTAGCGTCGTTTCATTTTTTAGAACATCGCCTAATTCCTCATCAATATAGGGGATTAGAGAATTACATGTGTGAAATATTTTATAAACTAGTGACTCTAAATATTTATATTGCATTGATAATAAGATAGAAGTTACCAAACCTGTCAGTGTTGTATACAAAGCAACCTTCATTCCACCGCTCATACTTTGTAATAATGCATTCATCAAAGTCAGGTCAAAATTTTCAATCTCTGTGATAGCAGATAGCATTATGATGAAACCAATAACAGTACCAATCAATCCTAACTTTAACAATAGATCAGCAATGAACCATCCGGTTTCTAATTTAGCTGTTATATCGTTTTCAAAACTTTTTTTCGTCTCTTCTGTATTTTTATTGGAACTTTGCAAAGAAACAATTGATGAAATATATTTCATTATAATGATATTATCAACATTAGTAGATCTCTTGAAATAATTAATATTTTCCAATGCTTTAGCTTTTGAATTAGATGATAAATTAGCTAACAATAATATAATATTTAAATGTCTATCCTTAAGATAATATAATTCAAAACCAACTTTGATTGTGGAGAAAAAGAAGATGCATAATATGACAGATGATATATAGCTGACATCGTTTATAAGCATAGATGACAAGAGATTATATTGCTCTGCTGATAACAGAATAATAATTAAACTAAAAAAAAATAAAAGCCATTTTATAAAAATTAAGTCAGTTATATGTTTATTTAACATAGTTAAGTTAGATTAATTTTTTTGGATCTAATAATTTCAATATCTGAGATCTTGATAAATCAGTTTTTTTCTCAGTAATATCGACTATAGATTGATTCGTCTTATAGGCCTCTTTTACTATCTTGGAAGCAAGATCATATCCAATTATTTCATTTAGCTTAGTTGCAATTATTGGGTTTCTTTCTAAATTCAATCTGATATTTTCATCATTAACTTTAAATGAATCAACCGTATCTGCTAGAGAGTAAACAGAGTTTATTAATAAGTTAAAAGATTCAATAATATTATTAGCTATCAAAGGAAGCATTGTATTAAGCTGAAAACTTCCTGAGATACAAGCTATATTGATTGCATTATGATATCCAGATACTTGCGCCATTGCCATTAAGACTGCTTCAGGAATTACTGGGTTAATCTTTCCTGGCATTATACTGCTTCCGGGTTGCAATGGTTTTAATGTAATTTCTGACAGCCCAGAAATAGGGCCGCTATTCATCCATCGCAAATCATTTGAAATTTTTGTCAAACATGAAGATACTCGAAGTAAAGCTCCGCACATTGTTAATATATGATTCTGAGAACTAATCATTTCAGATTTATTAGGATTTGAAGTGAACTTTGCTCCTGTCTTACCGAGTATTTTATTTAATTCTTTTGTTACTGATTGGCCAAAGTTTTTTGGAGCATTGAGTCCTGTCCCAATAGCGGTTCCCCCAATCGGTAGGTATTGTAATTCTTCTGCGCTTTGTAATAATGGTTGATTGCAATGCACCACCTGCTCTCTCCATGCTTCTATCTCATAACCAAATGATAAAGGCACTGCATCCATGAGGTGAGTTCTACCCGATTTAATTACATCTTTGACTTCAAATTCTTTATCTATTAATTTCATTGTAAAGTAATCTAGCGCATCATTTAGCTCTAAAGCTAAAAGTACTGAACAAATATTTATTGTTGTAGGAATAATATCATTGGAACTCTGAGATTTATTAATATCATCATTAGGATGAATATTTTTCTTAAGCTTCTTAGATACAATTGTAGATAAGACTTCATTCATATTCATATTAGTACTTGTGCCAGATCCGGTTTGGTATATATCTATAGGAAATTGATCGTAGTATTTCTCAATATTTTTATGTATATCTAGCGCGCAACTACTTATTGCATTAGCTATGCTCGCTGGCATCAATTTTGACTTATGGTTTGCCTTTGCGCAGGCAGCTTTTAATGCAGCCAACGATTCAATAAATTCTGGAGGGAAAACATCTCTACTAATTTTAAAGTTGTCTATAGCTCTTTGAGTTTGGGCGCCATATAGAGCAGATCTTGGGACTTTGACCTTTCCAAGAGAATCTTCTTCAGTTCGATAAGTAATTTTTTTCATATGATTTCTAAGTTTATTATTATTATGATATAATATCATCTTTGAGATGAATGTTGTTATGAAAAAAGATGATTTACTCTCAATCTCTCCTCTAGATGGAAGATATTCAGATGTATGCAAAGACATAGGTGATGTCTTTTCAGAATACAGTTTAATTAAACATAGAGTATATGTAGAGATTAAATGGTTCATATTTTTGTCAAAAATTGACAAAATTAAAGGACTTCCTAAATTAAAACCTAAAGATGAAAAGTTTTTACTAGATATTTATAACGACTTTAGTCTTAGTGATGCTAGATCCGTTAAGAAACTTGAAAGCACAACCAAACATGATGTAAAAGCGATTGAATATTTCTTAAAACTAAAATTTGATACAAATAAAAATTTAAAGAAGTATAAAGAATATATCCATATATGCTGTACTTCTGAAGATATAAATAACTTATCCTATGCCTTAATGTTAAAGACTGGTAAGACACTACTTAGTGCAAAAATCAACGGTCTAAGTAAGTTAATAAAAAGCAATATAAGAAAATATTCAAATAACATAATGTTGTCACATACTCATGGTCAGCCAGCTACACCTACGTCAATGGGAAAAGAATTTCTAAATTTTTATTCAAGGATAAATATTTTACAAAAACACTTAAAAGAACTTGAGATTATGGGAAAATTTAATGGAGCTACTGGAAACTACTCTGCGCATAGTATCACATTTCCAAATATTGATTGGCTGGCTACTAATAAAAGGTTTATTAATAGTATAGGTATAAAAGAGAATAAATATACAACACAGATTGAACCACATGATTATATTTCTGAAATATCCAATAAGATAGCTCATGTAAACTCAATTCTCATTGGTTTTTCTCAAGATATGTGGTCATATATTTCTAAGAACTATTTCATACAAAAAAATATTGCTGGAGAAATTGGATCTTCAACTATGCCCCATAAAATTAATCCTATAAATTTTGAAAATGCTGAAGGAAATTTAGGCATAGCTAATAGTATTTTTAGATTCTTGTCAGAAAAGTTAACTATATCAAGATTGCAAAGAGATTTATCAGACTCAACAGTACTCAGAAATCTTGGCATTTCTTTTGGTTATTCTTATCTTGCATATGAAAATTTAATGGCAGGACTGAATAAATTATCTATTAACAAGTATAAGATTGATGAAGATATTATTAATGCGTGGGAAATATTAGCAGAACCTATTCAAATGGTTGCTAGAAAACATAATATTTCTAATTCATATGAATTATTAAAAAAAAATACTCGAGGAAAGGCAGTAACCAAAGATGTAATCCATAATGTAATTAAATCACTTAAAATACCCGATGTTGAAAAAAAACAACTTTTTGATCTCACGCCAAAAAAATATATTGGATATGCTGTAAAGCTATGTAATGAAAAATATTGATACTAATAATATCGTTGAGCTTGAGAATTTTATACAATCATCTGGACATGAGTATCAGGCCATAGGTAAAGAGATAAAGATATACTTGTTAGACGATAGTGAGATACATATAATTGTTGATAAAACTATTGAAATCTTCATGCATAATATTGTAAACGCCAATCACAAGTATTCCTTAGAAAATATAATAGAAGCAAAAAAGATACTTAATCGCTTCATTACTTCTTAGGCTTCATATGAGGAAATAGCAAAACATCTCTTATGGAGGCAGAATTAGTGAATAACATTATAAGTCTGTCTATTCCAATACCTGCGCCTGCTGTAGGTGGCATCCCATACTCAAGAGCAGTAACAAAATCATCATCATAACTCATCTTTTCATCATCATTAGAGTTAACTTGAGCTTTAAAACGATTTGATTGCTCTATAGGATCATTAAGCTCAGAAAAACCATTAGCTATTTCTCTGCCAGCTATAAATAGCTCAAAACGTTCAACTAAACTTGAATCATCATCAAAACTTCTAGATAAAGGTGATACTTCTGTTGGGTAATGCGTTACAAATGTTGGATCTATTAGTTGTTTTTCCACTGTTTTTTCAAATATATCAAGATGTGTTTTAACCAGACATCCTTTGTCTGTAACAGTTATACCATTTTCGGAGCAATATGCTTCAACATAGCCTTTGTCATCAAGTTTAGAAATATCAATATTTGCCGCATATTTTTCTATTGCATCATAAAACTTTATTTTCAAAAAAGGTGCTTTAAAATTTATTTCATAATCTTGGTATTTGAATTTAGAGCCTAAATTTAATGAACTAATAATGTTATCAAATAAATTCTCAATTAGTAACATAAGGTATACATGATCCTGGTAAGCACAATAAAATTCTATCATTGTGAACTCAGGATTATGTTTAACAGAGAGTCCTTCATTTCGAAAACTTCTATTTATCTCAAATACCCTCTCATATCCACCAATGATACAACGTTTTAAAAATAACTCAGGAGCAATCCTTAAGTACAAATCAAGATCCAAGGAATTATGATGTGTAACAAATGGTTTTGCAGCAGCTCCTCCTGGTATCATATGCATCATAGGAGTTTCAACTTCCAAGTAGTCATCCTTAATAAAAAAATCTCTAATTAATGATATGATTCTTGACCGAGTCTTAAATAAATTTTTAGTTTCCGGGTTTATCATTAAATCTAAATATCGCTGTCTATATTTGATCTCAATATCTGCGATTCCATGAAACTTCTCAGGCAGCGGTCGTAAAGATTTAGATAAGAGCATTATCGAGGTTGTATTTACTGTCAATTCACCAGTTTTTGTCTTGAATAAGACACCATTAATCCCAACAATATCTCCCAAGTCTAAATTATTGAATAAAGAATAATTTTCTTCTCCAACCTGTTTCTTCTGAAGATATATTTGTATGTTTCCACTGTCATCATGTAAATTCGCAAATGATGAATTACCCATGTTCCTTATAGTTAATAATCTACCTGCGATAGAAACACTAACATTTTTTTCAGATAAATTTTCTTTTTCAATATCTTTATATTCATCTGTAATCTTATCTGTATAATCTTTTTTTCTGAAAGTATTTGGATACGCTTTATATGTCAACTTTATAGTTTCAAGTTTCTTTTTTCTTTCAGTAATTAGTTTATTTTCTTCTGTCATTTTAAAGTCCTTCCTTTAAGCTTTTTTCAATAAAAGCATCTAAATCTCCATCTAATACTGCTTGTACATTGCCGGTCTCATGTTTTGTTCTCAAATCTTTAATCCTGCAGTCATCTAAGACATAAGATCTAATCTGGCTACCCCATGAAATGTCAGATTTTTCTGACTCAACTTTATTTTTAATTTCATTTTTTTTATTCATTTCAAATAAATATAGTTTAGCACGTAGTTGTTTCATTGCACTTTCTTTGTTCTTGTGTTGCGATCTTCCATTTTGACACTGAGTTACAATTTTACTAGGTAAATGTGTAATTCTAACGGCCGACTCTGTTGTGTTTACATGCTGGCCACCTGCTCCACTAGCCCTGTATACATCAATACGTAAATCAGTAGGGTTAAGGTTTATTTTTATATCTTCATTAATTTGTGGGTATACAAATACTGATGCAAATGACGTATGTCTTCGATTTCCAGAATCAAAAGGTGATTTTCTTACCAATCTATGCACACCAGTTTCAGTCCTTAGCCATCCATATGCAAATAGACCATTAACTTTGATTGTTGCGCTTTTATAGCCTGCAACTTCTCCTTCAGATAATTCTACTACCTCATGACTAAAGTCCTTAGATTCTAGCCATCTTAAATACATTCTCAAAAGCATTGCTACCCAATCTTGTGCCTCGGTTCCTCCGGACCCTGATTGTATATCTATATATGCATCATATTGATCTTCTTTTTGCTTGAACATTAACGTTGTTTCTAGCGAACCTATCTGTTTTTCCAGGACAATGGATATGGCGCTCATTTCATCTATCATATCTTTGTTGTCTGAAACAATGCCGTCGTCAACTAGCGATGTTATTGTATATTCTATAATTTCAATATCATCCTGAATTTTAATAAGATTTTGCAATAAATCTTGCTTTTGTTTCTGCTCTTTCTGAAGAGCTAATAACTTTTCTTTGTCAGACCAATTTTCTTGGAGGGCCAATTGAGATGCTAAATAATCTAATTTTTCTTGAATAGAGTTATAGTCAAACTAACCTCCGGACTTCAGCTAGTCTTTTCACAAAATCTTTATTTTTCTCTAATATTTCGTCCGTATTAAGCATTAATTTTCTCGGTTAGTTTGGTATACATGCTTAGTCTCTTAAACCACATCTGCTTATATGAGTCGAGTTCCTGGTCAGAGATAACTGTCTTTTTAAATTCTCCATTTCGTATAGCTAAAAAAACTATCAAAGAATTAATATTGGTTTTATACTGCCAATCATGTGCAACAGCATAAGCTGCCAATTGTAAGATATGTTCCCTCATCTCCTCTTCAGTTTTTTTTCTATATGATGACTTGTAATCAATTACAGATAATTGCTTATCTTGAACACCTATGAGATCTATTGTTCCAGCGTACAAGTTTTTATATACTACTGAAACTTCTGTGCCCCAAACCTCATCCAAATGATTAATGAAATTATCAATAACAGTTTGAGCTAATTTTTTAGCAATAATAAAGTTTTTTGAATCATCATGAAAAGCATTATCTTTTGAGACATAATGTTCTAAGTATTTATGCATATAATTGCCAATTTCCATAGAATCAGTTTTATGAGTAATATTGAAGTCAACTGTTTGAGTTGGATTTGTCAGTCTTAGAATACTTGTAACACTAGGAACTATAAGATTTTCTGAAACAGAATAAAATCTAATATTATCAACTTTATTAACACTATAGACAGGATAACTATATTTTTCTCTGAAAGAACTTATCATCTTTATCTTTTAAGAATCGACAATATATTTTCAAGATCCGATTTGATTTGAGCTAACATATGTTTGCTTGATGAAGGCTCAGATTTTACTTCATCGACGTTTATCATATTTTTGGCACCCTCTATCGTAAAGCCTTTATTTTGCAGCAATTCTTTGATTTTCAATATCATAGCGAGGTCTTTTTGCTGGTAATACCTTCTATTGCCCTTTCTTTTGATAGGTTCTAGTTCTTTAAATTCTTGTTCCCAATATCTGAGCACATGAGCTTTCACATTACAAATTTTGGAAACTTCTCCGATAGTGAAGTATCTTTTATTTGGTATAACAGGTGTATTGTTACTCTGGTTTTCCATCATATGCTTCCAATTTATTCTTTAGCTTGAGACCAGATTTAAAAGTGACCACTCTTCTTTCTGAAATCATAACATCTTCACCAGTTTTTGGATTTCTACCAGGTCTTGCCACTTTATCTCTAAGAATAAAATTACCAAAACCAGATAATTTAATATCGTTACCTTCTTCAAGAGCACCCTTAATCATCTCAAAGAACTCCTCGATGAATTCTTTAGCTTCTCTTTTGTTGAGACCTACCTCATTATGTATTACTTCAACCAGTGAGTTCTTGGTAATTGTCATTATTAACTTCTAACTATTGCTTTAAACTTATTTTTTAAAAGGAGAACTATTTTTTCCATTTCATCATTAACCTGATCATCCCTTAACGTGCTCGACTTATCTTGAAATACAAACTCAATAGTCATGCTTTTGTTTCCGATATCTAAGTTACTCTTATTATAGAATATATCACTTATTTTACTAGTTATCATATAGTTAAATGATTTTCTTTGTACTGCATCTATTATATCACTTGCAATAAGCTCGTCATCGATCAAAATAGTCAAATCTCTCCTAATCTTAGGGAAAATAGAGATTTTTTTATACTTAAGACTACTAATTGGTGTTATCTTATCGATCATTAATTCAAAATAAAATATCTGATTTTTGATCGAATACTGAGAATATAGAGATTTTTCAGGCTCTCCACAGTAACCTATTATTTTATTATTTTGTTTAATAACTGCCTGGCAAGCTTTCCTAATATATTTAATGTCAGCATTAACTTCGAAACTTACATCGGGCAATATAGAAAGTAAATCGCCTTTTATATCAAAAAAGGATAGTTTTACTTGCTCATTTTTAAGATTTGATTCTGAATTGATTCCAGAAATAGCACCTGCTAGTATATTTTCTTCGATAATACTCTTATCTCTATGTTTTATATATGTTTTTCCAGATTCAAAAATCCTTAAGTTGTTATTTTTTCTACTGAAGTTATATGCGCATGTATTAAGTATACTATTTATCATAGACCCCCTTAATTCTGCTTTATCTTCAGATATTGGATTTACAAGACTCGCTATTTTTGTTTTTGGTACATGATTTGACTGGTCACCTTTTGGGATAAAGCTGAATGAGATTATTTCATTGTAGCCTCGTGCTACTAATAAATCTGAATATCCATCAAATTGATTAGTGCTGTCCTTTATATTATTCAAAGAGTTTGTTGCTAAAATTGGTTTAAAATTATTATAACCATAGACTCTTGCAACTTCTTCGACTAGATCTTGTGCAATTCCAATATCAAACCTATGGCTTGGAATGGTCACGCTAAACCCTTTCTTGCTTTTTTTTGGATTAAAACCGAGGTAACTGAGTGTCTGTAGGATAAATTTATCAGATATCTTGATGCCTAAAGATGACTCAAACAAATTAGGTTTAACTAAAATACTTCTATTTATATGTTTTGCAACTTTAGGTGCAGACAAATGATTAAAAGAAAAATCTTCAATACTCGTATGCTCTGTTAGAATTGCTAAAACTCTGCCAATCGCATATTTATTTATAAGCGGATCAACTCCTCTCTCAAATCTATAAGATGCATCAGTTTGTAAGCGGAAGTGCTTAGAAGATCTTCTGATAAGATTTGGAGTAAAATAAGCTGATTCAATAATAATATTCTTAGTCTTATCAGTAACTGATGATTCTTCGGATCCAATAACACCAGCAATAGCTTGAGGTTTTTTATCGTCAGCAATAACTGGTATATCTTTCATTAAAGTATAATTTTGACCATCCAAAGCAGTCATCTTTTCATTATTCTTAGCAAAGCGTACTTTAATATTTCCATTAAATTTATCATGGTCAAATGCATGCATAGGTTGTCCATTTTCTAACATTACATAGTTTAGAACATCGACTACAAAGTTAATTGTCTTTAATCCGCACATATCAAGACGATTCTTTATAAAAAAAGGAGTTTTCAATGAGTTGTCAATATTTTTAATTATAAGCGCGCTATAAGATGAACTGATCTTCTTGTCTATAGCTAAAATATTACTATGCTTTAATTTTAAAAATTTAATGGCTTTTGGATATGCTATTTTGTTTTTATAAATTGCACTTAAGTCTCTAGCAATGCCTATTATTGACAAACAGTCAGCCCTATTAGGAGTCATATCAATATCTATAACTGTATCTTTTTTAACTTTAACCTCAGAAGAAACCTCTAACCCTAGAGAGGTAAGTTCTTCTATGAAAATATCATTTTTTTTGATATTTGGAATGTACTCTTTCAGCCAGTTCAAACTAATTTTCATAATTACTTTAATCCTTTGAATTGAGATAAAAACGAAATATCATTTTCATAAAACATTCTTAAGTCGACTATATCATATTTAAGCATAGCTAATCTTTCGATACCTAAACCAAAAGCAAATCCTGAATATTTCTTGGTATCAATTTTAACATTCGACAATACATTAGGATGGACCATACCGCAGCCAAGGACTTCTAACCATTTACCCTTGAACTTTATATCTAATTCAGCTGATGGTTCTGTAAATGGGAAATATGAGGGTCTGAACCGTATCTCCATATCCTTTCCAAAGAACTCAGTTATAAAACTTATCAATACTCCTTTTAAATGACAAAAATTTACATTCTTATCAATATAAAGCCCCTCTATTTGATGAAACATGGGAGAGTGAGTAGGGTCTGAATCACATCTATATACCTTTCCGGGTGTCATAATTTTAAGCGGCGCTTTATTTGACAACATTGATCTAATTTGAACAGATGACGTATGTGTTCTCAGGAGCTTATCATCAGAAACATAAAAGGTATCATGCATATCACGAGCTGGATGAGTTTCTGGAATATTCAGTGCCTCAAAGTTATGAAACTCATCTTCCACCTCAACTCCACTCACTGATGTAAAACCATATTTAGCTAATATTGATGTAATTCCATTTATAGTAATTGAGACTGGATGCTTGGACCCTGTTGATATATTTTTACCAGGTAATGTAATATCAACTTTATTATCATTTTTGACATCTTGAATTTCAATGAGCTTTGCAGCGATTAAGTTCTGTATCTGAGTTTTTAAAATATTTAAAGATCTACCTAGCTCCTTTCTCTCATCAAGAGCAGCATCCTTTAGACTACCAAATTTATTTGTGATAATTCCGCTTTTCCCAAGATACTGTGATTTAATATTAGCTATATCATGAGATGAACTACACTCTTTTAATTTCTCTTCAAGGTCTGAAATTAGTGAAGTATGATCTTTTGGCACAAGTTAAGAGTAGCTATTTTTGACTAGCTATAGAGTTCACGATAGCTGCAAAGTTTTCGGCATTATTTACTGCCAAGTCAGCTAACATTTTTCTGTTAATTGTAATATCTGATTTTTTCAATTGGTTCATCAATTGACTATAAGACATGTTATTTAATCTTGCAGCAGCATTAATTTTAGTTATCCATAATGACCTAAACTGTCTTTTTCTCTGTTTTCTACCAATATATGCATATTGCCCAGCTTTTATAACCGCTTGTTTAGCGACTCTAAATACTTTGCTCCTAGCACCTTTATAGCCTTTTGCCAGTTTTAATACTTTTTTGTGTCTTGCATGTGCAACTACACCACGTTTTACGCGTGCCATAATTTTCTCCTAGTTAATATGGTAACATCCTCTTAACCAATGCTTTATCAGCTTTACTGACTAACAAATCATCCCTAAGATGTCTCTTTCTTTTTGTGCTCTTTTTTGTCAATATGTGTCTACGATGAGACTGAGCTCTCTTCATTTCATCTGAAGGAGTCTTTGAAAATCTCTTTGCAGCTCCACTATGGCTTTTCATTTTTGGCATCATCTTCCTCTTATTTGGCTAAAAACGTGTTAAGTATACAGTAATTATTTCTTCGGTGCTATAACCATTACCATTTGTCTGCCCTCAAATAGCGGTATTTGTTCTACAATTCCAATTTCATCTAAATCTTTCTGTACTCTATCCAGAACTTCTCGTCCGATTACCTGGTGAGCAATCTCTCTTCCTCTGAAACGCATAGTTATTTTAGCTTTATCTCCACCATTTAAAAACTTAGTTATACTTTTTAGCTTAACCTGATAATCAGCTTCTTCAGTATTAGGTCTAAATTTAATTTCTTTAACTTGTGTTTGCTTCTGCTTTTTCTTGGCAGCATGGGCTTTCTTCTGATTATCGAATCTAAACTTACCATAGTCCATAATTCTGCAAACAGGTGGTGTTTGATTAGGCACAATTTCTACTAAATCTAATTCTTCTTCTTTGGCTAATTCTAGAGCCTTTGTGGTTTCAACCACGCCTATTTGATCTCCATTTGACGCTATCAATCTAACTTCTAAGACGCTAATCCTTGAATTCATCCTTGGTCTTCTATTAATCGCTATAATATTTCTCCTGCTAGTTTTTTAGAACAACACTCTTGCTTTCTACAAGAGTTTCCACCATTTTAACAAATTTATCAACATCCATCACCCCTAGATCATCTCCAGTCCTAGTTCGAAGTGATATTTGATTACTCTCAACTTCTTTATCGCCAATAACAACCAAATATGGAACTCTTTTCATACTATGCTCGCGAATTTTATAACTGATCTTTTCATTTCTAAGGTCTGGAATAGATATTATGCCCATATTATTCAATTTTTTAGATAACTTTTGACAGTGTACTTCTTGATTTTCAGATATATTCATTACTACCACATGAGTTGGCGATAACCATAATGGTAAATCTCCAGCATATTCTTCGATAAGAATACCAACAAATCTCTCTAAAGAACCTAGTATCGCGCGGTGTATCATTACGGGTGCAACTTTATCACCATTTTCATCAACATAATTAGCATTTAATCTTGTAGGCATAGAAAAATCTAACTGTATAGTTCCTAATTGCCATACTCTTTCAAGTGAGTCTTTCAAAGAGAAATCAATTTTAGGGCCATAAAAAGCTCCATCGCCGTTATTCAACTGCCATTCAATATTACTAGAGTCCAAGGCTTTTTTCAGAGCATCTTCAGACTTATCCCAAATTTCTTCGCTGCCGACTCTTTTTTCAGGTCTAGTAGATAACTCTACTTTTATCTCGTGGAATCCAAATTGTTTATAAATATCATAAATCGTTTTTATTAAAATTTTAATTTCATTTTCAATCTGACCTGGAGTACAGAAAATATGAGCGTCATCCTGAGTAAATGCTCTTATACGCATCAAACCATGCAGTGTTCCTGACGGTTCATTTCTGTGCACGATTCCAAATTCAGCAAATTTGAGGGGTAAATCTCTATAACTTTTTAAACCTTGATTATAGACCTGTATATGACCTGGGCAACTCATTGGCTTGATTGCATATTCTTTATTTTCGGATGAAACATCAAAAATTAAATCTGAAAACTTATCTAAGTGTCCAGATTTTTTCCACAATGATTTATCTAAAATCTGAGGTGTATTAATAATCTTATAATTATAGTTTCTTAAATAAGAAGTAATAAAATCTTTGACGATATTAAAAATTTTCCAACCATTATCATGCCAAAAAACCATACCAGGAGATTCTTCCTGAAAATGGAAGAGGTCTAATTTCTGGCCTATTTTTCTATGATCCCTTTTTTCGGCTTCTTCTAGCTTATGTAAATATGCTTTTAAATTATCTTTCGTATCCCATGCAGTCCCATATATACGCTGGAGCTGTTCATTGTTTGAGTCACCCTTCCAGTAAGAACCAGAAATTTTCATTAACTTGAAATAATTTAGTTCTCTTGTACTTGTAAGATGAGGTCCTCTGCACATATCTATATATTCTTCATGATGATAGATAGCTATCACTTCATTATCAGTTATGTCTTCTATTAGCTTTAACTTATAATCTTCTTTTCTTTCCCTGAAAACACTTTGAGCTCTTTCTTTTGTCACAACTTCTCTTATAATCTTGTAATTCTTTTTTGCAAGTTTCTTCATTAAAGACTCAATAGAGGCTAAGTCTTTTTCAGAGATACTTTCTTTTGCATAAATATCATAATAAAATCCATTATCAATTGTTGGTCCGATTACCATCTTTGTATCAGGATATAATTGCTTAATAGCATGTCCAAAGACATGCGCACATGTATGGCGAATTATCTCTAAACCTTGCTCATCAGAAGAATTAATAAGTTCGATTGACGAATCCTTGTTTATAATCTCACTCATATCTACTAATGCACCATTAATTTTGGCTGCAACTGGTTTAATATTAGTAAAATTATTTTTGACAAGGTCGTCTACTGATAGATTTTCATCAGTTTCGATAACTTTATTTTCTATAGTAACTTTATACATAATCTTATAATTTTAGGCACGATTGGACTCGAACCAACGACCTCCACCATGTCAAGGTGGCGCT